>Ga0078972_1004463_pt1 | contig 38155 bp, 36 predicted proteins | sample YelNatPaOPGAMG01_FD_67568 | JGI IMG/M metagenome (GOLD analysis project Ga0078972, IMG submission 67568) | Hot spring thermophilic microbial communities from Obsidian Pool, Yellowstone National Park, USA - OP-RAMG-01 (SPADES assembly) (version 2) | ecosystem: Environmental > Aquatic > Thermal...
ATTTTAAACGATCTCCTCCGCTTATCTTCTATTATCTTTGAATTACTTCAAATATCTTCGCTTTACAACTTTTTTCTTGTTTTTATCTTTTTACTGTTTTTGCTTCTAACTGTTTACTTCTCACTGCTTACTGTTCACTTGCTCATTTTTTAATTGTACTCCATTTTTCGTACATTGTCAATCGTTACCAGTACTTGACAACGACGCCTGTTGCACATGGAGATATACTGTTAGTTGCTTGTCCTATCGAACCACTATTAAATCCTGCAACACCGTTCCAAACTTTATAAACACTTAACGCATCAAAACTTGGCTTATAAACAATCGCAAAATAAACCTGAGACGATGCAGATGAAGTTATTGATTGCCCACCACTAGGAACAGCATTATAACCAGTGTTAGGATTGCTCGAATAATAAATTTGGTAATCGGTTGTTAAATTTCCACCAGAAACACTCGTTGCTAACATTGTGGTAGAAGGTATCGCATGATTCGAATACGCATACTGTTGCACCTGAGTCACCAATGATTGTAAATTCTCTGCTATCCTCGTTGCATTCGCGTGCTGTATTGCACTTATCGCTACCGGCACCAGTGCACCCATCAAAGCGGCGATAACGGCCATGACTATCAAAAGTTCCACAAGCGTAAAACCTTCTCTTTTCTTCCTCATGAACATATGTTATCCCTCCTTTTATTTCAAAATTGAAACTGCTTTGAAAAGATTTTAGCACAGTTTCTGTAAAATGATGTTGACAATCCAGCTGTTAAAAGGTAAATGAATTATTAAGTAATATTACGCAAACAATACGCAGAGGGCATATAAAAATTGTTTCCGATCATTACCGCTGTTGTTGTTCAAAGCCAAAGGCACGGGACCACGCGGCAAGGTTTGCGAGTTTCCAAAGTGTCTTGTGTGAAAGTTGACCATTGAGATTCACATCCAGACTTTTCAGAAAGCTTGAGGTTGAGATGTAAGTTCTTATCTTTTGCTCAAGTCCCATTTCAAACCATTCTTTTTGAGGTGTTGGAAAGCCAAGCTTGTCTTTTCGCCATAATATTTTTTCATCTATAAGTCCCTCAAAGGTTCTACGCGACAGATATTTTGTCCATCCATCATGGATTTTGTAAGCGGAAGGGATGCTCATGGCAAATTCGACGAGTCTGTAATCAAGATATGGAAATCTTGATTCGATCGAAAAGTTCATCGAATTTCTGTCTGCCGTTTTAAGGAGATCGACGAGTTCTTCCCTCATGTCTGACCACGCCCGTGAATTAGCGTGAGAAAATTCCATTTTTGATCTTCCACCGTAAGGGAAGAAGTCCAGCGGATGGTTAAAAAGATCTCTCACACTTTCTTTGAAGTATCTTTTTTGCGCCATCCGGTTCATGTGTTTTGTCACAAGCGTTCTGAAGAAGAGTCCGATTGAAGCATTTGCTTTTTTCAAATTTTTGAATTCGTAGAAGAAGGTTCTGCCGGGGAAATTTTCGATGAGCATCATTGGCATGTAAAGAGGATACCCTCCGGCTATCTCATCGCCGCCCTGCCCGTCCAGGGTCACTGTGACACCATTATTTTTAACGAGGTTCATGACGCAGTACTGCGCGTAGGTTGATGTTGAATCGAATGGCTCGTCATGAATGTAAGCAAGCGTTTCGATCTTTTCGGCAAGATCTTCGTATGAAGGTACAACTTTGAGTGATTTGACATGAGTATCTTTCGCAACTATATCAATCCATTTTGATTCGTCAGCCCTGTAATTTCCGTAAACTGCCGAAAAGGTGTACTGAACATCACCTATTGAGGCTATTTTCTGCTTTTTCATGAGTTCATTGACGGTGTAGACAACGGACGATGAGTCTACTCCACCGCTGAGCGCCGTTCCAACTTTGACATCACTTATAAGTCTCAATCTCACAGCATCCGTGAAGAGTTCTCTGAATTTTTCAAAGTATTTTTTTGCCATACGTTCATCGTAAAAGGCTCGTTCGATGTTTGGCTCTATCTTCCAGTATTCGTAAGTTTTCATCTCTCCGGTATCGATGTTGAAGATCAAATTGTGAGATGGAAGGAGTCTTTTTATTCCTCTGAACATTCCATCTTCAGAGAAGTTTTGCATGCCCCATACAAGGTACCTTTTCGCATCTTCAATAACGGGCTCTTTCGGTACCCTTGAGAAGTTGATCAGGGCCTTTTGCTCGGACGCAAAAGCGAAGTATTTTCCATCATGAAAGTATATGAAGGGTTTGACACCGAATCTGTCCCTCGATGCAAAGATGATCCTTCGCTTTGGATCCCATATTGCAAATGACCACATGCCGTTGAAATGGTCAACGCATCTTTCACCCCATTTGATGTAAGCTCTTAGCAAGACTTCAGTATCACCGGTCGATGAAAAGCTATCGCCAAGTTTTTCAAGATCTGCTCTCACATCCATGAAGTTGTATATCTCCCCGTTAAAGACCACTGCATAGCCGTCTCTTTCCATCGGCTGATGGCCTTTCTGTGAGAGATCTATTATGCTAAGCCTTCTGTACCCAAATGCGCCTTCAAAATTACCGTTAATAGATGGAAGCGCGAGTTCTTTAATGGTATCCGGTCCCGAAAAATGCTTTAGTTCCGGCAATGTGCAGAATCCTTCATCATCCGGACCTCTGTGCTTAAGAATTTGAGAAATTTTTAAAAGTTCGTTTGCTCCAGTTTTTCCAAAAACTCCGAAGATTCCACACATTAAGAGACAAAACCTCCATCTTTCCAATAGTCCGAAAATTTACCGCCTTTGTCCTCGTATTTGATGAACTCATCCATGAAGGGCTTTATGGATCCTTCGGTGAATTTGGCATCCTGCCCGATCGTAAGATAAAGTTCCTCCATTTTATTATCGAATCCTTTATGTGAAAATTTCCATACTCTTTTCACGATTGGACCCATAACGGTGTTGACAGGATAAAGAATTTTCGTTCCCTCCCTGTTTATTATGGTCCAGCCAACGGGCGTATTGAATGTTTTCGAGATCTTCGTGAAGATATCGTAGGTGAAAAGTATCCCTTTGTACCTGTCTTTGTATATCTCGAGATATTTTTTAAGATCATCAACGTTGCCGGCCTTATTTGCCATGTCAAAATAAGCCTGCCAGTAAGTATTTTCAAGATCGTAATTAGAATAAGGAGAGTTCATAAAATCATCAAGTATGCCTTTGAGTATCGCGGCGGATTGATTGAAATCACGTCTGGCAACGTCGAAGTTCTTTTTCTCAAAGTATATGCTTCCGAGTGAGTTCAAAAGTGTGACGGCAGCACGTTTGGCTATTAGGGAATAAGGATTGATTTTAAGTGCCGTTTTTGTAAGATTCCACGATTCGTTTGCATAGTTTGCGTCCTTCGTCGAACTGAATACAACGGCATAGACCATTGCCATCGTTCCGTAGGGAACATCTGGAGCTTCAGAATTTTTAAGTATGAAGTTTCTCGATGACTCAAACCATATTCTGAATGTGTGGAGATCATCGAATTGAAGCTTCCCAGTCGATGAAAGTTGATCGAGTACATTCGATGCCACGGTGAAGTATCTTTGTTCGAACGGCGCTGTTTTCAATGCTGACAGCGTTGCATCAAGCGTAACTTTTACATCTCCCTGTGATTGTGCCGAGAATGCTAACTGAGTGTAGCGCATCGCCACATTGTTTGCATGAGTGAAATAGAAGTTCACGATGTACGCCATTGCAAGTGCGAAGAAGATGTAAGCAAGATAAGGAAATGATGCGATTTGAAGTCCCGCCGAGATCGAAACTATGAGCATGAGCGTGAGATAATTTGCCTGAAGTGGAAATGAGAAGATGAGATCAAGCGAGTATCCTATTATCGCGATCGCTATCCATGGCATTCCACTGACGATCGATGAATAGATGGAAAAGATCACTAAAGCCAGATATATTAAAAGATGTGTTATTCCGCCTTCTATCAAAAGATCAAGGTAATGGTTGTGAGATCTATCTACAACTTGTGTCATGAAATAAGCCGATGATTTTCTTGAGAATTTGTTTCTCATCGCCCTTGCTATGTTAGAGATCCCATAACCTAAAAGTGGCCTTCTTTTGAACGCTCTTCTCGCTTCATTCCATATAAAAGCTCTGTTAACAGCGGATGATTCGGGATGTGGGCCATCGTTCCCGCTTTGAGCAGATGGTTTCGATAAGTTCAATTTTCTTTTCGCAAAATCCATGAGTATCTTTATTCTTTCCCAATTTCCCCTGCCTTGAGGGGTAAAAAGATAAATTACCGGAGGAATGACTATCATCGCAAGCGCTATGAAGGTCATGTAAAGGGGGCGTGGTGTGAAAAACACGTAAAATATTTCAAGTATTGAAACGATTACCGATGCTATGTAAGAGCCACGACCGTGGGAGAGAAATAAACCCCAGCTTATCGCAAGGTACGATATGATGAAAAAGATGAAGAGCAAGCTATCGGCGTAGAATGCAAATGTTAAAGGCAGAACCGTTACTAAAAAATTAGCAACTGGAATTGGATTAGATATAGTTCCTGTATATCTGTGAAGGCCCATAGATTTGAGGTAAGAAAAGTTGTATTTGATTTTATGCTCTTCTTCTAAGAATTGGAGTGTTAAAATTATCATCTCAAGTATCCCTGCTGCCGTGATGATCATGAAAAATGGAGTCGATCCGGCTATGTAAAATAGTTGCCATCCTGCAAAGAGAATGATGGGAAGTACCAGTCTGAAGGTCATACCCATCTGTCTTTCTATTCCACCAAGGTATGAGAAGGTGAAAGATTCACTCGTTATGAAATGAAAAAGGACACTTGCCCACCAGAGGCCGAGAAGGATCAAGAGTATCCCGTTTGGGATAGCAAATGAGTTCACCATTACGAGCCTTGCGGAAGTTATCGCAAGCGGAATCGCAAATCCATTTGCGAACTGTGTATGGGTAACGGCAAATGGCATCCATGCGAGCGGATCGAAGGTGAGTATTATAGTGAAAACCGACCATGCAAAGAGCATGATCCCGTAAAGTGGAAGGACTTTTACTGGAAGAGCAACAGAAAAAAGTGTCAGAACACCAAAAACTGCGAGCGAAAGCAATGTGTACTTCAAATTCGCTTCGGTGTAATACTCTCTCAAACTCAATTGCACATGATCAACTCCTATTCATGAAGACGGCATTTATGCATCTCACAGCCCGTAGTGAAGACAAATCTATCAAAAAATCGCCTCAGGCATGTTACCAAATCCGCACGCTACATGCAGGTTTGACTGCCTGAGTCAGGAGCTTCACATTTGAAGTTGAACCGGGTTCAATCCTTTCCCATTGGCATGTCTATTTTGTGCTCTTTCGCTGTTTCAATGGCTATTTCATAGCCTGCATCCGCGTGGCGGACAACTCCTATGCCGGGATCATTATTCAGGACTCTTGAAAGCTTCTCATCCTCAATTTTTGTCCCATCAGCCACGCAAACGAACCCTGCATGTATTGAATATCCTATTCCAACTCCTCCACCGTGATGGACCGAAACCCACGTTGCACCCGACGATGCATTGAGAAGAGCATTTAGAATTGGCCAGTCAGCTATCGCATCGGATCCATCTTTCATCGCTTCGGTCTCCCTGTAAGGCGAGGCTACGGATCCGGTATCGTGATGATCTCTGCCTATGACTATTGGTGCTTTTAGCTTTCCATCTCTTACCATTTTATTTATCTCAAGGCCGAACTGTTCTCTTTCTCCCTGACCGAGCCAGCATATTCTTGCCGGTAGTCCCTGCCAGAAAACTTTTTCACGTGCCATCTGGATCCATTTTCTTAGATGTTCATCGTATGGGAAAAGTTTGAGCACAACTTCATCCGTTTTGTATATGTCTTCAGGATCGCCAGACAGTGCTGCCCATCTGAATGGCCCTTTGCCCTGTGAAAAAAGTGGTCTTATGTATTCAGGAACATATCCTACTATTTCAAATGCGTCCTTTGCTCCGTTATCGAAGGCCATTCTTCTTATGTTGTTTCCGTATTCAAAGGTTTTCGCACCCTTACGCTGCATTTCAACCATTGCTTCAACGTGCTTCACCATCGAATCGTAAACTTTTTTTAGGTACCCATCTCTATCTTTCTCTCTCATAACCTTGGCTTCCTCGACGGATAACCCTATAGGAATATAACCGTTAAGAGGATCGTGTGCCGATGTTTGATCTGTGAGAAGATCGGGGATGAATCCATCTTTTAACATTTTGGGAAGGATCTCCGCTGCGTTGCCAAGAAGTCCTATCGAAAGTGGTTGTTTTTTGGCAGCAGCATCTTTTGCCATCTTGATAGCTTTATCGTAAGAATCCGTCCATGTATCTAAGTAATGCTTTTCAAGCCTTCTGTCTATCATGTGCTTGTCAACTTCAACCGCTATCATGACACCACCGTTGAATGTCACGGAAAGTGGCTGAGCTCCTCCCATCTCACCGAGTCCTGCCGTTACTGCAATTTTACCCGCCAAAGTTCCGCCAAAATACTTTTCGGCAACGGAATAAAATACTTCGTAAGTGCCCTGTAAAATTCCCTGTGTACCTATGTAAATCCAGCTTCCGGCCGTCATCTGTCCGAACATCGTGAGCCCTTTTTCTTCAAGCTCCCTGAAGTACTCCCAATTAGCCCATTTAGGAACTATCATCGCATTGGATATAAGAACTCTCGGTGCCCATACGTTTGTTCTGAAAACGGCAACGGGTTTGCCTGACTGGACGAGCATAGTTTCATCGTCGTTGAGCCTTTTTAACGTGCTAACTATCGCATCGAACGCTTCCCAGCTTCTTGCCGCGCGTCCCGTTCCACCGTAAACTATGAGATGTTCCGGATCCCTCGCAACTTCTGGATCAAGGTTGTTCATTATCATGCGCATAGGCGCTTCCGTCTGCCAGCTTTTACACGTTATCTCTGTTCCTCTTGGTGCTTTAACTGTTCTCGTCATAAAGCTTCCTCCCTTCGTTTGGTTATACTAAATCCCAAAAAGTATACCACAAAGTTTCTTCGAAAGTGAGCCACAGGCTGTTTGAAACACGTGCTTTCGATGTAAAGATCACTTTTTACGCGTTGCGCTTTACTTTATGATATACTTATTCGATTTTAAATTTACACTTTCTGACTCAGCTTTAAGTAGTTGTACTTCATTTTTAAAAAAGATTTGGTATTTTAGATCTGGGAGGGATCTTATGAGGAAGATAGGTCTTTTATTTGCGTTATCGTTAATTTTAGTTTCTATTTCCTTTGCCAGTTCAACGAACACAAATGTGCCGTTAACGGCAAATGCGACTTTTATGACCGTCCTTGCCGGCAAGACTATAGTGCTCGATCCAGGCCACGGTGGCATTGATACCGGTGCGATAGGGCCAGACGGTCTGCTTGAGAAAACGATAAATTTGCAGGTTGCTCTTGATCTTGCAAGCATTTTAAAGGTCCAGGGAGCGCATGTTGTTCTTACGAGGGCAACGGACGTTTACGTTTCTCTTAAGGACAGAATAGATATAGCGAATAAACTTCACGCTGATCTCTTCCTTTGTATGCACCACAATTCAATAGAAGGCGCACCGGATGTGGACAGGCCCCAGGCCTACTATTGGAGCACAACAGACTCTTCCGAGATGGCGGCCAAAATATTTTTGGAAGAGTTTGATAATTTCACTGGAACTAAGGGAGATCTTATCCAGGAAGAGTTTTACGTTTTAAGATACGCACAGGTTCCGGCCGTTTTGATAGAACCATTTTTTATGTCAGATCCGACGAGAGAAGCATGGCTTGAGAATCCTATCAATATATGGAAGGAAGCACTCGTCTATGACAACGCGATTTTGAAATATTTTAAGGCTCTTAATTCTTAAAGGTGTACTTGATCAACTTTAAATATGAAAGAACGTTGGCTCCGGCATTCGCCTTTCGTGACAGCAAATAAGTATTTGCCATTTATCGCTTACTTCTCACTATTCACTGTTTGTTCTACGCCCCACCTGCCATGAGCCACGTGCTACGTGCTGTTCATTCATTTCAATTTTAAAAGCAGTTCAGTATATATCAATCGATAACAGATGTTATGTTATAATATCGAAAAACGGTCTATAAAGAAGGTGAATCCTTTGGCGAAATTATTTTTTGGGGGAAAAGGCTACGATGTTCATGATGGAATTTTGAAGGATCTCGTTCACGATCTTCATATAGATTCAAAGATCGTTGGAGGGTCGAAGGGTAAAGAGCTTGTTGATCTTTTTTATACGGTCAAAGATGATGATAAGATAGAGCTTTTTACCGTTGAAGATCCGAAAGCTGCAGATCTTTACAGACATACGATGAGTCATATCATGGCGCAGGCCATAAAGAGACTTTACAGGGATGCCAAATTCGCGATAGGGCCGACGATAGAGGATGGCTTTTATTACGATATAGATCTGCCGGTAACTTTGAACGACGAGGATCTGAGAAAGATAGAAGAAGAGATGAAAAAGATCGTCAAGGAAAATATACCTCTTGAGAAATTCAGTATGAATTCCAAAGATGCGATCAAATACTTTGAAGATCAAAATCAACCCTACAAAGTTGAAATAATAAAGGATCTTGGCGATGATTCGATAACTCTTTACAGGCAAGGAGACTTCACCGATCTTTGCAGAGGGCCACACGTTCCATCCACAGGAATCGTTAAATATTTCAAACTTCTTAACATTTCTGGCGCTTACTGGCGAGGAGACGAAAAGAACAAGATGCTTCAAAGGATTTACGGCACGGCTTTTTACAGGAAGGAAGATCTCGAAGCACACCTCAAGATGCTCGAAGAGGCTGAAAAGAGAGATCACAGAAAGCTTGGGCCGCAGCTTGATCTTTTCTCGCTTCATCCGGATGTTGCACCCGGAATGGTTTTTTTCCATCCTAAAGGCACGACTATAAGAAGAGAACTTGAAAAATTCTGGAGAGAAGAACACAAAAAAGCTAATTATGTTGAAGTCATAACTCCGATGGTCATGAATGAATCATTGTGGAGACAGTCTGGTCACTGGGATCATTACAGGGAGAATATGTATTTCACAGAAAAAGAAAATCAGATGTATGCCATAAAACCCATGAACTGTCCAGGGCATATAATGATATACAAGACTCAAACGAGAAGTTATAAGGATCTTCCTTTGAGAATGTGCGAGCTTGGAACCGTTCACAGGTATGAAAGAAGCGGTGTCGTTCATGGCTTGTTCAGGGCAAGAGCATTCACACAGGACGACGCACATATCTTCTGCACACAGGAGCAGATAGAAAAAGAAATAAAAGATGTTATAGCTCTTGTCGATAAGACTTACAAACTGTTTGGCTTCCCTTACAAAGTTGAACTTTCAACGAGACCGGAGAACTCGATGGGATCGGATGAAATATGGGAAATATCAACGAATGCTTTGAAATCGGCACTCGAACACATAGGCCTTGAATTTCAGATAAATGAAGGTGATGGTGCTTTTTACGGGCCGAAGATAGACTTTCATGTCAGAGATTCAATAGGAAGAACATGGCAGTGTGCGACCATTCAGCTTGACTTTCTCATGCCCGAGAGGTTTGAAATTTCCTACGTCGGTCCGGACAATCTTGATCACAGGCCTGTCATGATTCACAGGGTTATATACGGTTCCATAGAAAGATTCATAGGGATATTGATAGAACATTACGCTGGAGCTTTTCCGACATGGATAGCCCCTGTTCAGGTCATCGTGCTTCCTATATCCGATAAACATCTGGAATACGCGAGAGAGGTTTTAAAACGGCTCGATGATGCTAACATAAGAGTCGAAATAGACGATAAAGCGAGAAAGATAAATTATAAGATAAGAGAAGCACAACTTCAAAAGATACCTTACATGTTAATCATAGGAGATAAAGAGGTCGAAAACGGCTCGATAGCCTTAAGACTTAGAAGTGAAAAAGATGTAGGCGAGGTCAAAGTCGATGAGTTCATCTCTAATCTTTTAAAAGAGATAAATGAAAGATCACAAACATCTATCTACGGTGATTGAGATGAATTACGAAGAGTGGAATGGGCGTCCATCTATAAGGGTGAGAATTTCTGAGTCCGATGTTCATTACGCGGGCGGTCTCGTTGATGGCGCAAAGATGATGCAATTTTTTGGAGATGTCGCAACGGAACTTTTGATAAGAGCCGATGGTGATGAAGGGCTTTTCAGAGCGTACGATATGGTTGAATTTCTTGCCCCCGTTCACGCTGGCGATTACATAGAGGTTTACGGGAAGATAATCAGCTCTGGCAAATCTTCAAGAAAGATGTACTTCGAAGCGTACAAAGTTGTATGTCCCGTTGAAGGAAAGGCACCAAGTGCGTGTGAACTTCTGACTGTTCCTGTTCTTGTGGCCAGAGCGAGCGGCACTTGTGTTGTTCCAGTTGAAAATCAGAGATACAAAACTCAAAGAATATGACGTGGTGATCGTGTATGAATAAGCTTATAATAACAGCTGCGATATGCGGTGCTGAGGTTACGAGGGAACAAACTCCATACATACCTCTTACTCCCCGTGAAATAGCCGATGAAGCTGTCGCATCGTGTGCGGCAGGTGCTTCTATAATACATATTCACGTGCGTGATGAAAAGGGTAATCCAACACAGGATGTGAAAGTTTTCAAAGAGGTTGTGCATCTTATCAAAGAGAGATGTCCTGACCTTGTGCTTCAGGTTTCGACTGGTGGTGCGGTTGGAATGACAGCAGATGAGAGACTCCAATCTATAGACGCCGGTGTGGAAATTGCCACTCTTGATTCTGGCACAACTAATTTCGGAGACGATATATTTGTCAATGATCTTCCACTTATGCGTCATTTCGCATCAAGGATGGCGGAAAAGCACATAATGCCTGAATTCGAATGTTTTGAACTGGGTCATATTTCAAATGCCCTAAGAGTTGTTAAGGAAGGATTGATCGGCGGCCATCTGCATTTCGACTTTGTCCTTGGAGTACCAGGAGGATGTCCTGCCGATGTAAGGAATCTCATAAGGATGGCAGATTCGATCCCTTCAGATGCGACTTGGACCGTTTCGGGAATTGGAAGGCATGAATTCGAAATGGCTGCTTACGGTATAGCGATGGGCGGTAATGTGAGGGTTGGCCTTGAGGATAATATTTATCTATCCAAAGGTCTCCTTGCGAAGTCCAATGCGGAACTCGTTGAAAAAGTTGTAAGAATTTCAAAAGAGCTGGGACGTGAAATTGCAAATCCCGGCGAAACAAGAAAACTTTTGGGTATCAATGGTTGATCGTGTCTTTTTCAAATTTTGAAAGGAGGTATACTTTAAGTGTTTGGAAAAATCGTATTAGCTGCAGCTCCAACTTCTGCTCCAGCATCTACCCCTGCACCGGCAGGCGGTGGATTATTTGGAGGAGGAGATAGTGGAATATTGACGATGATAATTTGGCTTGTCGTCATAGTTGCCATCTTCTATTTTTTACTCATTTTCCCTCAAAGGAGACAGAGCAAAACCTTTGAAAAGATGATGAACGGCCTTAAAAGAGGCGATACAGTTTTAACTGTTGGCGGAGTCATTGGGAAAGTCGTGGACATCAAAAATAACACAATCAAATTGAGAAGTGGAACCACGGAGATGGAAGTTACAAAACGTTCTATTTCGTCTGTCGTGAAGAGTGAAAGTATTGATTCTTCATCCGATTCTTCTTCATCTGATGACGAAGAATCACAAAATGACAAATCGGATAAACAATAAAAGTGGAGGTGAATGGCCATAGGCCTTTCTAAATGAGAGCTGATAAGATAAGAGCAATTGTGGTACTGTTGGTGCTTTTCGTCGTTCTCTTATTTTTGCTTTATCCGATGAATCAAAATAAGAAGGGAACTTTTGGAAATATCCTTCTTGGATTGGATCTCAAAGGCGGTTCTTTGCTCGAATACACGTTCGTTGGTAACGTAACACCGCAGACGGCCAGTCAGGTTATGACTATTCTTGTGAGAAGACTTGACGATGCCAATTACACCGAAGCGAATGTTTCTGCGCTCGGCAACAACGGTGTAAGAGTTGAGATCCCAGGAATAGATAATCCTCAGGAAGCCGAAGCTTTGATAGGGCAGAGAGCAGAGTTGTATTTTGCTCAGGTTCTCGATCAGGTTGAATCTTCGGTTAAGCCAGCACCAAAAATCGGTCTTCAATACGCAGGCTCTGAATGGCTTCAAACTAAAGATCCGAGTGTTCCAGCAGACACATGGTACCTCGTAAACAAGTACATTCCAGTGGGAGCAGGAACCGTTCAGCTTGGTGGTGGAGACGTTTCGGACGCGTCCGCTTCACTTAACACTTCGAGCGGCGGATGGCAGATAAATCTCTCATTCAACTCAAAAGGAGCCAACGCATTTTACCAGATAACTCAGGCTCTTGTTGGTAAACCGCTCGCAATAGTCATGGATAATTACGTCCTCAGTGCACCGAGAGTCGATCAGGCCATACAGGGTGGACATGCTCAGATAACGGGTAATTTCACGTTCAAACAGGCTCAGGATCTTGCAGCTCTGATAAGAAGTGGAAACCTTCCTGTTAGCTTAAAACTCAGTGAAGAACAAACCATCGGGCCAACACTCGGAGCTGATGTTGTCAGAACGAGTATAATAGTTGGTCTGATAGGCATGGCAATAGTGTTAGCTTACATGCTCGTGTATTACGGACTTTTGATGGGGGCAATTGCGGATCTCGCTCTTGTTTACAACGCAATTTTCGTCTTTGGAATGCTGTCTTTAACGCACGGTATTCTAACCTTGCCAGGTATCGCAGGTATCATACTCACAATAGGAACTACTGTTGATGGTAACGTCATAATCTTTGAAAGGATAAAGGAAGAGATGAGGACCGGTAAAAGTTCAAAAGCTTCGATAACGGCAGGTTTCACAAGATCAACGGCCGTTATACTTGATGCCAACATCTCAACGTTGATAGTTGCGTTTGTCCTTTATTACTTTGGTACAGGTTCAATAAAGGGATTTGCTGTAACTTTGACAATAGGTATAATAGGAACTATCTTCACGGCACTTGTTTTCTCCAGAACCATGATGGATCTTGTTTCTCCGTTCGTCAAAAATAAGTATTTCCCGGAATTGGCAAGTAATGAATCCGTAGACAACGCAAAGAAAGGTCCTCAAAATCCATCACCAGCGCCTAAAAATCCTAAGAATGCAAAGGGAGGTAATTCTCGATGAAAAAGATGATAAATTTTGTTGGACCACGATACATATTCATCGCTATATCATTGTCGGTGATAGCTCTCTCTTTGGTCTTCATCTTCGTACACGGATTCAATTTTGGTGTTGACTTTGCCGGAGGAACGATGATAACCGCGTCGTTCACCAAAACGGATATGAGCATTGCAGATGTTAGATCTATCTTTTCCAAAGCAGATCCAGCGTTTGCGAATGCGAGTATAGTCAAACTCTCTTCGATTACGGGTGGTGGCACGACGACAGCAAGATCTCTCTTCGATCTCACAGTCAAACAATTTTACAATGCGACTGACAGGGCTAATCTTAATGCGAGTGTTCAAAAAATTGCAAGCGCACAGGGAATGAAGGCGAACTTTGAATCTTTTGATACCGTAAGCGGTTATGCGGCGGCGGGTCTAAGAAAATCGGCGATGTGGGCTGCAATAGTTGTTTTGATACTTCTATTGATCTACATAGCCATAAGATTCCAGTTTGTTTTCGGCGTTGGAGCTTTAGCTTCGCTTGCCCATGATTTGATAATCACGGCCGGACTTTATTCGATATTCTGGATAAGTTTCGACAGTACTGTTATAGCAGCGTTACTTACTTTGCTTGGTTATTCTTTGAATGACACGATAGTCGTTTATTCAAGAATACGTGAAAATCTCAAGAAGATGCACGGAAAACCGATCGATGAGATAGTTAACGTTTCGATCAACGAAACACTCTCGAGAACGATAAACACATCTCTTACGACCTTCATAGTCGTCTTTGTACTTTTCTTATTCGCAAGTTCTTCTTTAAGACCTTTTGCATTTGGTATGAGCTTCGGAGTCATAACGGGTACTTACTCTTCGATATACATAGCAAGTCCTGTACTGATAGGATGGCTTTCAAAGCGAAGGAAGACCATGGCAAAGAAATGAGAAAAGCCCCCGTAAGGGGGCTTTTCAATTGCCTTTTATTGACTTTGCTGGAGATCTTTAGTTACTTCCTGTTGAGCGATTTGTAACGCTTCCTGTGGAGTTTTCTTGAAGAACATCGCATCTGACACGAGCGTTCCAACATCATTCCTTATCTGACTCCAAACAGCTATACCGGGATCGGACGTACCATAAGGGATCAGCGAGACGAGAATATTTGCCATTGGATTTGATGCAGCGTAAGTTTTCCATGCCTGTGTATCAATAGCACTCTGTGTAACTGGAAGATATCCAGTCTTTATAGCCCAGAAAGCCTGTATTTCAGGTTTCAGGAGAAATTTAACGAACTCCCATGCGGCTTCCTGCTCGGCCGGAGATGCAGTGTTAAATATGGCAAGATCCGTTCCCGCAAACGGCGCAGCCTGTGTTTTCCAAGCAGGTACAGGTGCTATCGTCCATGCAAATTTTCCACCTACACTGCTGGACGTGTAGGAAAGTCCTGCAGATGTGTCTATGTACATGGCTATCTGACCATTTCCGAATGGGCCGTCAAGGTAACCGCCCTGACCTAACACATCCCCACTCTTCATCATATCAACAAGAGTTTGAAGTGTTTCAAGTGCTACTGGAGTGTTTAACGTGGCCGTTTTGTAATCTGAACTTATGAAATCGGAGCCATTCTGTCTTAAAAAGACCTCGTAAGTGTCAACGGTTGTTCTAAGACCAAGTGCATATTGAATGACCTTCCCGGAAGAATCTTTGATCGTAAGAAGAGGAAGATCTTTTATAAGTTCCGGTACGGTTTTTGGAATGCTAACCCCTGCAAGCGCGAGCGCATCTTGATTGACGAACAAGATGTAAATAGATTTGTTGAATGGGAGCGTCACCAATTGCCCATTCCATGTGTTAGCCTTCAAAAAAGGCGCCCAGATGTCATCAACCTGACTTTTGGATAAACCTATCTGCGGGTTATCTATGAATGTTTGCAACGGTTGAATAACATTGGATTTCATCAAAGCAGCCGTCCAGTTTGAATAAACCTGACTTATCGTAGGTAAGCCTCCACCAACAGCACTCGCAAGAAGTTTTTCCTGAAGTGTATTGTAGCTTCCAACATAAATTGCCTTGACTTCTATGTTGGCATGCTGGGAATTGAAGTTATCAACGATCTGGCTTAGAGTTTTACCCAGATCGCCGCCCATAGATTCCCAAAAAGTAACGACCGTCTTGGAAAAGGAAACGCCGACAAGCAACAAAGATATTGCCAGCATAACTGCAAGAACACGTTTCATTTAAAGTCCCTCCTTTTGTGGTTTACCTTGATGGCGAACCAATTCATACTTCATTTTTAAAAGAGTTTAGGATATAATAATTTTAGATCATGCAAGATATAAAGTCAAGAAACATTATATCATACTCTTTACTCATGGGTTGCGTCAATGTTAAGCGAGAAAAAATTTTGAAAAAGATAGAATTCAAGGTGAAGATAAGTTGAAAGTTGCCATTTTAACCGTCAGTGATAGGTGCTCAAGGAATGAGATGAAAGATCAGAATGTGGAAACGATAAAGGAGATGATCTCAGGCATCGGTGAAGTTGTTGCTTACGAGGTCGTTCCTGACGAGAGAGAATTGATTTCACGGCAATTGATCTTTTTTTGTGATGATATGAAAGTCGATCTTGTTCTTACGGCTGGGGGAACAGGATTTGCTCCAAGAGATGTAACTCCCGAAGCGACAAAGGAGATCATAGAAAAAGAAGTTCCGGGTATTCCGGAAATGATGAGAGTATCGACCTTCTTCTCGAAGACGCACAACTCTATTCTTTCACGTGCAACTGCGGGAATAAGAAAAAGTACACTCATAGTAAACTTACCTGGCAATCCGAACGGCGTAAGAGAAGATCTCGAAGTTATAATGGATATTCTTCCACTCGGTATATCCGTACTTGGCGGTAAGCCACACAATCACGCAAAATTAGGAGATGGTACTCATGATGGAACTTGAAGAGGCATTAAAAGTTTTCGATGGAGTAAAGGAGATCGATGATACTGAAAGTGTGAAAATAAATGATTCGATTGGAAGAATCATCGCTCACGATACGGTGTCGAAATATGATTTTCCTCCTTACGACAGATCTGCGATGGATGGATTTGCCTTTCGCTACGAAGATATTGCGGCTTCTCCAACTCCTTTGTTGAAAGTTAAAGGAGAGGTAATGGCAGGTCATTCTGGAAAGATAGACCTTAACAAAGGTGAATGTGTGAGAATAATGACTGGTGGCGTTGTTCCAAAACCTTGTGATACCGTCATAGAGTTCGAAGCGTGTACTGAAGAAGGTGGAATAGTTAGAATTCCTAAACTTCCCCCAAAATTTTCAAACATAGCCTTTCAGGGAGAAGATCTGAAGAAAGGCGAGTACGCTTTTGAAAGAGGTGATCTTGTAAAAGAGAACAAGATCAACTTGATGGCATCGCTTGGAATGAATTATGTGGATGTTAAAAGAAAGCTGCGCATAGGAGTCATTCCTACCGGTGATGAACTCATCGATATAGATGAAGAGCTTAACTATGGGAAGATAAGGGACTCATCTAAATATTCGCTTGAAGCTCAGATCCGTGGAGTTTTTCAGGAGTTCGTAAATTTTGGCATATCAAAAGATGATGAAGAGTCCATAAAGTACAAGATATCAAAAGGTATTGAAAGCGAATGCGATATTTTACTTATAACGGGTGGCTCTTCAATGGGTGATAAAGATCTGACTCAAAGGGTGCTTGAAAAGATGGGAGCCACGATCATAGCGGAAAAGATCGCCATAAAGCCTGGGATGCCAACAATCATAGCAAAATTAAACGGTAGAAAAGATGTATGGATCTTCGGAATGCCTGGGAATCCAGTATCCACTTACATAGCTTTTGAAATGGTTGTTATTCCTCTGATAGAAAAGCTTACAGGTACCAATAAACTTTCTCCGAACCTTCTTGAAGGAACTTTCGCGGGTACCTTCAAAAAGAAACCGGACAGAGTGCATTTCGTACCATGTAAAGTCGAAAGTGGAAAAGTTATACCGATCAGGTACAACGGATCTGGTGATTTCACATCACTTTCAAGAGCAGGCGGATTTTTCATCGCACCAAAAGAAAGTTCGGTACTGCAAACGGGTGACCCTGTGAAGTATTTCATGATAAAGGGATGAAAAGTTTGAAAGCTATAAGAGGGGCTATCTTCGTAGACGAAGACACTCCAGAGGAGATTAAGAGAAGAACACTCCAATTGATGGAAAAGATCTATACCGCCAATTCGATGGGTGATGAAGAGGTGGTTGCGGTTGTCTTCAGCGTTACGAAGGGAATAAGATCATTCAATCCGGCAACGGCCTTCAGAGAATCGGGTCATGATCTTCCACTTATGTGCCTTCAAGAAGCCGACTTTGAAGGTGCCCCGCTCATGGTTGTACGGGTTATGATCCTTGCCAATTCCGAAAAATCTGTAAATGTTTACGAAAATGGTGCCTTAAGTTTGAAGAATGGAGGTAGGAAGTGATAATTCACATCATCAATGGGCCAAATTTGAACGTGCTTGGCAGGAGAGATCAATCTATATACGGTAAGGTCGGATACGAAGAACTCATCGAGAGGATAAAAAGTTTTGCACTTTCAAAGGAGATCAGGACTGAATTTTTTCAATCCAATCACGAAGGACAACTCATCGATTACATCCAGTCACTTGACGATTCGGATGGGCTCGTCATAAATCCCGGTGCTTTTGCACATTACAGTTATGCCATTCACGATGCTTTGGAAATTTTTAAAGGGCCGAAGGTCGAGGTGCACCTCTCAAATATTTTCAAAAGAGAAGAGTTCAGATCAAAAAGTGTCATAACACCGGCATGTGACGGCGTTATTTCCGGGCTCGGATGGTACGGTTACATACTTGGAATAGAGTTCATAATGGAGAAGATGAAATGAGAATTGCAATCGTAGGTCTCGGTCAGATCGGTGGATCGATGGCTTTAAGGCTCAAAGCGTCTGGATACGATCCGGATCTTTTTGATCTCAATAGCGAACTTTGCAAACCTCTTGGAGGACGGTGCGAAATCTTTGACGGACATGGGTACGATCTCGTCGTACTTGCGCTTCACACCGGTACGCTTTTGAAAATGATCGAATTCCTTCCAAAGGATAATCTTTATCTTGATACTGCTTCAGTAAAAATGCCTATCGTCGAGGCTGCACTTCAAAATAAGTTGAATTTCGTCGGGGGCCATCCGATAGCAGGAAATGAGAGAACTGGAATTGCTTCGTGGGATCCCGATCTTTTTGAAGGAAGGCCTTTTGCAACGGTACAGACAGGTTTTGAAGAATCGCCAGTCATCGATGAATTCATCGAACTTCTTGGGGCAATAAGGGTAAAGGTTGATGCAGATTTTCATGATATCGCACTTGCCCATACAAGCCAGGCTCTTCATTTCGTATCACGGATCGTAAAAGAACTCGGAGAGCCCTACGAAACTTTATCCGGCCCAGGATACGCTTCGATGACAAGGCTTTCAAAACAGAACCCATTGCTTGAAGAGACCTTTCGTGAATACAACGCTTTGAACATTTCAAAAGTTCTGGATGAGATGGTAGAAAGATTGAAAAAGATATCGGAAGAGTTGAAAAAATGATAAGATTAGGAATAATCGGTACGCATCTTACACACACGAAATCTCCCTTGATTTACAACACCCTCTTTCAAAGGTACGGAATGGATTCACATTACGATATCATAGAAATAGCCCAGGAAGCATTCGATTCGCAAATAGATAGGTGGATGGAAGAACTTTACGGATTCAACGTTACCATTCCATACAAATCACGTATAATACCCCATCTTAAGTGTATCTCTGAGGATGCCATGACGATTGGTGCCGTCAACGTCATCAATTCGAAAGGTGAGGGATTCAACACGGACTGGCAGGGTTTTTATCGAAGCCTTGAAGGAATTGAAATTAAAGGTGAATCGGCAATCGTCATTGGGGCTGGTGGGGCCGCAAGAGCCGTTTGTTTTGCGCTGAAAAAGGCCGGACTTGAAATATACGTCAAAGATAGGAAGGTTGAAAGGGCGTCGGAACTCGAAAAGATCTTTGGCGCACATTTAGAGACTCCTGATCCCGCAACGGTTGGATTGATCGTTAACGCCACGCCACTCGGTATGTATCCAGATACTGACTCATCTCCGGATCTTTCGATTGAAAAGTTCAGGAGAAGCTGTGTGATTTATGATCTCGTCTACAATCCCGCTGAAACAAAATTTTTGAGAAATGCTTCTTCACTTGGGTTTAAAACTTTAAATGGGTACGGTATGCTTGTCAATCAGGCCGTTTTGAATCTTAAGATATGGTCAATGGAAGCACTTGCAGAAACCCTTCTGAAAGATCATTCATGGATTTCATGAAGAGCCAAGCAATATGACAAAATCGTACTTTTCTATATCGTAATACCTCAAAGACGATGCCCAGTTATCGATCATGTAATAAAGTGATAAAGTCTTTTGATCGCTAACGTTAAGAAATTCAAATTTTCTCGTCGGGTATATAGTTGATAGCGCCTTCTTTATCGCGAGAAGTTTCCAGTTAGCATGAGAAATCGAGATAACGACACTTGTGCCGGAAATGAGGCTGAATTGATCGGGTATGATACTGAAATTATAAGCGTTCTTTGACCATCTATTCCAGTTATTTTGATAGAATGTGGTCGATGGTTCGTCCGTACAATTTATTATGACAGGTCTTATCGAAAAAGCATTGTAAATCGGGACACAATTTTCAAGCTCGATAGAAAAATTTTGCTCCTCTATGTCATTCAAAGTTCCTGATGGGTAGTTTATCGATGCTATGACCGGATCTGTTTCAAGAAATCTTGAAATCCTTATATATTTTGTAAGATTTATCGAACTTTTGAAACTGTCAGAGAAAGAGTTGAAAAGCGAAAATAAATCTAAAAAATTGATCTTTTTTACCTTTTCCTCGGTGACTTTAAGAAAATCTTCCATCGAGTAATTAGATGTGCCCGTGTAGTTTTCAAAAGCGGATTTTGTCATCACAAAATAATCCGTGAACCTCACCTTTATCTTTTTTTCTAAGCGTTTTTCCACCTCTTTGATACCCATTGCTTGATAAACTGATGAAATTGTACCACCATCAATTTCGAGATTCGTAGGCACTTTGATCACAAGCAAATTTTGGGCGGTAAGATCCATTCCTATTATTTCAAAGTTCGAAGGCATTCCAGAATTATCAAGGATCACGGAGAGAATGTAAACCTTTGAATTTGGATATTCGTTAGCGATCGAACTGAAACCGAATTCAAGAAAGGGATAAAGCGTTAAAGATGAAATGAGTACACCTATACCTATCAAAATGATCGCAAGCAAAAAAACTACGTGTTTCAATCCCTAACTCCTCTCATGTAATTCCATGTTTCTACCGTTTCAGGAAGAACGAGTAGATCATTGGTGATGGCATATATCAATTTGTTCTTTATGATGGCTTCATAGCCTTTGTCTATCGAAACAAGCGCCATATTTCTCAATTCGTCGACTCCATCGAAAACCCTTCCAGATTCAGTTGAATCGAGGATGAACATGGACTTAACTATCTTCGAATCCGTAGGAATACCGGAAGTGTGGTAGGCAATCGCATCGAGTATCTCTTCATCGTGAAGTCCGAACCTTCTTTTCACGTATTCGGCTGCCACTTTACCGTGAAGAAGGAGTGGAAGATGCTTTTCAACTGCCGTGATCTTCACTCCCCACAAGGTGGCAATTTTCATCAGTTTGTAAGGTTCGACATCTCGGAAAAGATCGTGGGCACATACTGATACGAGAAGCTTATCCACCGATACCGAATGGATCTTTGAAAAAGCAATGGCATCTTCTTCCATTCTCTCCATGTGAGCCGCCCTCTGACGGCTCACCATGAAGGTTCTAAATTTTTTCAGTTCATCAATAATCCGTCTGTAATCCATAGTTGAAACTTTTCTCCGAGTTAGGATTGATCGACAGGTAAAAACGTATCTGGGTTGTGGAGGATCTCTCGAATTGAACGTTGGCAGGCGTAGCCGTAACGATCGCATTGGATGGGATTGTGATGTATATCCACAAATTTTCAGCATTGGAAGATGAGTTGATAGCCGTTATTTGGTACGTATGATCGTAAAGATCTTTTGAGACCATACTTCTCTGAATTTCAACCTGCTTTGCCCCAAGATCGAAGTTTTGCCCATATTGAAGATCGAGTGAAACCATCGATGCAGTGTCTGTCACATCAGTCTGACCGAGGAAATAAGTCATTCCATCCTTTGTCGTGTAAAGATTAACGGTACCGGCAGGTACGGCAAAATCGTGTGAAACCTTCGCGACCTGAACCGCATTACCAAAATTTTGTGATGGGTTGTACACTACGTTCAACTTATCGATCTTCACCTTTTTGGAAAACAGAGAAAGGAAAACGGCAGAATCAGCGTCAAGTTCGTCGACCTTTCCATAGCTGTAAATTTTATATCCTCCAATATTCTGCACCGACGGAATCGATGGAGCCGCTTCATAAGCGGTGGCAAAGACCTTTGCCATCTGCGGCTGTGTGTTTCTCGATGTGAAAGCCGTTCCAGAGAGAAATGCTAAATTGAAATTTTTGAAGGTAGTATCCGTTTTATTCCAGAGTTCTATTTTGCCATTCATCGAACTATCATCTATGTTGACGGTGTAGTAAGCGTTCCATCCGATACCGTTTGTCATGTATGAGTACGATAGAGATGTGGCGTCTGTTGAAACAAGAAAATAGTTTTGGTCATCTATCTGTGGAAGGGATGGAAAGATGAACTGACCCGATGGTGAAAGGTAGATCTTACCGTTATCGATAGTTTGAATTATAATTGGATTTGCAGAAAGTATGCGCACATTTTTAATTACAACCGTTGAATCGCCGGTGAATTCAAATTGAACCACCGTACCAAGAAATCTTTTCAGCAAATAATCTAACGTGTACGTTTCGGCAACGTGATATTCATAGAAATTAACTTGAGTAGCGGTGACAAGCGATTCCGGCATCGCACCATCTGTTGTTGGGATCATAAGAAAATTCGTCCCGTTTTTCATCGTTGAATTGGATGAAACAAGTGCCATCTGATCGTAAATCAAAAGATTTGTGAATGCGAAACTAACAGAAAAAAGTAAAAGAATTCCCGAAACCAAAAAGATGAATTTCTTCATCACAATCACCTCCTGAAAAGCATTGACAATGCCTACTCACTAATGTCTAATCACTAATGTCTAATGTCTACTCACTAATGCCTAATGCCTACTCACTAATGCCTAATGTCTAATGCCTAATGTCTTGTCTAAGGATCATCACCTGATAAGGGTTGAGCGTTAATCTCGATTCATTTGAAGATTCGAAGAGCGATCCATCGACAAGATTTTCGAAGTTTCCGGAAGGAAGTTCCGGTGTAACGCTTTCAACCGAATTTCCTCCGTTTATGAAGATGTAAATGTTTTGACCTTCGTAAGATCTTTCAAACCCTAAAATATCGCGATCGGCTATCAATGGAATGTACGTCCCATATCTGAGCGCTGGATTTTCTTCGTGTATCTTTATCATAAGATTGTACCAATCAAAGAGCTCCATATTCCATTTGCTTTTATCCCAGATCATGCATCCGCGGTTCAAAGGATCATTTCCACCGGTCATGCCTATTTCATCTCCGTAATAGATCATCGGAGCGCCGGGAAAGGTCATCTGCAATCCAACAAGTGCCATCATCCTGTCCATCTTTCCATTCGCAGCCGTTAAGGCTCTCGGCGTGTCTTGACTGTCTATCAAATTCCATAGAGAATTCCACAGTTGTGGTGGGTAGGTGTTAAGGTATGAATTTGTACTGTTGAGAAAAGACTTCGCACCAGACCCGTAAAGTATGAAACTGTAAGCGGCATTCTGGAAAAGATAGTTCATGACGGAGTTAAAGGCTCCTTCATCGAACCATTCGGATGTGTTTGTCCATATCTCTGCAACATCCAGTGAATCAGGGTTGACATCGTGAATCCATCCGTAAAGTTCAACGAGGAATTGATTGGCTATGACATTTGCCGAATCTATTCTCCATCCACTTATTCCCTTCGCTGTCCAGTAATCGATGACGCCTTTGAGGTACTTTTGAACATCCGGATTCATAACGTTAAGCTTTGGAAGCGACGCATATTCTTCGAAAGTCCTGTAATATCCCGGTTTCTCTACGACTGGATATTTAAGAATGAAGTACCAATCTTTGTAAGGAGAATTTTGCTGCTCCATGAGCAAATTTTGAAAGGCAAAGAACCGAGTTCCAGTATGGTTGAAGACTCCGTCAAGAATCCAGTGTATGCCATTGCCATTTAGATCACTCACAAGCTCTTCAAAGGTCTGAAGCGTACCAAAATGTGGATCTATTTCCATGTAATTTTCCGTGTCATATTTGTGATTAGATGGAGCTTCAAAGATTGGTGTCGTGTAAAGTACGTTAACGCCGAGCGATTTAAGATATCCGACATGATCTATTATACCTCTCAGATCTCCTCCAAAGAAATCGTCATTCGTGGGCGTCCCGCCCCACTGTAAGGTGCCTGAAGCATTGTTCGATGGATTTCCATCCCAGAACCGTTCTGGAAAGATCTCGTAAACTATAGCACCCTGTGACCATTTTGGAACGCTGAGAATTCTAACACTTGATGATGCAAAATCAAAGAAGAAGAAATTCGAAGAAGTTGCAATACCACTTGATCCAACTTCAACCTGTGTTTTTCCGTTTTGAAGTAAAAATTTGTAATTGAAGGTACTTGACGCGGGATGAAATTCCGTTCTGAACATATCAGTGTACTGATCGATCACGATCCTTGTCATATTGTACATTGAACCGTTAACGTCTAAAGTTGCACTGTCAACATCATCGTGAAGAGTTTCTAATGAAAAATAGATGGTTTTTGTGGATGCTGGATCGACATATTTAAGAGAATGTGTGTCAAAATGGATGTAATTTTTGTGAATGATTCCACTGTCAAGTTTACCCGTAGGAGGAACATAATTCCCAACGGTTAAAATAGAATAATATCCTCCACTTCCATTAGATTCACTTTTAGGATTTGCAGGATCCGGTATAACCTTACCGTTAACGACAAAGTCGTAATAATAAAGTCCGTCCGGAAGATCGATCTGTGCCATCCATACTGTACCGAAAGAGTTCGTAAGAACTGTTTCAGTCGCAGACCAATCGTTGAAGGTGCCTATAACGGCAACTGATTTAGTCGTGGCATCGCCTTGATAAGCGAAAAGTACATTTTTTGAGAATGACAGTGTTACGAAGATCGTCAGGATAAGAAAAAAAGGTAAAAATCTTTTCAATTTGAATCCCTTCTCAAATCGAATGACCCCGGTAATAATGCTTTCACATCGGTATGCTCAACATCACCGCTATCATTTGCAAGAATAACTTCAAAATTTCCGAACTCTGCCATGACCTGTCTGCATGCTCCACACGGAGAAACGGGGCCCTTCGTGTTTGCAACAATAGCGATACGTTTGAATTTTGTTTCTCCATCACTCACAGCCTTGAAGATCGCGACTCTTTCCGCACACATACTCAAACCGAAAGATGAATTTTCAACGTTGCACCCTGTATACACCTTTCCCGATTCCGTTTCAATCGCAGCACCAACATCGAACTTTGAATATGGAGCGTAAGCTTTTTCCTTCGCCTCTTCAGCCTTCTTTATGAGTTCCTTCGTCGTCACCTTCATTCATCCCTTTCAGCTTAAGTTCTATCTTGATTATTCTCAATCTGTTAGATTCAACTACCTTAGCCGTAAAATCGTTCGTTTCAACTATTTCACCTGGTCTTGGAACTCTTTCGAAGATTTTTAGCAAATATCCTCCTATCGTTTCAAATTCACTCTCGGGAAAAGATATGCCAACCTCTCTTTCGATGTTGTTCATAGGTGTTAATCCATCAACTATGAAGGTGTTTCTATCCTTCTTTACGATTGGCACCTTGTCCTCTTCAACATCGTATTCATCGAAGATTTCTCCCGTTATCTCTTCGAGTACGTCTTCCATCGTAACGAGGCCGGCCGTTCCACCGTACTCATCCACGACTATCGCTATGTGCATCTTCATGTACCTCATCTCATGAAGAAGATCGTCTATTCGTTTCGTTTCAGGAACGAAATAAGGTGCCCTCATCACATCTTTTACCTGCAAATTTTCAAGTGAATTTTTACCTTTTGAATTGAACACCGAAATGATATCTTTTGCATAACATATTCCTATCACATGATCGACTGTCTCAGTATAAACCGGAAGCCTCGAATATTTCGATTCGTCGAACTTTCTTACCGCTTCTGAAAGTACAACGTCTGACTCAAGTGTTACCATTTCTATTCTCGGAACCATTATCTCTCTTACGTAAGTGTCTTTAAGAGTTAGCGCACCTTTTAGTATAGCACCTTCCTGTTCTTCTATAACGCCTGCCCGCTTGCCCGTGTCTATTTCGAAAAGTATATCTTCACTTGATATGAAAGGAGTTGAAACTTTATTTTTGGTAATAACTCTGTTTATCGAGTTTGAAAAGCCATTAAGCAAAAATGTGATGGGTTTCAGGACGAAATCTATGGATTTTATGACAGGAAAGGATATCCTGAAAAATCTTTCAGCATTAGTTCTCGCGTAAAGTTTGGGCGTTATCTCGCCAAACACAACTATTATTACCGTCGCGAACACCGTAACAAGAGTGATTATCGTCGGGCCCGAAATATTTTTGGGAAAAAGTTCGATTGCCATAACGGTGGCAAACGATGAAAGAAGAATGTTGATGACATTGTTGAGTATTAAAATGACTGTAAGGTAACGGTTCGATGCCTTGAGCTGCTTTTCAAAGTTCAAGTTTTGTTCATCACCACTTATGGCATCGCGAAGTTTCTTCTTGCTCACGCTTAACATCGAAGTTTCAGAAGCGGAAAAGAAAGCAGAAAGTGCAAGTAAAACCAGAATACCAGCTATTCCCCAGAAAATGTAAGTGCTACCCAGAGGATCACCGTCCAATTTTTAATAACCTCCCTTTTCAATGATCGTACGATTGACCCGATATGATCTTCATCGATCTGTAAAGCTGCTCTGTCAGGAGCAACAGTGCCATGGAATGTGTGAAAGTCATCTTTGAAAGAGACAATTTAGAAGTGGCACTCTCCTTAACATCGTCAGAAACACCGTACACACCTCCCACAACGAAAAACATATCAGCACCTTTGTTCATGCTTTCTTTTATGAAAGAAGCAAAACTTTGTGTATTCAATTCGATACCATCAGTATCCAGAAGTATGAATTCTCTTTCACCTAAGTATTTTAACATTTTTCTCGATTCTTCAGCGATACAAAGTGCTGGGTCTTCTGAATGAGAGGCAGGAAGTGAGATCACATCAACTTTTAAGAATTTTGTTAACCTTTTCAGATATTCATCAAATCCGGTTTTAGCAAAGTCGTTTTTAATTCTACCGGGAAAAATAATTTCTATTTTCAAACACTTTCACTCCATTTATGAAAACAGCTCTTACGATCTCTTCCGTTGGCATGTAAGGGATGTAATCGAGAGTCGGGGCATCGAGAATGGTTATGTCCGCGTACTTGCCAACCTCAATCGTACCGATCCACTTTCCCATGTCAAGGGCACACGCGGCGTTCAGGGTGTGGGCCACAAATGCTTCCTCAGGAGTCATTCCAAGATGGTTAACGGCCAGATGGATCGTAAGAAAAGGAGAATAAAAAGTGTTTGAGCCAGGGTTGAAATCAGATCCAAGTGCGACGGCCACCCCGTCATCTATCATCCGTCTTGCAGGAGCGTATGGATTTTTAAGGTAAAAACTCGTAAGTGGAAGCAAAACGGCCACGGTTTTATTCTTCGCGAGTACTTTCATCTCTTCTTCCGAACACATGGCGAGATGATCAACACTGGTTGCACCCAGCTCCGACGCAATACTTCCAAAGCCGTTCAATGAAAGTTCCTCCGCATGGGCCTTTATCTTGAACCCCATAGATTTCGCATATTTCAAAAATTCTTTCGATCCTTCAACAGAAAATGCGCCTTCATCACAGAAGATGTCTACGAATTCGGAAAGAGATTCTGCCCTGACATGATCGAGCATCTTTTTAAGAAGTTCGATGTACTTTTCCTCGCCACACGGCGGAATCGCATGGGCTCCCAAGAAGGTCGGAACGATCCTCTGCGGCGTGTACTCAGAGATCATCCTCATAGCTTTAAGCTGTTTCAATTCATTTGGAAGATCGAGGCCGTATCCACTTTTACATTCAAACGTTGTTACACCGTTTTTCAAAAGCCAGCCTGCGTGCTTTAACCCTTCGAATGCAAGTGTTTCGATCGTTGCACTTCTGACATTATTGACGGTCGAATGGATTCCACCACCCGCACTTAGAATTTCTGAATACTTTTGTCCCGTGGCTCTCATGATGAATTCATGAGATCTTTCTCCGGTAAAAGGGATATGGGTGTGCGGATCAACGAAGCCGGGAATTGCAATCATTCCTTTTCCATCAAAGATCTTCTCAGCATCTTTGGCATCTTCATCTATGGAAAGTATCTTCCCGCTTTTTATCCTTATATTCCCATCGAAGTACTTTATCCCACAACGAGCCACCGGATGTGATCCGGTAGCCGTTACCACTCTAACATTTCTTATCTCAAGAATTTCCGAGTTCATCTAAAAGTTTATCTTCTATTACCTTATCGTCCGTTATATCATCAATTTTAAGATAGAACTTAGCAGTTTGAAGCAATGTATCCATTGGAATCATTCCTATTATTTCGGAACCAACGACCTTCACACCGTATCTATCTGCTTCTGATTTTATCGTTTCGAATACCCTGTAAAGTGGGCTTTTTTTGTAATTCGTCATATTCATTGAAACCTGAACTATTCCCTTTTCTCTCAGATCAACTCCTATAGCCTTAACGAACCTGTACCCTCCGGAAGAATTTCTAACAGCCTTCGCTATCGCTTCGGCTATCTTTATATCATTAGTTCCTAAGTTAACGTTAAAAGCTATCAAATATTCTCTTGCTCCAACCGCCACAACACCCGCCGTTGGATGAACCTCATCAGGGCCAAAATCGGGAACCCATTCCGGACTCTTTATCTTTTCAAAGAATCCTTCGAACTCGCCCTTCCTTATATCGGCAAGATTCTCTCTTTGAGGCTTCGTTGCCGATCTTTCGTAAAGGTAAACAGGAATTTTAAGCTCTTCTCCGATCCTTTTACCAACTTCTTTAGAAAGCTCGATACATTCATCCATAGTTGTACCCTTTATAGGTACAAAAGGAATTACATCAACGGCTCCCATGCGCGGATGCTCTCCTGTGTGATGTGTTAAGTCTATCAGTTCGGTAGCTTTTTTTGACATCTTCACAACGGCATCTCCGACTGCCTGTGGATCTCCAACTATGGTTATAACGGACCTGTTGTGATCATGATCCATCGACCAGTCAAAAACCCAAACACCATCAGTTTCTTCTGCTTCCCTGACTATTTGCTTTACTATTTCCTCGCGTCTTCCCTCACTGAAATTTGGAACTGATTCTATAAGTTTTCTCATGAAAACCACCTTCTATTTATTTTGAAATTCTGATCTTCGCATTTTCTATAACTATATGACGGTAAGGTTCACTTCCGACTGAATAGGATCTGATATCGGCATTGTGTGAAAGTATTTCGTGCGCGATCTTTCTCTCGTGTGAATCCATAGGTTCAAGAGAAACTTTTCTGTTTTCATCTTTTTTAACCTTCTGAATGGCTTCATTGACGATCCTTTTCACGAATTCTTCTCTTTTAATCCTGTACTCACTGACGTCAAGTGTTATTGAAACATGGTGATCGTTCAATTTATTTACGTACACTGAGAGCAAATGTTCAATGGATTCCATCGTATGGCCGTGTTTTCCTATCAAATTCGAAAGGGGCTCATCAGAGCTAACTTTAACCGAATAACATGCCATAGGTTTGATGGTTTCAACCTTTATCTCCGGATTCTGTCCGTAAAAAGAAAGCGCCTTCGATAAGAATTCAAGGATAGCTTTAAGATTGTAATTATCGTTAAGCGTTACTTTGATGATTGCGTTCTTTGATCCGATTCCGAAAAAACCCTTAACCTGTTCCTGAACGACGACAAAATCGAACTCTTCTTTTGAAACATTCAAATCTTTGCAGGCAATTTCTATTGCTTCTTCGATATTTTTTGATTCGAATTGTTTTTCCATTTTTTATTGTCACCCCACTGAACTTTTGGATTCATTCCGAAGACTTCTCTCCATGTTACACCTTTCATGTGGTATATTCTCGCAACGATGTAATTGGTGGCAACCTGCATGCCGGAAAATGTTGTGTAGTAGAGGAAAAGGCCGACTGGAAAACCAACGAATAGGAATTCCATGACGCCTGACATACCTGCGGCTAACCATACCTGACTTGGTTTTGTACTCGTCCACAGTGAAGACCATGCCGTTAAGATCACTATCATGAAGATCAAGAGAATGTTCGGACCTATACCGCCAATCGAAAGATCTTTCCATATCAAAAATTGGGGGTTATAAGCGAAGACTTCTCTCGAGTAGAAAATAACGTAGTAAAGCAACGCAAGCACAGGAAATTGAATCAACAAAGGCAAACAGCTGCTTGCAGTACTCACTCCTTCGGCTTTCATAAGTTTCATCTGTTCTTCCTGAAGCTTTTTAGGATCTTTGTATTTGTTTTTCAACGCTTCTATCTTTGGCTGTATTTCACGCATCTTAAGCATCGATTTTATCTGGACGTGAGAAAGCGGATAAAGAATAATTCTTATTATGACACCGAAGAGAATTATTGCCCATCCGTAATTTCCTGTCAAATTGTAGAGCCAGTTCAGAAATTCAACGAAGATGTACAGAAACCACGAATACCATGGTTCTGATCCCGGATATGTGCCTATGAAGTGCAAAATAACTCCCTGCTCTTTTGGAAAGACTGAAAAGATCAAAGTGTTTTTAACAGGCCCCATGTAAATTTTGCCTGTCAAAGTTCCTGTGAAGGTCGATTCGCCACTATCGTTAAACGTTCCGTTCGAGATCGAAGAAAGTGTTATTATACCTTTTTGCGTGTAAAAAGAGCCAAACATCTTTTCGTTAGCCGTTCTGTTGAAATTGGACTGAAGTGTTGGAAAAGTAAGACCGAGTTGTAAATCTTTCGGAGCTTTAACGTTAACCTGAATTTCATAATAGGGATTATTAACGAAAGTTATGGATTTTTCAACGCTCTGACCGTTAACATCGTAGAAGAAATTGATCGTGACGTTTGATGTGGTTTCGAACTCTTTATTTTCAGACTTATCGAATGACCATCTGGTTGGTGTCAGCGCCTTCCCATCATAGTAAAGTACAAGCCCGTCTCCGCTGTTGGCCCAGACATGAAGGTCCTGATAAAAAACGTTGTAGCCATTAGTAAGAATTCCGCTTTGAAGATCAACTCCATATTCGTATAATCTCGTAGTAACCGTTGCCATCGTTGACGAAACTTTCACATTCACTTTGGGCAAAGCAAAAGCAAAACTCAACGCGATAAAGATCAAAAATATTATTGCTATAAATTTGCGGGTCACCTGTGTTTACCTCCAAGAGTGAATTTTGTTGGTACTGGATCTTCTCCACCTTTGTTAAAGGGATTGCATCTTAACACTCTCCAGATCGCAAGTAACGAACCCTTCAAGATTCCGAAGCGCTCTATGGATTGAATTGCATAGTTTGAACAGGTTGGAGTGAAGATGCACGACGGGGGTTTTGCGGGAGATATGTACTTTTGATAAAATCTTATCGGCTTTATCAAAAAATCTTTAGCTCTCATAAGCTTCTCCCGCTATCCTGTCAAGTAAAGAAATAAAAGCGCCTTTGAACACATCAAAAGTAACAGAAGAGAATCTTTCTTTCAAATCTTTTTTCGGCATGACCAAAATATCGATTCCCTCTTCGATCTGCTGCGTTCTGAAGACTTCTCTCACGTATCTTTTAAATCTATTTCTAACGTGCGCCTTTCCGAATTTTTTGGATACCACTATACCAACTCTTGACCATCCAAGATCGTTAGGAAAATATTTGAGAACTAAAAATTTATTTGATAAATCTTTACCTTCGGAAAAGATCCTTTGAAAATCTCTTTCTCTTTTGATATGTTTTTCCTTTCCAAAAGAGTTCAAACTGTTAATCTCTTTCTTCCAGCTCTTCTTCTACTGCTAAGAACTCGCCTGCCTGTGTGAGTGCTCATTCTCTGAAGAAAGCCGTGTGACTTCATCCTTTTGTGCCTCTTTGGTTGATACGTACGTTTCATGGTAACCTCCTTTAAAAGTGTACTCTGTTCGTAAGATTATACAAATTGAGAACGATATTGTCAAGATCGACAAAGTTAACAATCAAGATCCAATCGAATATGATATACTCGTTCAAGCATACACCCATCACTTAAAGTTTAACGAATGTATACTTGATCAACTTTAAAGATGAAATATCGTTGGCTCCGGCATTCGCCTTTCGGTGTCTGTCCTCGTTGCGCAGCGTCGGCCACCTCTCGGCATCATGCCCCTTGCCAAACTCAACTTTGAACTTCCCTTTAAAAGAGATTCAGTATATATCATTGAGAAAGGAAAGGTATGAATTCTAAAAAACGCTTTGGTCAAAATTTTTTGATCGATCCTGGAATAGCGATGAAAATGGTAGAACTATCAGGCTTAAAGCCAGATGAGACCGTTCTTGAAATAGGATCAGGAAAGGGAATTCTAACTCAAGCTTTACTCGATAAAGGTGCCAAAATCATCTCTTTTGAGATCGACAGAGATCTCTTCGAATTTCTTAAAAAAACATTTCCATCTCAAAGGGTTAAATTCATCTTCAAAGATTTCATCTCGTTCGATGAAACAGTGGAAGTTGATCGTTGCATTTCAAATATACCTTACAATATCTCAACTCCAATAATAAAAAAACTTTTCGATACAGGTATTCCTTCGCTAACACTTATGGTTCAAAAGGAATACGCCCTGCGACTGCTCGCTCGCCCGAAAACGAAAGCGTATAATTCATTGAGCATCTTCGTTCAGGTAAGGGCCGATGTGGAACGACTTTTTGATGTCAATCGCGGATCTTTTTTCCCTTCACCCAGAGTCGATTCAACGGTTATAAAGATAACCCGTTCTGATCGTTTGACCAAAGAGATAATGGATATGGAGCTCTTCGACCGCATCGTTAAAGCTTCTTTTGCCCAGAAAAGAAAGATGATCAAAAATAACTTGAAAAGTATAGAAAATTCAGAAGAGATCTTGAAAGTTCTCAAAATTCCTTCCGATTCGCGTGCGGAAGAAATTGGAATTGAAAAATTCATCGAACTTTCAAACTTCATTCATCAAAAATCATCCCCCGATCTTCACGGGGAATGATTGTGAGATTTTAAAAAGTATCAACCCACGACACACTTTGACCAGTTGCAATTCATACAGGTAACACATCCCTCCTGATTCACAAGAGAGTTTTTAGAAAGACAAACGGGACAGTAAGTGTTGCCATCTTCATCGAGGTAATAATCGTTGTACCATTTCAAATTGTTTGCAACCACAAATTTTTCTATCTCTTCAGGAGTTTTTCTCGTTCCATCAAGGTGAATTATCTCTTCGGCTTCTTCATCATTGTCTTCCCTGTACTGTGAACCCCACAGTTCGGAGAAATCGTCTATCGCCTTTTTTATCTCTTCCGCAACTCCGTGTGAGTAATCTCCTTTGACTTTTTTCAGCTGTGCGAGTATTTCATCCATAGAAACGCCAGCCCTTAAGGCTATTGAAGAAAGTCTGCCTATTATTTCGGCAGTTTCTCCACCGTCCGATACGAAAACCTCTATCGCTTCACCCGAATCATCAAAACTTACCGTTATGTAAGTAGTGCTTGATTCACCCTTGTACTTTCTCGTAACGGATCTGAGAGTTTTCTTTCTTGGCCTTGCCCTGAGTTTGTGATGTTCATCGAGAACGAAGAAGTTAACTTTCGGTGCATCCTTCGTTTTAACATTTTTATTGGCATTCAAGACTTGCATTTGAAGAGAGCCATCTCTGTAAATAGTAACTCCTCTTATATTAGATTTAAGAGCACTGATGTATATATTCAGTATATCTTCTGGAGTGGCCGAATTCGGCATATTTATCGTCTTTGAAATGTTGTTATCCACATAATTCTGAAAAGCTTCCTGCATTTTCATGTGTGCGGGGGGAAGTATATCGTGACTTACAACGAAGACATTTTTCACATCGTCAGGTATAGATTCTATACGCTTGAGTGTTCCTTCATCCATGATCCGTTTTTTCATCTCATCGCTAAGAATATTTCCAAGCTTCTCGACGAGGACATGATTAACGTATATCAATGGCTCTTTTGTTCCATCGCTTTTATTCATATAGCGTGTGTAGGCGAGCAGAAAATTAGGTTCGAGTCCCGATGAAGTATCAGCTATATTTGAAATGGAACCTGTTGGGGCGACAGTCATAACTGCGACGTTCCTGTGAGCCTTGGAGAGCGTTTTGAATTCGATCTTAATTTTATCATCCATACTGGATGAACCCATGGCAAAAGGAACGAATCCTTCTTCCGTTGCGTATCTGCTTTGATCGTAAAGCGGAAAATTTCCTTTCTCCATGCCAAGTTCGTAAGATGTTTTATGTGATTCGAGCGCGAGTTCTGCCGTTAGATCGGATGCGAATTTGAATCCTTCTTCGGAATCGTAAGGTATTTTCATCATGTAAAGTAAATCCGCAAATCCCATTATTCCAAGTCCGAGCCTTCTTGAGTCTCTCACGGCTTTGTCTATCTCTTTGAGCGGGAAAATATTCACATCTATCACATCGTCTAAAAAGCGAATTGATATTTTGACCGTTTCCCTGAACGCTTCGTGATCGAAGACTCCTTTATCGTAGAATTTTGCAACGTCGATGGATCCAAGATTGCATGCCTCGTACGGTGGGAGACCGATTTCTCCGCATGGATTTGTGGACTCTATTATCCTGTACGGGTAGAGTGGATTGTATTTGTTCATCTCATCAAGTATTGCAAAACCAGGATCACCTGTTTTCCAGGCATTATCGGCCATTTTTTTGAGAAGTTCTCTGACCTTCACCTTCTTGACGAAGGTTGATTTTGGATGTTTCAATTCTATCTCTTCATCGTTTTCATAGGCTTTCAGAATCGATTCTTTGTCATTTATCCCTACTGATATGTTGAAAAATTTTAAAATAGATTCTCCTGTGTTATCTTTTTTTGCCTCGATGAATTCTTCTATATCTGGATGATCGATGTTGAGTATACCCATCAAAGCGCCACGCCTTTTGTATCCCTGCTCAACGACGCCAATTGCGGAGTTGAAGACATGCATGAAACTTACGGGACCTGATGCCCTGCCAGACGTTCCAGCAACGAAAGCATCTTTCGGCCTAAGAGAAGAAAAATTGGAGCCAACTCCGCCGCCCACTTTCGTTATCAAAGCATAATTTTTAACGGCATCAAAAATTCCGTCTATACTGTCATCAACAGGCACGACAAAACATGCACTTAACATGTGGAGATGATTTCTTGTTTCGTATATCTCTTTGTAATCTTCGATCGTCATCTCTTCTATCGGCTTATGAAGGAGATCGATTGCAACTCCTACACCACCGTTAAAGAGTGTTGGACTGTTTGGGATGAAAAGTCTCGCATTCAGTATAGAATAAAATTCACCTTCCCATAATTTTACCTTTTCCAGTTTTGATCCGTCATCTTCCAACTCACGGGAGTTAAAAAGTTCGGCAGTCGCGACGACACGCGCAACTCTTCTTGCAACGTCAGACCAACTTTTTTCGACATACTTACCGTCCTGATCTTTCCAGAAGTATCTCTCTCTCAGGATGTTATTCGCGTTGTCACTCGGCTGAAGTTGAGAAAATTTTTCGATGATTTCTGATAACATAAAATCCCTCCTTGAAAGTTTCTAAGGATCAGTTTACACTTTTGAAGTTACGAAATGGATCAAAAAAAATGGGCTTTAAACCCATCATTTATTCAGATAAACTAACAAAAACAGGATCTAAATTGAATGAATTTTAACACTTTGGTGCGTTATCTTCTCAAGACTTTCTCCTTTTGATTCAGAAAGCACCAAAGTTGTCAATATACCAAGGAATGAAACGATGGCAACAATAATAAATGTGCCATTAAGACCTATCGATGCGTTTATTATGGGAAACAGTAATGTACCTATGAAGGCGCCTACCTTTCCTATGCCAGCGGAAAATCCATGGCCTGTCGTTCTATACTCGGTTGGAAATAATTCTGAAGGCATAACGAAAGTCGTAGTATTCGGTCCAAATTCGGTGAAGAAATAACTTATTCCGTAAAGCGTGAAGAAAATTCCTATATTCTTTTCAATACTGGGTACCAATCCGAGTACAAAAAAGGCGCTTCCCATTACAGCGAATCCAAGCAGTTGAATTGACTTCCTTCCTATTTTATCTATAAGAAGTATTGAAAGTATGTACCCCGGCACTGCAAAGATTGCGAAGATGAAGAGTGTATTCAAAATTTTCGATTCGAGAGTCATATTTGATGAGATTGAATTCAGTAATATCGGAGTTGAGATGGTGTTCCCATAATAAGCGTAATCGAGTAAAAACCAGCTTCCTGCCGTTCCAAAAAGTGTGATCATGTACTTTTTATTAGTGATAAAGGCCATCAATCCACTGTGCTCTTTCACATTGGTTGAACCATCGATCTCTACTTTCTGACCCATGAATTTATCCATAGCCTGTGTTGCTCCCTTTGTGTCGCCGAGCACCTGTGCGGTGTACCTTGGCGATTCGGGAATTTGTCTTCTGAGATATATGACCATCAAAGCTGGAATTGCTCCTATTCCAAGCATCAATCTCCATGAAAGATCCTGCGGTATATTCAATCCAAGAAGCCCTAAAGCAACAAGAGGACCTGCGATGAGCCCAAGTGCCTGCATCGAAAAAACGAGACTTACCAACTTTCCTCGGTCTTTTTTGTTCGAATATTCGCTCATTATTACGGCACTCACTGGATAATCTCCACCTATTCCAACTCCGAGTAAAAATCTCGAAATCAAAAGCCATGTGAAGTCAGGTGAGAATGCAGAAAGTATAGCACCAATCGCCATTATTATGGCTTCAACACCGTAAACTGTCTTCCTACCGAATTTGTCCGCTATTCTGCCAAAGATAAGAGCACCGATTAGCGCAGATATCAGAGAGATACTTCCCAACAATCCTATCTGACCATTGTTCAATTTCCAGATCGGGGCTATCAAAGCTATGGCTATACCTATTATGAAAAGATCATACGCGTCTGTGAAAAAGCCCATGCCAGAGACGAACATCGCTTTGAAATGATGTCTGCTTAACTGCGCATTATCGAGATAATCTTCTACACTTTTCATCCTTTCACCTCCACGATGAATATGCGCTTAAATCTTTATCACAGTTTTATCTATCTTGCTTTGAAATTAAGTTTTTTTTATGAAGGTATGACTTTAACGTGTTTGAAAGGTTAACGATGCCTTTGTTGTACGCGGTTTGATAAGCCGTATCCTTAACGTCACCCTCGACCTGATCGGGGGCTGGAATGACAGTGCGAGCGATTCTCTCCCTGAACAGGCTTATGATATTCGGTCCCGTCATTCCGGTCGAAGAACCTGAATCGCCTTAGAACTTATCAGTGAATAGTTCAATGTCTAATCACTGTTGAAAGAGTATAACAATATTTTAATTTATAATTCAATGGTTCTAAACAGAACTATTTTATAATGAAGTGTATCTAAATGAAAGGAGATAAAATACCATGAATGAACTTCCTGAAGATCTTTTGATGGTTTGTTCGATTTTTTCAAACACGATCTTCAAAGGATTCGATTATTCTAAGATAAAATTGCCCAAGACATCTGCCGGGATCCTTTTTTTTATGAAAAAACACTCAAAAAATGTCATGAAGATGTCCGAACTCGAAAACCATTCCAATTTTGTCAAAAGTACTCTTACAGTTGCTACCGATACCCTTGTTTACGAAGGGTACGTGAAAAGGTACCGTTCTGAAGAAGATCGTAGGGTAGTTTTCATAGAACTCACAGAAAAGGGAAATGAAAAAGCCAATGAAATACTTGGCTGCATGAAAAAGTACGTGAACGAAAAGCTTGGTATGCTTGATAACGAACAATTCACAAAGCTTTTGGATGCTTTAGAAAAAATAAGAGATGTAACAAATGTTCTGAAGGGAGAAGAAACAAGATGATATTCGAAGATGAAGAAAGGGGAATAAATGAATGAGAAAGATTCCATACAAATGGCTTGCACTTTCGGCAACAAGTCTTGGCACCTTACTCGGTGTTATGACGGGAACTGCACTTTTGATAGCGCTTCCGAATGTCGCGGGCGATCTGAAAGCACCTATGATAATCATAATATGGGTTTTGATGAGTTACATGTTAGCCACAACCGTTCTTGTCCCATCGATAGGAAGAATTGCCGATATGATAGGAAGAAAAAAGCTCTTCGTGTGGGGAGCAGCTGTTTTTACGGTGGCTTCACTCTTCGCCGGAATGGCACAAAGTGGTATTGAACTTCTTGTGATAAGGATAATTCAATCAGTTGGTGGTTCTTTGATGATGGCGAATGGTACGGCAATAGTTGCAGATGCCTTTCCAAAGGGAGAACTTGGACAGGCACTTGGCATAAACGGCCTGGTAGTTGCGGTTGGTTCTGCTATCGGACCTATAATAGGCGGGATTTTGACCGTAACTGTTGGATGGAGATGGATTTTCTACATGAATGTGCCACTCGGAGCACTTGTAACGATATGGGCTTTGATTCAGATAAGAGATATAGC
>Ga0078972_1004467_pt1 | contig 38140 bp, 32 predicted proteins | sample YelNatPaOPGAMG01_FD_67568 | JGI IMG/M metagenome (GOLD analysis project Ga0078972, IMG submission 67568) | Hot spring thermophilic microbial communities from Obsidian Pool, Yellowstone National Park, USA - OP-RAMG-01 (SPADES assembly) (version 2) | ecosystem: Environmental > Aquatic > Thermal...
AAGATCTCTTAAACAACAAAGGAGCTATAATTAATGAGCTGCTTTATAAAGAAAAACCGGCTCTCTTTGTTTGCGCTGCCTATCAACTAATGGGACAGTATTATATTACTGCTGAAGGAGAGGCAATAGAGGGCTTAAAAATTCTAGATCTTTACACCGAAAATCCCGGTTTTAGCTCCAAAAGACTAGTGGGAGACATTGTTATCTCTTCTCCTCTATTTCCTGATTTAAAAATTTTAGGTTTTGAAAATCATGGCGGACGCACCTACCTGGGGAAAAACGTTAAACCCTTCGGAAAAGTGCTTTTGGGAAATGGCAACAACGGATTGGACAATACCGAGGGAGCTCTTTTTAAAAATCTCATCGCTACTTATCTTCATGGCCCCCTGCTGCCCAAAAATCCTAAAATTGCTGACTGGTTAATAGAAAAAGCGCTGGAGGTCAAGTATAAAGAAAAGTTCTCGCTTAATTTTCCGAACGAGGTTTTTGAAAAAACTATTAGAGAAATACAAATAGAAAAAATTGCAAAGAAAAAGATCTCAACCTAAAAGATAGCCTGTTTTTAAAAAGTTCTGTTAAAATTTAAGACAAATAATAACCTTTTTTAAAAGAAACATTTAGGTGAACGCATTTATTAAAAAACTCTTGGGGGCCTGGTGGCGCAATCTTATCTATGACCCCAAATCGCCACCAAAATTTATTAAAAAAAGACTTGTGGCTATTGGCGGAGGTACAGGTTTAAGTAATCTCCTGCGAGGGCTTCGGGATCACTGCGAAAACATCACCGCCATCGTGACAATGACTGATGATGGCGCTTCCTCAGGCAGACTACGAAAGGAATTTAATGTCTTGCCTCCTGGGGATATTCGTAAATGCCTCCTTGCCCTCTCCAAAGAGGAACCGCTACTTACAAGGCTCTTTAGCTACCGTTTTAAAGAAAAAGAAAAAAATGAGATAGGCGGGCACAGTCTTGGCAATCTCTTTTTAACAGCGCTGGCAGATATTGCCGGGAGTTTTGAGGAAGGAGTAGAGCTTGCCAGCCACCTCCTAAATACCCAGGGTGAAGTCTTGCCGGTAGCCACAGAGCCTCTAGAGCTAGTCGCCGAAACCATTGATGGCAAAACCATTGTTGGCGAATCGCAAATCGTCAAAAGCGGCTATCTACCAGACAAAGCCAAAATTAGGCTTTCAAAAGTAGCCAAAATTAACCCTTTGGCGGTAGAAGCAATTACCCAAGCAGGGTTCATTATTATTGGCCCTGGCTCTCTTTTTACAAGTATCCTTCCCAATCTTCTTTTTCCAGAGGTAGTAAAAGCCATCAACAAAAGCAAAGCGCCGGTAATCTATGTTTTAAACGCTTCCACAGAGAAAGGAGAAACCGAAGGCTTAAGCGGCGAGAAGCATTTGAAAATCGTCTCCTCGCACCTAAAAGCCCAACCAAACTACTGTCTAGTTTCGGAGAGACTCCTGCTTAGCGAAAAAGAAGGGGTTTTGGGGAACATTAAAAATATCACCATCAAAAGAAGAAGGCTGGGTAAAACCAAAATCATCCCTGTGGACATTCTAGACGAAGAAAATCCGCTCTATCACCATTCTGAAAAACTCGCAAACGCTCTTGTCAGGCTCATTACCAAATCTTAAAAAGAAGAAGAGGGCAACTTGCCCTCTTCTTAAAGTTAAAGTATAAGAACGGGCGAAAGAGGGACGATCCGGTTACTCCTAGCCAATTCTACAATCTCCTCTTCGTGATTCTTGAGCAGTCCTTCAAGCATCTGACAATTAATCGCCGTTTCATCATTCATTGTCATTAGGTACTCTTAATAGGGGTTGTCTTGAACGAATAACCACCCCCATCCATCTCATTTTAATAGGAGCATAAATCTTTCTTACAGTTTCATCTAAAGAGGCGCTTCCTTCCTTTTTTTAAGGAATCGTCTTTTTCTCTTCCCCCAAAAACAAATTTGCCTCTCTCGTTTATACCCTTTATCTCCAAATACCCTTTTCATATATAATATTTTCTTTAAGTTGTCCTGCAAAGCCTTTCAAAGAAAGAGGGCTTAAATTTCTATAACAATAAAGGGTGGCGTTTACTTCTAAAGCTTGTAAGCTGCAATTATTTCTTTTAACTCTTTCAAAAATGACTAATGAATATTTGTAAAAGCCTCAAAAATTTATTAGACTAAATCTAGGTTGGCTCCTTAAAGGAGAGCATCTATGGGGGTAAAAAGATGGACTACGGGTTAACAACAAAAGGAAGACCCTGCAGTGTACCTGGTTGCCATGGTTGGCTTTCTGTACTCGTGCCTCCAAAGGTTACGATGTGCGGTCGGCATCAATTCCTTTCTTTACAGAAAGAGAGACTGATCGAAAAATTACGAGACAAATTCCAACTCTCTTCCTCAGATGTTAAATTCCTAAAACGCCATCTTGACTGGGAGTGCAACTGTCCCCTCATTGAGATAGCTAAATACACCAACACCTCGCGTAGCACTTTATGGAGCTACTTAAGGAAAGGCATCTTGCCCCACCAAAAAGAAGGCCGCCGCGTATTCATCTCTGCCGAAGATGCTGCTAGAATCATCGACATAAAACTACACCGAGTGCTACTCTTTAGAGCGGCTCAAGAGATAGGTATCCGCCACCAAACTGCTTTAAACTGGGCTCGTCGGGGCTACTTCGGGTCAATCTCGTACGATTTCCACAATCGTCTCTTGGTCCGTAAAGAAACAGTAGCAATTATCAAGAAACAGAAAGAGAGAATTAAGAAAAGACATTTTTGGCAGGCGCATCGTGCTGGTTGGTATCTCGCTCCCAACGAAGTCAATGCGCCGGAAATGGCACGGCATTTAGGGGTAGGCATAAGGACTGTTTACGACTGGATCAAGAAGGGCAAGTTTGAGGTACGAAAAAAAGGCTGCCACTTGGTCATTACCGGTCCCCCCAAACTGGTGCAATTGGTCCAGAGCAAGAGAGAGAAGGACATCTTATAGTTTTAACTTACAAAGGGCTTATAAACAAGCCCTTTATTTCTTGTCATTCAGTCTTATTTCCACAACCTTCTCTCTTGAAGAGAAACCACTCCTTAAAAGAATCAGGGAGGGCGGTAAACAAAGATATTCTGCCAATTTTTTAATCAATCGGGCATTTGCCCTTCCCTGTCTTGCTGGCTCTTTCACCGAGACGAGAAAGTGATTCTCGTCAATCTTTTCAATCTTCTCTTCTTTTGCCGAAGGCTTTAATTTGACAAAAATTCTCATAAAAAACTTCTTGCTACTGGTTCAAAGGAGAAAATAAATATTGCCATCTTTCCTAAGTAAGTCTTTTAGAAGTTTTCTTAAAACAAGTTCATACGGAGATCATTATTCTTTTTTATCATTTTATCATCAATTTATCCTAACCATAAATCTTTATTACTGCCTGTTAATAAAAGTTTTCAACCTCCTCATCTATTCTTCCTTTTTATAAATTCTTCACAATAGCTTCTCTTTAAGATTTTCGATCCTTTTGTCTTGCACCCCATCTCATTTTTAGCTCTTCAAGCTTATCAGCGATATCTTTTTCCTCTCCCGAGTCTTCCGCTAAAGATGAATCTTCTCCGGACTCGGAGGGCAAAGGAGCTTCCCACTCCTCTGGTGCATCTTCTGGCAACGGCGAGGCAAGTCTTACAAGTATAAGCTTAAAATTAGGAGTATCCACCAAGGTTCTCTTTTCGCTATAAAAATAATCAAGATCCGAAGAAGTAGGCTGCGGACCATAACGATCTACAATGTACTTTATTGTCAATCCTCTACTTTTGATTGTCCGCTCCCATTGCTCCTCGCCGGTTTTGGGATGCTTGGCTTTTTCAAATTTTCCCCAATTCAATTCATCGCGCTCTACCATTTGCATAGCCTTTTTAAATTCTTCTTGATAGTAAGCAATCCTTACCGACCGACTTCTTTCTTCGGCAATTCTCTGGGCTTCTTCTTCGCTTAAGATTCTATTAAAATCTTCATATCGCAAATCCTCAAAAGGTTCACCTTGCCAGCCTTTTTCTTCTAAGCGGTTTCCTTTTCGTAAATAAATGTCTCCAGGATAATGGCCATCTCGCCCTTTGCTACAACAAAGCTGCACCACAATTTTGCCATCATTGGTAACAATTTGAGAAAGCACCGCCGGGCTTTTTTCTAGACCTTCTCTATCGGTCTCAAATTTAACTCTATCTAAATTATGCTCTGAATTACCACAAAGACCACCTTCAAGTGCTCGACCACAAAGTGGACAGTTTGCACAATGTTCTTTAATTGCTTCTTCTATTAATTCCTCTAAACGCCTTTTTTCCTCTCGGTCAGCAAAGGCTTTTTCAAGACGGGGTTTTATCTTTTCCAAAATCTCTAAACCCTCAACCGCCCCTGTCTGGATTACTCTCTCTGCTTCTTCTAGACTCTGATTAAGATCACACCATTCTACATAAGAGAGTCCATATTCATCTTTATAATCATAGCCAATTTCCTCTGCCATTTTCTTTAATTTCTCCAGCAACTCTCTTGCCAGCGCTGATAGACGTTCTTTTTCTTCTTCTTGTCTTTTCTCCTTCCTTGTTTCTTCCACTTTTCTTAAGAAGCGATCTTGACTTCTCTCTGCTTCTTCTCGCGAAGGGAAAAATTTGAGCCGAAAGTGAATTCCTGTGAAATAGGAAACTTCCGCTTCTATGGCTGGAAAAGCAAATAGGGGTTCGCCTGTTTCTGGATCTTCTCCAAACTGCCTCGGTTCTGGCAAAGTGGGTAATTCTGAAGAGAGAGGATCAAAGTCTTCAAGTTCCTTAGGTTTAGCTTCTGGCTCGCTTTCTAGCCATTTCTGCCACTGTTCTCTTATTAAAGGCTCTTTTACTCGCTGCCTGAGCTCCTTTAAATCTTTCCCTGAAGCCAGAATATATTTTGCATCTTCTTTATCAACCACCGCCACGGAAAGTGTTCTACCAGAAGGTAATGAGGGAATCTCGTCTAATTTGAAGATTTCCTCAACTGTGATTTTTACCCAAGCAGAGAACCCGTCTTTTAAACCATCATATCTATAAGAAACAGGATGCGCACGCCCAAGAATTTCTATAGAATCGGGATTCTCCTGAAGAAGATGCTCTCGTATTTCCTCTGATAGAAAATCATCAAGTTTCAATTCTAAATCCAACCCTTGCCTCTCTAAAGCCTCTTCTAAAGCTCTTCTAGAAGAAATATTGCCAAACCTCTCTTTATAAAACCTTTTTAATTTTTGATAAGAAAACGGTTCTCTTAGTACTTTGCCTGCACTTCTTAATCGAAGCTCCTCCAAGGTCTTCATAACCTGCTGGTTATGTCTTACAAATGGCAAATCAATCCTACCATTTACCAATATCTCTGCAAAAGCTTCTACCGCCTCCTCTCCTGAAAGCTCCTCCTGAATCCTGCCAATACTACTACCACTAAACCCTGCTAAGAAAAGAGTTGAATGCAGAATTATCTTGTCTTGCGCTTCATCGTATTCTATATCTCTACGCTCTTTCGTAAGTAGGTGTGGCGCAACCTCGTAAAGCCACTCTGGTCTTACTTCCTGAACCATCCGAGCATAAAGTTTATTTGTCTGAACAATCTCCGCCGCTACCACCAATGAAGGTTTACTGGAAAATGTCACCGAGGAAGGATGAAGGTAAATTCCCAGCCGATTATCTTTTAACCGCCGATAATAATTACTGCCTTCATAACGGAGTAGATTATCAAGGTAACTGGCGGTGATTGATTTACCAACAGACTCTGGCTCCGGCGGCTTGCCTACCCGAATACCGTTACGACGAAGAGCCCTGAACAATTGGTAACGTATTTGTCGCACTTCAGCCAGTACCTTACTATTTAAGAAATTTCTGAAAGCCCAAGAGTCACTGCAATTATTCGCTTCATATTCTTGCCAGACCTTAAGCAGAGAAAGAAAATCCGAACCCGCAACTTTAAAAGTTTGATGGGCAAGATCGGCCTCTCCCTCCCTGCCTTTTGGTCGAATAAAAACCGGTCGCTCTCCCAAAAAAGCAGCAATAGTACAGATAGCTTCCACGCAATTGTATTTTTCTGCCTCAATCACCATCTTAGCCAAACGAGGCTCTAGCGGCAACTCAACCATCAATTTCCCCAATTCAGTAATCTCCTCGTTTTCATCAAATGCTCCCAAAGTTTTCAGCGTCTCTATAGCTTCCTCTAGGGCTTCTTTTCTTGGTGGATCAATAAACTCAAAAGAATTTACATCCTCAATTCCGATTTTTTTCATCATTAGCACAACATGAGCAAGATTTGAACGCTTAATCTCTGGGGTTTGGAACTCCTGCCGGTCGGCAAAATCTGTTTCAGTATATAGCCGCCAACATTCGCCTGGCGCTAACCTACCTGCCCGCCCTGCACGCTGAATACAACCGCTCTTTGAATGTAAACAAAGCTCTAAAGTCTCAATACCTGTAGAGGGGTTGTAATTAATCTGTTTAATAAGTCCTGAATCAATAACATGGCGAATACCTGGTACAGTCACCGAAGTCTCAGCAATATTGGTAGCTACCACAATCTTTCTTTTATCTGTCTTTGCAAAAATTTTATCCTGCTCTTCAGGATCCATCTCGCCATAAAGCGGCAGGGCCTCTGTTTCTTCAAGATTTAACTCTTGAATATTCTGTATAGTCCGAGAAATTTCTTCTTGCCCGGGCATAAAGACTAAAATATCGCCTTCTTTATTCTCGCTGATAATACTTTTTACCTTTTCTGCTGCAGCAGAAGTATAATCATAGACTTTTCCGTTCTCATAATGAATCTCTACCGGATAGAGCCGACCCGGAATCTCTAATATAGGCGCATCCCCAAAGTACTGAGCAAATTTCTCTTTTTCAAGGGTAGCCGAAGTAACAATAATTTTTAAAGGCGGCAGGCCAGCCTCCCGACGCTTTCTCTGAAGCCTTTTTAGAAGCCCTAAAACAAAATCAATGTTTAAACTCCGTTCATGAGCTTCATCTACCATTACCGCTGAATACTCTCTAAGCAGAGGATCTTCTTGAATTTTGCGCAGCAGAATGCCATCGGTCATAAAATTAATCCGCGTGCCCTCAGTAGTACGATCCTCAAAACGAATCTGATAGCCTACTTCCTCGCCAATTTGACAACCAAGTTTTTTGGCTACATAGCTTGACACTGAGCGGGTTGCCAGCCGACGCGGCTGAGTAATAGCAACCTTTTCCTGTGATCCAAGTAGCTCCCAGACAATCAAAGGAATCTGGGTGGTCTTACCTGAGCCGGTCTCCCCTACAATAATTGTGGTAGGGTTCATAAAAATCATCTCGCCTATCTCTGCCTTGTACTTCAAAATAGGTAGCTCCTCTTCTTGCGAGCGTTTGCTAACCTGGGAGAATTCCTGAGTACCTTCAGGCTCTTTTTCAAATTTTGGCGGCAAGTAAGAACTAGGGATTTCTTCGCTCATAATAAAGTAATATTTATAGCTTTAGTCTGTAGACCTTCTTGATAGTAAATCTCCGCGCTCTTGCTATAGACTCTATCTTGGACAAGCAAAAAAAGAAGGGCAGGGCCGCTGCCTATAAAAGTAGTAACCATTACGGGGCGGAAGAGATTCTCGGCCTTCTCTAAAGCAAGTTCTATCCGTTCGAAGTAATCTCTGCCTAAAGTTCCTTCCCATATCTTCTCTAGATTAAGAACCAGTTCCGAAACAAACTCTTTATTCTTAAGCTCTGTCTCCTCTTTCTTTACAAAGCGCTGAATAATTCCTTCATCCCGAAGAACTGGCGCGCCCCGATGATCAAAAAGTAAAACCCGTTCTCCGGTTCTCAGCCGCAAAACCACTTCCGGGCAAAGACTCCTTGCAAGATCAAAGGCTAGCATTAGAAGAGGTAGCGGAGAGTCTTCTGAAAGCTCTATGGCCTCCCCTTGGACGGAAAGGGTAAGCTCCTTCTTAAGCCTTCTTAAAAAATTATCACTAAAATCTCTTACAAGCGGCAGTCTTATCTTAGAATAAACAACTGCTTCTGGTGCCAAATTTTGCAGGCGACTATCATTCATATATTGAGTTTCGTTTTCCTACTTGGAATCTCATATTATATAACTAATTCTCTTATATTTTGATCACTTCTTAAAATGATGAAAAACGCACTGATTAATAAACCATCTACAAAATATGATACTTGTTTTTTCAATTCTATTTAATTTTAAATCGGCTTTGAAAGAAAAACAAGAATTTAGATAAAATCTTTTTTTAAAGCCTAGAAACTGTTTTTAATGGTCGCGCATATAATCATAATCTTTCCCTCTGCAAGTGTTTAAGGGGTTCATTTTGAGAATTTAAAATTCTCCTAACTATAATCAAGGTGGCCAGCAACCTTTCGCTCTCTCTTCGGTCAAACTATTAAACTTTTCCCTTAAAAACCTTCAACTGCCAGACGGGGTTAGGAAGTGTGAAAGGTTGATTGTGAAAACAGTCAAAGTATTTGTAAACCATCAGGGGATTCTGAAAGATTAAGAATCTAGAAGGTTGTTAATGATTTTTTTTAAAAACTTCTTAGCTTTTCAAAGATTTTCTAAGCCTTTCTTTTCTGATAGAATGAGGTTTATGCAAGAAATTCAAGCAGTAGTCTTGGCAGCCGGCAAAGGCACGAGGCTTAATGCCAAAAACCTGCCTAAAGTTCTCTATCCCCTCTGCGGCCGGCCGATGATTGACTGCCTTATCAACACCCTCCACAAAGCTGGTTTTCCTCAACCAGTGGTAGTGGTTGGTTTTCAGGGAGAAAAGGTCAAAAATTTTCTGGGAAATAAAGCTCAATATGTCTGGCAAAGAAAACGACTGGGAACAGCCCATGCGGTTTTAAAGGCAAAACCTATGCTTGCAAATGTCAAAAGACTCCTGATTGTGCTTGGCGATATGCCTTTTTGGCAAGAAAAAACATTTAGAGAGCTTATTAGAAGCCATGAACAATCCGGCGCTACTCTCTCTTTGGTCTCGGTGATTCTTAGAAACCCCTCTTTTTTTCAATATGGTCGGATTGTACGCAATAAGAACGGGGAGGTTCTAAAAATTGTAGAAGAAAAAGAAGCTTCTTCCAAAGAAAAGGCCATCAAAGAATGCAACCCCTCCTGCTATCTTGTGGAAACTGACTGGCTCTGGTGCAATTTACCTAAGGTTCAAAAAAGCCCCTCTTCAGAATATTATCTTACCGATATCCTTGCCTTAGCTGCTTCTCAGAAGGAAAAAATCAATGTGTTTCCTATCACTGATGAGCTACAGGCCATCGGCATCAACACCCACGAGCATCTTCAACTGGCCGAAAAAATCCTTCTTACTCTGAGAGAAAAAGAAGCTTGATTTGCACAAACAAGCCCTTCCAGGGGAAGATAAAAATTCAAAATCGTAGCTGTTTTTGAGCTTGCTATTTAGAGACCTCTTTTTGTAACCAGCGCATTGCTTTTTTAAGAATTGGCTCTTTCTCTTTCTTTAAAAAAGAAAGCATATAAAAAGCAATCTCCCACCAATCTTCAATCTTGTTTTTAAGCTTTATTAATGTCACTAAAGCTACCCTTTTTAACCAGATATTCTTAGAGCTCGCCCAATCAAATAAAAACCCCATCTCTTCTGGCGATTCTTGAGCCAATTTTACCACCACCTCACTGCTTATCGTATCGGCGGCTGCCCAATTGTTGATGTATTTTGTGATCAATTCTTTAATCTCTATAAGAGTTATTTTTTCGCCAGCGCAATAAGAATTTGCCAAAAGAAATATTCCAGCCATCTGATTCTCAAATACGCCTGTAGAAAGAAGTTCTTCTGTAACCTTCAACCAATCTACTTCTTTAGAAAACCGTCTGAAATACTCCTTGACGATCTTCCTAATCTCGCAAGTTCTTACTCCGTAGAAAACAATCTCCTTACCTATTAATTTTTCCTGCCTACAAATAAATTCTTTTTCTGCCAACTTTTTTAGCTTGTTCTTAATGAGAGAAGAAAGTTTCATCTAACTGCAATTTAAAAACAAGGTGCAATTCTTTTCAGACGAAACCCTGATTGGTTTGGGCGGAACCTTTGTTGGTCACGCGTATCTGACTCTAAGAAACAACAAACGGCAAATATCTTTCTAAAACAATGAGGGTCTTGTTTGGTCGCAATTATTGGACGAAGTGCGAACCTTTTTTGAGCAAAATTCTGACCGACCTGTGTGTCGCCGAAGGCGACGCATGCCCACACGCCACCCAGAAACGGCAGGTGGACAAAAATTCCTAGTGGTAATGGCATTCAGCCCCCTTCCTTTTTACCCGCCTTGCTGGAGACCCAAAAGCGTCTTTTCGGACGGCGGCAAAACATAAAATTGGGCAGTGGGTGGATTAGATCTCAATCACTAAAACATCTTTATAAACTAACTCATTATACATTATATAAAAACGATAAAATTTTCAATGTTTGTTTGATAATTACTAATAGCGTTATGATAAAATCAAGCAAATAAACATTATCTTGTTTGTAGCAGTACCTTAAAAACCAATCTCAACAGTAAGGAAGAGAAAACCATGCAAAGTCCATGTGTATTCCTAAAAAGATGTCAGGGAGGGTTCACTTTCGTTTTACAGATGATTAAGAATATGTTAAAATTAAAAAGAGGAAATAATATGACGCCAGAAAATTTTGAAAACATACCTCAAATATCAGAAGATAGCCATGAGAAATCAGAAGAGCAACCAGAACTTATGTCCAAGAAAGAAACAAAAAACACAAAAGAGAGTTTAGAACAAGAAGAGATCGAAGCAAAAGAAAGATATAGCCCTGAGAAAGAAAGATATTGGCAGGATTTCTGGGAAAGAGAAAGAGTTTATGAATTTAATCCGGAACAACCGGGGACTCTTTACGTTATAGATACGCCACCTCCCACAATTTCAGGAGCGTTACACTTGGGGCATGTTTTCTCGTACACTCAAGCAGAAGTTATAGCTCGCTTCAAAAGGATGGAGGGAGCCAATGTGAGGTATCCGCAGGGATTTGACGATAATGGTTTGCCCACAGAAAGATTAACTGAAAAGGAAATAGGGTTGAGAGGAAAAGATATGAATCTTGAAGAGTTTGTAAAATACTGCCTAATCGTTACTGAAAAATATAAGAAAATCTATAAAGACCTTTGGAGATCAATTGGCTTGAGCGGAGATTGGCGACTTGAGTATTCCACTATTTCTCCGGAAGTGCAAAGATTGGCGCAGTCGGTATTTAAAGAACTTTATGAAAAAGGACTTATCTACAAAAAAGACGCTCCTGCTTTGTACTGTGTTGAATGCCAAACATCTTTTGCTCAAGCCGAGAAAGAAGATAAGGAGAAAGAATCTGTTCTTTTTGACCTTGTGTTTAAAACAGAGGACGGAAAAGATTTAATAATTTCTACCACCAGACCAGAGTTGCTTCCTGCTTGCACAGCTGTGTTTGTAAATCCAAAAGATGAAAGATATAAGCAACTTATTGGGAAGAGGGTTAAAACCCCATTGGGGCATGAGGTAACAGTTTTATCGGATGAGAAAGCCGAGATAGAAAAGGGCAGCGGCGCAGTGATGTGCTGTACTTACGGAGATGAAACTGATATATATTGGGCTAAAACCTATGGATTACAAGAAAGAATCATTCTGAGCAAGGATGGAAAGTTACAAAATGTAGATGAAATGCCCGAACTCAATGGAAAAACACCTGATGTTGCGAGGGGAATAATTATTGAAAACCTCAAAAAGGGCGGATTTATAAAGAAAGAAGAAAGAATCAAGCATAGCGTAGGCGTTCACGAAAGGTGTGGTGCACCTGTCGAATTTTTACCAACCACTCAGTGGTTTGTAAAAATACTTGATATGAAAGACGCTCTTTTAGAGGCTGGAAATAAGATTAACTGGCATCCTCCTTATATGAAGAAAAGATATGAAAACTGGGTATCTGGTTTAAAGTGGGATTGGTGTATTTCCAGAGAAAGGTTTTACGGAATTCCAATTCCGGTCTTCAACTGTGATAGTTGTCAAAAGATTATAATTCCAGAAGAAAGCAGCTTTCCTATAGATCTAGATTCTAGGACGCAGATGGATAAAAATTGTCCTTATTGCAAAAATGGCAGATTGGTTCCAGAGAAGAGCGTTTTAGATACTTGGTTTACTTCGGCGTTAACGCCCGATATAAACAATAGTAATTCTCTAAACGGACCATTAAAGGACAAAATGTATCCAATGTCTATGCGACCGATGGGGCATGATATAATAAGAACCTGGGCTACCTACTCAATATTAATGGGTTTATACAGACACAACGAAGTTCCATGGAAAGATCTGATGATATCTGGTCATCTCCTATTAAGAAAAGGTGAAAAGATAAGTAAAAAAACCGGAGGCGGAGAATATAAACCAGAAGAACTAATTACAAGAGAATCTGCAGATGCTCTCCGGTATGCGATGTTTGGAGCGGTGTTAGGAAAGGATGCTTATTTTGACGAGAAAGAAGTTAGAAAAGGAAAAAAATTGGTAACAAAAATCTACAATGCGGGTAAGCTTGTTCTAAGTAAATTGCAGGATTTTAACCCAAGTATTCAAGTGCCTGAAGAAAACCTTGAATCGTTTGACAAATGGATTTTGCAGAGGTCTTTAGTAACGGCTGAAAAAATGGCAGAAGCCTTTAGAAAATATGATTACTCAGAGGCTCGACGGCTGTTTGAGGATTTCTTTTGGCGAGAATTCTGCGACAATTATTTAGAAATTGCTAAAGGGAGATTCTCAATAGCCCCTGATGATAAAGAAAGACAGGGCAAAAAAATTTCTGCCCAACATGCTGCCTACTACAGTTTTTTGAACGTTTTAAAGATGGCATCTCCTTTCATTCCTCACATTACAGAAGAAATGTATCATGCCGAAATTGTCAAAAAAGGCGAAGGGGAAAATGTTCACGAGTCACTTGATTCAAAAAGTGAGAGTGGGTATTTCTTCAAACATGAAGGGACTAAAAGTATCCATAATACAAAATGGCCAACGGGTATTACAAAAGTTCTTGAGACTGAAATAATGGATGGTGCCGAAATAGCATTGCTCATTATCGCCGAAGTGAGGAAAATCAAAACCATCAAAAGGATTAGATTCGGAGTCCCCGTTTCCTTACTGGAAATCAAATGCCCACGAGACAAACACGATCTTCTAAAACCATTTTTAGAAGATATCGGATACGTTATGCGGGCTAAGGAAACAATTGTGACTGACAACAAAGAGATTGAAGTATCAATTAAAGAGTGATTTTTAGGCTTCGCTCAAGCTTAAAGGGCGAAGTCTTTTTTCTAAATTCCAACATTATAAATGTGATATTTTCTTTAGCAACCATACACCTGATCCGGTGGCCAAGTGGTAAGGCAGGAGCAAAACATGCTCTGATCGCAGGTTCGAATCCTGCCCGGATCTCCAATTAATTTGAGATTAAAATAATGAAAAAATTTATTTCTCTTCCTTATATCTATCCAATTTGCCCCCTTAATATAAACCACTCAAGAATGTTTATTGTTGGAGACATTATTGCAAGATATTCAAGAATGAAGAAAGAGGCTGTATTTTTCCCCGTTGCCTCTCATTATAGCGGCAACTCAGCACAGAATATTTCTGAAACATTTAAAAAATTTTTTTTAAGTAACCAAACCACCGAGGAAGAAAAAAAGATTTTTAGTTTATATAAAAATATCTACAATGTCCCTTCAATAGTTCTAAAAACCTTTACTAATCCTTTAAATATTTTAAATTTTTTTAATCAAGAAATTCTATGGGAATTAAAATCACTTAATGTTTCGGCAGATTACGAATATTCCTACACAACTGAAAATAAAGATTTCTCAATCTTTATAAATACGATAATTTCTTTATATGAAAAGAACAAATTGCTAATTTATAACAAAAATAAAGAACTAGCCTTGAATTATGATAACAGCGAATGGAGAAGAAAAACTTTTAATTTATTAGAAAAAACAGAGATCCTTCAACCATTTCATAAAAATAATATCATTTCTGCAACAAAATACCTCAGAAGCGATTGGGGGCTATTAAGAGAAACTGGATTTGGAGTACGTTATAATAAAAAATGGGTGATAGATCCGATGTTTGATAGTGAACTACTTAGTCTCTTTGACTTGTATATAAGATTCAAAGCAGAATATAAGAACAAATCAATTAGTACTAAAAATTTTTTTGAGAATCTGTTTGAAATATTAAAAAATCCAAAAAGGACAAACGATGCTTTGGTCAGTAAAATTATTGAGTGGCTTCCTTGTGATATTTTTATATGCGAAGAACATCTAAAAATCTGGCTTGTTAAAAAAATATTTGCCGAGAGCCTTCTGTTAAACGAAAAATACCAAACGAAGAAATATTTTATTTTAGGAACGGGATTGCTTAATGGAAAGCGAATGTCAGCGTCTAGAGGTAATGCAATTTTGACAAGCGATTTAATTAATAAGTATGGGCCGACAAAAGCAAGGCTAATAATTATTTTACAGGGAGGACATCCATCAAAAACCTATGAGTACAATCAATCTCTATCAATAGAAGTAGACAGATTGATAGCTAATTTCACTAATTATTTTACTTATCTCCTTTCTCTGGCTAACAAAAAAATCAATATAGAAAACGCTGAAGATTTACCAATTAATACAATTTGCGATTCAATTGAAAAAAATATCAATAATGGCCATTATAGACAAGCTGTAATTGAATTGCTTTCAACTGTACCCCAAAAATATAAAATTAGAACGACTAAGTCAGCTAGAAGCCTGATATTTTTATTCAAGAGATATCTAGATATATTATTACCCGGCTTATTAGAGCCTTTTGCTAAAGAAACAGGAAAATTCAAATTATGAAAAGATATACTGAAAGAACGATAAATTATTACAATAAGATTGCTAATGATTACTTCAGAAGCAATGCCGCTATAGTAATTAAGGATAAAATTGATCAATTTATTAGCTTGCTATCAGGAAAAAAAGTTCTTGATGTTGCCTGTGGCCCTGGGCATGATACCAATTATTTGACCAGGAAAGGTTTTGATTGTCTTGGAATTGATTTATCGGAAAAAATGATAAAAATTGCTAAGCAAAATTTTAAAGGAAAATTTAAAATTATGGATTTTTTCAATTTAAGTTTTAAAGCCAATTCGTTCGATGGATTATGGTGTTCTTCTGTCTTCGTTCATGTAGCTAAAAAGGATTTACTTCCATTACTTGAAAGTTTTAAGAAAATACTTAAAAACAACGGATTTCTCGGTGTAATAACTGCAAAAAAACAAAAAATAAAAAGAGAGAAAGATGACACTAGAAAATATGTTACATATAGAAGAAAAGAATTTGAAAATTACTTAATAAAGAGTGGCTATACAATACTACTTTCAAAAATATTTATTTATGGTGGGAAAAAACGTCTATTTATTATCAGTCAACTAAAAAAATAAAATGGCCAACGACGCTTTCAGATTAAGTTATAGAAAAGCACGAGTGGCAATTTCGCCATCTTGTAATTTAAATTGTCTTTATTGTGACGGTCCAAGAAGTCGAAAGCAAAATAGACCTGGCGCAATGGAAGATTTTAGACGAAAGCCACTAAATCAAGGGGTAATAAGCACCGATACTTTTGTTGAGATTATTAAAGCCTTGCATTTAGCAGGATTTAACAAAATAACTCTGACAGGAGGAGAACCTCTTTTAAACCCTGATTGGAATTCGATTGTTAAGAAGGTTACGAAAAATGGAATGTCAGAAGTTTGGTTGACGACAAATGGAACGCTTTTAAACTCCTATCTCAAAAAAAACAAACGTTTACCTAAAGAAATAACCTTGTTAACAATAAGTCTTGACACATTTAATGCTAAGGAATTTGAATCAATAACTCACGGCGCAAGATTAAAACCTATAATAGGGGCGTTAGAAAAAATTAGGACAACCAACCCCAAAATAACAATTAGAGCCAATAAAGTAGTAATAAGGAGCGATTTAAAATTTTTGATTAACTATATTGAGACTTGTGAAAAGACAGGAATTATTGATGAAATAAATTTGCTTAATTTAATTTTAAAAGAGCCATGGAAGAAAAGAGAGAGGGAATTTTTTGAAAAAGAATTTGTTCCTGCTTCAGAAACAGTTAATTTTCTCTCTAAAAAGGCTGGCTATAAATTTTTTCTGGATCAAAAATATGAATTTGAAACTAAAACGGCAAAGGGAATCAGGATTATTATTAAAGATACCAATCTAACGCTTCGGGCACCTCAATGCGATAAGTGTCCAATTTATTGCCAAGAAGGTTTTTATACAATAAGAGTGGCCACTGATGGCACTATAAGAACTTGTATTGACTACGAAAATAAGCTTCCATTTATCGATGGTCCCTTGGAGTTAAAGAAGGGATTACTTGTTAAAAAACTAAAGAAGATTACGAAGATGTTCGAGAATGTTGAGTTAAAAACAACCTTAAAAAAATTTTTTAAGAAATATAACATTCAATTAAAAGGTAATATTCGGGTACTTTAATCTTTAAAAACTTTTTGGCTTTTTGGCTCTTGTAATTAAAGTTGCGCCAAAAGTTGGTAAAAGGTTGGTTAAAAGTTTGGAGTAAATCTTTAATTCTCTACTGAAAAATTTTAATGCAATAACGCTGGTTTTAAGCACAATGTCTGTAAAACCACAATCTAATAGCAATTTTTTTAATAACTCAAAGGTAAAAGAGCGAATATGAAGATAAAGATAGGAATGTAGGGGGCAATCTGTCGCGGTATTTTTCCTAAAAGAAACTTCAAACGGTCATCAATACGAGCCAAACCTGAAGTAGAAAGAATTAGATATTCATTGATTTGTAACACACGGTGAATTGATTCTAGAAAAAAACCGGCTATCGCAAAGATGTTCTATTATTTCTCCAGCAACGACAAAAATCGAAAGAATTGTTTTCAAATAGCAATGGTTCAGAGACATCGGCACACTTAGTAATAATTCCTCGTTTATGAGCAGTTGCTAATGATTTTTTGCTCCATTAATGCTAAAAACAGTAAGGCCAAACCTGTTTTTTATTTTCTCTTCAATTACACCAGTGTAGCAAACTATGCTTAAGATTTTTTGAGGCTGTTTTACTTTTTTATCAATGACTTCCTCTATAAGTTTGATCGAGATTTCGTCTCTTAACTGATGATCTTTAGTAAAAAAGTAATCATGGTCTTTTGCAGTGTCGAATTTATCAATGTTGTCTCTTAAGAAAATTCTCATATTTTCTCAGATACTGAATAATTTGTTGGTCATAGAAACAAGTGTAACTAAAAGCCTTTATTGCTAAATATTTTCTAAATTCATAAGGGATAGCCTTTTTCGAGAGGTTGTCAATTACATCATCGTAATCATCTGGGTCTACAACAACCAAAACGTGTCTGAAATTCGTTGCGGCAGCCCTAACCATTAAAGGTCCGCCAACATCAATGTTTTTAATATTGAAATCTTCCGGATTTTTAACGACTTTCTTAAGAGGTGGGAAATTGCAGATTACAATATCTATTGGTTTTATACTCAGTTCTTTGGCCTCTTTTACCTGTTTTTGATCCAATCGATTAAAAAGAATACCTGCCTCAATTCGAAAGCTAATAGTTTTAACACAATCTTTGAGTTTGTTTGGATTTTTACTAACCTTTCGAGCGGGAATAAAAGTAATCCCGCTTTTTGCTAATTTCCTACCTGTCCCTTCGGTTGAAATTACCTCATAGCCTAAAGCTTTAATCTTTTTAGTAAAGTTAACAATACCTCTTTTATCAAAAACACTTACCAGAACAAAGCCTTTATTAATTTTGTTTTTTATCTTTATTGATTGATCTTTATCCATAAAAGATTGTTTCTAAACAAATAACTCTTTGATTACACTTATAATATACTTCCACCCTTTCCTTTTCTCCGGTTGACTTTTTCCAAAATCGGCTCAAAAACATCATCTTTCATATTGATTTGAGAAAAAAAGTCTTCTGTCAAAAATGTCCTTTTCGTTTTGATAATTGTATACAGCCTTAAACTCGCAATAGGAAACCGCAACTCCAATAGCTCCATATCTCAGAGGTAAAATACTACTGATAATCAACCCGATTTTTTTCACCGAGCAGTATTTTTTTAAAAATTTCCAAATAATATTTGCTGTGCCTTGCGCATCTTGTGGCAAAAGAATATATCCCCATTGGCATTACATTCATTGACCATCTACTCCGGCATTAATACTTAAAATATTATTTTTAAAGGTCTTTAATATTTTTAGCAATTACCTCAAAAAGAATATCATTTTTCTTTATTAAAGATGATGAAAGTTGCATCTGGTCGAGAACGAAAAACCATTCTTGAACTCTTATCAATTATACCAGAAAACTTGGACTTAATAAAAAGTTTTAATCTCAGTTTAAGCAAATTTTTAACTAATCATCAAACCAAAAAAGAAACTTCTTTGGCTGCAAAACTTTAAGGAAAATAGTATAAATAGCTATGGATAAAGATTTAGATAATAATCATGGTACTAATTTGGTTGGTTTAGTCAATAAACTGGCGGAGGCAAAGAAAGCTATACCTTACTCTAAAGAGAAAATTAAGGACAGGCCAAAATCGGCAGAAGGCTATTTAATTTGTAAAGACGGCACACTTGCCGAAACAGATCATTCAGATTTAGCTAATGATCAAGTAATTCTAAAAGAAACCAAAGAATAGGGAAAGAACTCTTAAACTGTATTTAGAGAAAAGAAAAAGCCCATCGCGGTTTCAATTACCGCGAGGGGCTTTAATTGGGCTCTCAAAACCTAATCCTCACTCCACATTTGCAATAATTTGTTGATCACAACTATTGCAAATAGTAATATTGTAACCACCAATTTGTCCAACGTGGACCAGATCCACGTTGGATTCGGAAACTTGATGCCAATGCCATTTTCAAATGCGACAATTGCCTCTCCTACAACAAAGCAAGCAACATAAACCAGCGCCGACACGCATTTTCTCATCTTTCCTCCTTACCGCTTACCGGTTGATAACTCAATCATAACATAAAAGGTATAAAAAGTCAAGTATTTTCTTGTGACAAACTATACAAAATATGCTTAAAAAATGATAAAATATAAGTATAAAATGGCTTTTATTATGAAGCATAGAAAGGAATTAGTTGGAAACCTTCAATTTTACGTAACTCACTTTGAGAATCCAGCTAATGGTAAATGCTTCTCGGTATTACTTTTGTCCTCTCTAAGCATTATTCAGACCATTTAACGGCACGGCTTACTTCTTTTTTAAGCGTGAAACCTTTGGCTGTGAATTCAAAGGTAAATCGACCAGAGCAAGAGTTGTGACAAATTTTGTGATTAATTACTTAGAACAAAAACAAGTTTATAGCCGAGAAAGCCTATTTGTAATACAAAAAAAGAAGCTGAAAAGCTAGCGAAACAAAAACGAAAAGGAATTAACCTCGCCAAAATACTCACTTCTCCGTAACCAGGAAAATATTGAAGAAAGTATACGACTTACTAAAAAATTACTTATTCAACCAGATACTGATGTTGCTACCCGAAAGACCTTTGAAGTTGATTTAGAGAAGCTTTAAACCGATTTAGAGGTGATAAAAGAGAGAATAGTGAAAGTCGAGCAGACGAAGAAGGTCGGCAAGGAGGCAATTCTTGAACAACCAAAATTTCTCGAACTATTCGACTCTTTGCCTCAAACTCTTCGTGAAAACCGAGAGCTTGAGTATCAGGACTTTATTATCCGAAAAATATTCTTAAACTCTTATATTGATATTTCTGAAGGTACCGGAATTAAGAATAAAATTTATAAATTTGGCCTTAAAAAGCCTTTTGAAGGGTTCCTTAAAAATGAAATAATCCTAACTGGTCGGGGTGGAGGGATTTGAACCCTCGACCTCTGGCACCCGAAGCCAGCGCGCTAGCCGCTGCGCCACACCCCGCTTTTTAATTAGCTTTACAAACCTAAAAAATTCCCAGCAACGCCTGTAAAACTCTCCTTTCAAAACCTCCTGGTGCCCCCGGCAGGACTCCAACCTGCAACCTTTCCCTTAGGACGGGACTGCTCTATGCAGTTGAGCTACGAGGGCGTGTCTTTTTAAATTTAAAATATAATATTTTACTCAAAAAATAAAGCTGCTAGGGCGGCAATTTATCTACAAAAACTAAAACCCAAACTAAGTTTTTTACAACTCTCAAAAACGTTTTTAAAAACCTCCCTTCCAAAAACAAAAGGTAAGAAAAGCAACACTTTCTGCGGCCAGTCTTTGCAAAAATAGCCAAAACCTCACTCAAAAAGAGACCTTCTGGTCTGGCTTTCCTAAAGAAGAATTGCTAAAATTAGAGCTTAAAGGAAGTAAAAACCTCAAGAAGGACCCGTGGTGTAGCGGTTAACATACCTCCCTGTCACGGAGGTGATCGCCGGTTCGAATCCGGTCGGGTCCGCCATTCTCATTACAAATTGCGGGCAAAACTGCCCATTTTTGTTTTAAAAAGTCTCAAAAACTAGATAAAGCGAATAATTTTCGTCTTCGCCTTTTGCTCTTTCAACCAGTCTTCTATCTGCAAGTATTTACCAGTTTTGCTTTCTACTTTTATGATATGGAAACCATAATCAGTTTTAACAGGGGCAGGAAGCAGACCAGTGCCACTGAAATCAAAGACTGCTTTCTCAAACTCAGGCGCCACCATCCCTGCCGAAATCTCTCCTAGTTTGCCACCATTATCCCGGCTATTTTTATCAGCTGAGTAGGTCTTGGCTGCTTCTTCAAAGCTTTTGCCTGCCTGAATCTCTTTTATAATGCTCTCTGCCTTTACTCTCGCCTCATCTTGGGTCTTTTGATCCGCGTCAGGCGGGCAGGAGATAAGAATATGACTCACCGAAGCCTTCATTAGGGTACCATTATTAATCAACGCCTGCTGAACCTTCTCCTTAAGCATCGCCTCTTTTAGGACTTTTTTGAAATCGTTAACTGACATATCATACATTTCTTTAAGGGTTCTACGAATCTCGTCCAGAGAATTTTCGGCCTGGACGTCAGTTAAGAATTTTTGATCAACCTCAGAATCACTTACTGTAATCTTAAGCCGCTGGGCCTCCTCCTGGTAAAAAATTGCATCAATTTTTTCCTCTAGAACCTTTTTGCCTTCCTCTTTCGCGTTAAAAGGCTGGTTGGTTTTTTGGGCAAATGTCTTTAGATAGTTTAAGCTCTTCTGCCAGTCAGAAAAACGCACAATATCTCCCTTGGCATAGGCTACAGGATAAGGGAAAATCCTAGCAAACCAACCTGTCCAGCTATTTAGCCTGTTCTTATAAAGATAAATTCCTCCTATTAGAGCTAGCAAAAAATAAGCTAGCACAAGACCAACAATAAAGTAGCGAAGAATTAAAAAGATTCGTGGAAGAAGTGGTTTAATTTTCATAGCTGGTCCCTTTTAGATTATTCCCCATTTCATTGTAGCAACAATTATCAAAAAAGTAATCAAGACCCCCAGGATGACAATAAGGTTTTGGCGACTTAATTGATTCTCGGTGGCAAAGGTCAACAGATAAAAAAGCAGTCCGCCGGCAGCGGCTTGGTTTAAAGGATGGGTTTGCCAAAAAGAAAGCAGCCACAATGATTCGGCAATAAAAAGAGCAATAAGCAGCGGTCGATACAGCTTGGCAAACACTTGATAGCTAAAGGTAGGCTCTTCTGGAAACAAGATATAAATAAGGGAGAAGAGAAAACTAAACAAGATTGCCAAAAGAAGAATCGTTAAAAAACTAAGCCTCTCGGCTGAAAAAGAGCTAAAAAGAAAGAGCAGGAGAAAAAATTCTCCAAAAATGCTAGGCAAACGAAATTTCTGTTGACTCAGAAGATAAATTGTATAGACAATGATGGCAGCCATCAGCAGTTTAAACCGCCAGGAAAGGTTAGGCTCATACCTAGAAAAAAGTAGAAAAGAGAACGTAAGGCTTAGAAAGATAAAAACTTTACTTAGACTAACCAAAGAATTCTTAGGAAGAAAAATTTTCATTCCTTGTTACTCTTGCTGCTTTTAGGGGTGGGAGAAGGACTGGCTGCTCTTGTTTGACCTCTAAGATAAGAGGGTAAAAAAAGCTTGTAGTCTTTACCCAAAACTACTACAAAGTCTGCCTCGCTTGAGACGCTTTCTGATTTTGCGGAAACCCCTAGGCGATTTTTTAAGATATTTAGCGAATAATTTTTCTTATTTTTACTGTAATCCTTAATTTCGCTCTTTGCTTGCACTTGGTTGCCTTCTTCTACCGAGAGCACCTCAAAGCCATAGGCAGAGATGATTTTCTCAAAATCCTTACCAGCGTAAGGATTACCGCTTAGGTTCTTAATTAGGAGTGTAGGTGATTCTTTTTTAATCAGCGGATCTGCTAAGAATCGGTGGATCTCTATCTGAATCTCCAGATAGTTGTTTAGACCAGCTCTTGGCACCAGTGTATAACCCAGTCCCAAGCTAGAATTGTCCACTAAAAGACCGCCGCTGGTGTTATCCAATGTTTTTTGAGTTATCTTTTCTGAAGAAATGTTTTTGACAATCTTGGCAATTTCTTCCGCTTCGCCAATGCTCATATCGGTATTAAGATGATTCCCCAGGGTATTGATGATGCTTAGCATCTTTGCAGGATTAAGCAAATTTCCCGCTTTGAGAACCTCGTTGAGCACTGCCTTAATCACCTGCTGCTGTCTCTTAGCCCGGGCGAAATCCGAGCCCTCGCCATTACTACCATGGCGGCTACGAGCATATTTCAGTGCTGTTTCGCCGTTCATCTTCTGGACCCCAGCCTTTACAGAGAAGGGCTGATAGCCGCGCATATCCGGTGCCGGAAACTCAGGATCGTAAAAACCCTTCTCAACATTGATGGTTACCCCTCCTAGGGTATCAATAATCTTTATAAACCCAGTAAAATCAAGATCTATATAATAATGAATAGGAATATCTAGAAGATCGCTGACTACTTTTTTAGCAGAAGCGCCGCCGCTACCCTTTTTCTTCTGTTCACCCAAAGAGTAGGCGGTGTTGATTTTATTAAAACCATCCCCAGGCAGATTGATGGCTAAGTCCCGCGGGATGGCAAGCATTGCCAGCGAGGGCTCAGAAGGATTGATAGAGATAAGCTGGATAGTATCTGTAAGCAAGCCGCCAGGGTGATTAGCGCCGCCTCGGCCCAGAATTAAGATGTTAATGCGACCACCGCTCCCAAAATCAGCCTTTGGCTCTTCTAGATTACCAATGGTTAAAAAGTTAGAGTTAGTGTTTGCTCCTGAAAAAATCTTCTCGCCCGCAATGGCAATTGTGACAATTATAAAAACAATGCCTATAACAATAAGGCTTGTTAAACCTAAAACTAGCTTTTTAAAAAGGCTTTTCTTTCTCACTTAAAAGTATTTTAGCTTTTTTTAAAGAGATTGAAAAGAATTATTGGCAAAAGAAGAGATAAAAACCCCGCAAGATTTTAATAAGCCTTGTAGGGAAAAAGGTTATGGGTTAGTAAGGGAAATAACCCTTGCCTAACCAATATATCGTCCCTGGGGCGAAGGCCATTACAAGACCTATGCCCATCGCGATTACGCCTATCACCTCAGCTCTCTTGGGATCGAAAGAACTGAGGTTGGTGATAATTGCCAAAATTATCGTTCCCGCCTCAAGCAAAGGCGGCACCGGTGCCAGCTAAAATTTTAAATATACAAATTTCTGCCATTTTTCTCCCTCCTCTCTTATATAACACAAGAGTCTCCAAAAATATCAAATATAGTAAGGAAGGCTAAAGGTAAAAAGTCAAATCTAAAATCTTTTTCCAAAGAAACAAAAAATCTTTGTAAAATATTCTCCTTGCCTGATTTTTAGCAAAACATCTTTGAGAAGATTTTTCAAATAATCTGCCTAACCAATCTTTCATCAAGCAAAAAAAATCACTCAAGGCGAAATTGTCGGAAAAGTGGTTTATGCAATTCCCCACCTGGGTTATCCCGCAGCCTTTGCCAAAACCCTGCCCGGTCTTCTTATCTTCATCATTCTGCCAGCCCTGATTATTATCTATGATGAAATCTTCAAAATCCACCGAGAGGTTCTAGAGATAAAACCAAAAGAAAAGCAAAATCATGAAGGGCTTTAAAAAAGAGAGATGATAAATCTAAAGAGACTTAGTGGACTTCTTCTTATTCTTGGTGGGCTATTCACGCTAGGAATTAGCACAGATTCTAGTTTGCTAGACCTAGAAGTAAGTGTGGATAACTACTTTAGCGCTTCTCCCGGTCCGCTTCCCAAAATAGTTATTAACGAGATTTATTACTGGCCGGACGAGACCCATAGCCAAAGCGGAAACGCTGAAGGAAAGTTTGAGTGGTTGGAACTCTACAACCTTGAAGACTTTGAGGTCTCCCTAAAAGATTGGCAGATTATAAGACCCCTCGCGTTACCACCCCAAACCATTATTATCCACCCTAATGTCAAGATACCCCCTCGGGGTTTTCTCCTTATCTCCCGTGATGCCAGCATCTGGCCACGCTTTTGGGGACTTTTCCCCTCGCAAATTAACCTTCTCACCTTAGGCGCAAATGTAAAAAGCGATCTTAGCAATTTTGGTGAGACCCTCGTCCTAAAAGATAAAGAGGGAGATCAGATAGATAGGGTAGACTACCGAGGCGGCCACCAGGGTTACTCTTTTGCCAGACAACCAAATGGCACGGATACCTTCATTGACCTCTTTCCGCCTACACCGGGCCACTAACTGCGCTGGGACTCCTCTTCTTTAGATAAAGGAAATGAGCTGGCAAGGGCGCCAAGCTGCCTTAAAACGCCATCGTGATAGATAAGCTTGTTCTCAATAATACCCTTTAAGGATCTATGCGGCATTCGGTCAATCGGTAAGACACCTTCTTTGGCCTGGTTGGCAAGATCAATAATCAAAGAGGAAACCTCTTGCGGAAAAGGAATCTTCTGAAGAATAAAATTGGGTTTGGTGCCTGCGGTTTGCACCTCCAAATCGCCAAAGTTAAAAATTGTCTCCATAATGCCGTTCTGATTGACGCGCACATCCTGGACATCTTCCAGCCAAAGCTCAGAGATATTGCGCGAAAACAGCCGGTTCTGGTCAATATCTACCAAGCGGCGCGAGGTTAGAATATGAATATCAAAATAAAAGTCAAAAAAAGCCACAAAGAAGAAGAGCCCACAGAAAAGAAAGTAAAGACTGAAAGCAATCACCGCCACATTTCTTAAGGGCTCGCTAAGCAGAGTAATACCCGGCAAAGCCAAGAGCACAAAGCCAATCACGCCGAAAGCATAGATCAGAAAAATTAAAAAAGCCATCGGTAAAAAGTTCCAGACGCTTCGGCGCAGGAAAATAAACACAGACTCATCTCTTTGTTGGTTGGGAAGAAGCTTTCGAAAGTTAATCATTTTTTAGACAGAGTAATTAAGAAGAAAAAAAGGAAGCAAAAAGAAGAATAACGAATAAACAAGAAAAATGACGATGGCAATCAGTGAAAGGTCACCTTCCTGGTGGTACCTAAGATAATGCATAATAGCAACAAGAGAGAAGACTGCAAAAACAACTACAGCGATTAAATAGAAAATGACCAGAAAAAAGGTAATGGGCCTATTTAGAGAAAAATCCACTTGATTTTGGTAGATAAATTTTTAATATCTTTAGCAATATTTATTCTGCCTCTCCCGAAGGCAGTGGCTGTGATTCTGCGTCTTTATTTTCAGGTATTAGGGTAGAATTGTTAATTTTTTCTGTTTGGACCGGAAGCGGTGGATTCTCCTCTCCCAGGGTTACTGCATGAAGTCTCTGAAAATAAAAATAAAGAACAACTGCTACTAGAAGAATAACTGCTACTACAATTATAGTTATAATATTCCTCCGCGGTGGAGTAGTGTTCAAAACCCCTCCTTTCTTAAAAATTAAACCCTTCTTTAGAGAGAAGAATAACACAAAAACAAGAAAATAATTACATATTTTGGCATCTTTAGCAAATTTTATTCATAATAAATTTGGATTGTGTAAAGAAGAAGAAAGGCGCAATCGGTCTTTATAAAATTCCTCTCTTTATTTTTGGTTTTAGTAATTGCGGTATTGCTCTCTCTTTAGAGAAGATTTATTGGAGATTATTCTTAATTTTGTCAAAGAAAAAGAAAAGAATTGGGTTTTGAAAATGCTATAATCTTGTTTCTTTATAAATTCCATATAATGGGTATTGAACTGCAGAAAATGATAATAGGGCAATGCAAAATTCAAAATTAACAAACAAATATTTAATTATGCAGCCAGATAGCGACATACGCAATTGAGAGAATAGAGAAGATAATTAGTAAAGCGATCCAAACAAAAAATATCACTCCAGATATGGGTGGAGATAAAAAACAATGGAAGTTGTTGATTATGTGCTAAATAATTGGTCAAAATAAGGTAATTGTATTATCAAAACCTAGCCAGCTAGATACATAGCGGATTGTTCTTTTTTAAGCAAAGTTTGACTCTCTCTTCATAACCAAAGGGGACGGCTCTCTTAAAACAGCCTTGGTTTGGTAAAACCCCTTCCAGCAAGTTTTTAGCAAACCGGCTCTTTAAGACACTGCGCCTGTTTCCTGGAGAGAATTTATGCTATTTTATGATTAGTGTTTATTGTACTAACACTTTTTCCAGAAATGCTAAAGGCTGCTCTCTCGGCAAGCATTCTTGGTCGTGCAATAAAAACTGGCAGTCTTTGCATCCTAATCAAGGACATTCGGGATTTTAGTGCAGATAAGCACAGAACCGTAGATGATAAACCTTATGGAGGTGGCGCTGGGATGGTGCTTAAGGTAGATGTTCTAGACAAAGCCATCAGCTGGGCAAAAGAGCAAGCAGGCTCTTCGCGCACCATCCTGCTTACCCCTCGGGGAAGAATTTTCAAACAATCTTTAGCCCAAGAATTTGCTCATTTCTTAACCCAAAAAGAAAGCAGAAACCCCAAAGCCTTGATTTTGCTAGCCGGTCATTATGAAGGTTGTGACGAAAGAGTCAGAAACTTTATTGACCAAGAAATCTCTATTGGCGAATATGTCTTAACCGGCGGGGAGCTGCCAGCCTTGATAATTATTGAAACGGTAGCTCGCCTGCTGCCCAATGTCCTTCCTAAAAAAGACTCTTATCTAAACGATTCTTTTAGCCTTATCGATCCTGAAACCCAAGAGACTCTTCTTGAATACCCTCAGTATACACGGCCGCCTGTCTATAAAGGCCTGAAGGTGCCAGAAGTTCTGTTTTCCGGCAATCATCAAAAAATTGCTCAGTGGCGCCTCGAGGAAGCACGGAGAATCACCAAAATTTATAAATCTTCCCAAAAAAGAGGCTAATGGAGCTTTTTATTGGCACAAGCGGTTTTCATTATCAGCATTGGCAAAAAGTTTTCTATCCCGAAAATTTGCCTACCGACAAGTGGTTAGTGTTTTATAGCAAGCATTTCAACAGTGTAGAATTAAATGTCACTTTTTACAGAACACCCTCCTCTACAGCTTTTCTTACGTGGCAGAAAGCCACACCAAAAGACTTTGCCTTTGCCCTAAAAGGCAGTCGTTTTATTACCCATCTTGCTCGCCTGAAAAACTGCCAAACCCCTCTAGAGATTTTCTTTCAAAGTCTTAGCCCCCTTCTTTCAAAAACCCGCGTAATCCTCTGGCAACTGCCGGCAAGCTTTCCGCCTGATTTTCCTCTGCTTAAAGATTTTTGCGCCCTCCTTAAGAAAACAAGCCCAAAAACACTAAAACACGCTTTTGAGTTTCGCCATCCTTCTTTTTTCTGCGAAGAAACTTATGCTCTTTTAAAAGACCACAACTACGCGCTTTGTTTTGCTGATTCAAAAGTCTGGCCAAGCAAAGAAGTGCTTACTGCCAATTTTGTCTATTTGCGCTTCCATGGTCAAGACACCCTTTATGGCTCTTCTTATTCCGACGAAAGGCTTAAAGAGGGAGCAGAAAAAATTCAAAAGTGGCAAAAAGAGGCCTATATCTACTTTAATAATGATGCCTACGGCTATGCAGTAGCCAACGCCTTATTACTTAAAAAACTGCTAAGCCCTTAAGACTAAAAATCCTTGCTTACTAGCAAATTTTTCTACTTCGTAGACCGAAAAAGCAGCTCTCTGCCAGTCGTTTTTATTAAGACCTGCCTTAAGGGCCAATTCTTCTAAAAAGAGAGTTTTTTCGGGTAACTCCTCCCATACTTGGGGTAAAAAGGTAGCTTTGCTACCATCCTTTTCCAAGATTACCCCCAGGGAAGGATGCAGCTTTTTTAGAAGCTCCTCTTTGTTTTTATAAACAAGAGGTCGACTAGGCGTTAGAACAGAAATCTCCAGGCTGATTTTTGGAAGCTCCGAAAAAGAGAGCGGCAAAAAGCGCGGATCGGAAAAAGCTGCCAGGTTGGCGTTGATAGTCACATCCAAGAAAAGCGGTTTTTCAGCCTCAAGGCTGCCAATGCATCCTCGAAGCGCTCCCTCTTTTTTGAGGGTCACAAACGAGGCGCCGTTTGCTTTTAGTCGCTCTGGTAGAGTTTTAGGAAAACTAATCTTTTGATTCTGAAATTGGCAAAGGATGGCCTCGCGGGCGATGTTTAAAAGGAGATTTTTCTCTTCTTCGGTGAGTCTTTTCATTTTTTCTCCCTAAGGATAGAAGGCAATGCTTGCATAACCTACTACCGAATTCTTATCACCAAAAGTATCGCCAGAATTTAGATACTCTAGCAAACGCGGCTTAAGCTCCAATTCCCGGGCTATCTCTACGCCTAGATTGATAGCCGTGGCTCCGCAGGCTTCATAGCTCTCAATTTTTTCCTTGGCAAGAATTTTTCCTATCGTCTCATTATCTCTAATCCGTGCCTCTTCATAAGGAAGATAATGGGAAAAGTCAGAGCTTATAATTAAGGGGTGATTTTCAAGAGCTGAAAGCAGAAGATTCTTCTCTGAAGCTTGTAGATGATAGCCTACAAGAATTGGTATGATTTTTATCTTGCCGAACAAAAACTGCAAAAAAGGAATCTCTACCTCCAGGGAATGTTCGGGGATATGAGCCTCATTAAAGACAGGGAGAGCTTTAAGCGAAAGCACCTCCGCCTTTCCAAGCGGTGTTTCCCAAAAACGAAAATCTGTGCCAGCAAGAGAACGCAGAGGATAATAATGAGATGGTCCGATAAGCAGAAAGGTAGTATTTTTAGGCGGCTCTATAGAGAGAAAGCCTGTCATGGCTACTTGACCAGAAAAAATATAACCCGCGTGGGGTACTATCAGTATGTAAGCGCCTCTTTCCACTGGTTTTTCGGCCGAGATTTTATAAAGTTCTTCAAGCAGAGAAAGGAGCTCCTCTTTCTCTTTGGGATAAAAACTGCCGGCAGCGGCTGGTTTTCTTAATTCCGGGTTAATCATTTTGAGTCTTTCCGCCAAACTCCCGCAATTTTGGTTTGGCAAAAAGGGCATTTATTGGCAGAAAGGTGGTTTTCCCAAATAAAATATCCCTCTCTTCTTATAAGCAACTTTTGGCAATTTGGACAATAAGTATTCTCTTTCTCCGAAGGTAGATTGCCAATGTAGACATAGTAAAGACCTGCTTTTTTGCCAATCTTATAAGCTTTCTCCAAATCTTCTAGAGAGGTAGCAGGCCAAGAGGCAAGATAGGCAGGCCAATAAGCAGAGAGGTGCCAGGGAATCTCAGGAGAAATATCTACCAAAAACTGAGCTATTTCTTTTAGTTCTTGAGAAGAATCATTGAGCGAAGGAATTAAGAGCGTGGTCACCTCCACCCACACCCCAGCTTTTTTCAGAGCCGAAATATTTTTAAGCACTGGCTCCAATCTGGCCCGGGAGACTTCTTGGTAGGTAGAGCCCTTAAAGCTTTTTAAATCAATATTTATGGCATCTACCAGGTTGATTACTTCTTTTAAAACCCGCTCTGAAAAGAAGCCGTTGCTGACCCAGAGATTCTTTAGACCTGCCTTTTTAGCCTCCTGAGCAGTCTCAAGGGCAAACTCGCTAAACACCGTAGGCTCATTATAGGTATAGGCAATGCTCTGACAATTAAATCGCTGTGCCTCCGAAACAATCTCTTTGGGTGTTAAGTTTCTTGCTTCTTTTAAAGCTAGCTTAATCCTTTCTTCCTGGACACCCTCAAATAAAGGAGGATTCTTTTTGCTTACTTGCGAAAGTTGCCAATTCTGACAAAAAAGACAGGCAAAGTTACAACCGATTGTTCCAAAAGAATAGGCAAAACTACCTGGCAAAAAATGATAAAAGGGCTTCTTCTCAATCGGATCTATTCCCAGCGCTGAAACCCGGCCGTAAACCAGACTGATAAGTTTTCCGTTCTGATTCTGCCTTACGCCACATTTGCCAAATTCACCTGGCAAAAGAGTACAAAAGTGCTGACAGCTTTCGCAAATTACAGTCTGTTGTTTTAATTTTTTATAAAAGCGCGCCTCCATATACTTATAATTTTAACAGACCAACAATTTTTAAAAAGTCTTTTAAGGACTCTCCAAAAATTGCTAACTGAACAAAAATCTTTCTATCAGGAATTTGACAAAGATAAATAAAGAATTTATCATATATTCCCGGATCACCCCCTCTATCTTCATATGAGGCAGAAGTCAACCTCCGCCTCAACTCCCCCTTCTCACAACGCGGAAGGATTCCCCCTCCACCTTCCGCGTTTTTCTTAATTTTAAAGACTTTTTAAACTGAAGAAATCTTGGTTAATCTTTTTATCTCATCTCTGTAGATAGCGGCTTTTTCAAATTCAAGGTTTAAAGCCGCAAGCTCCATTTTTGCTTTAAGTTCTTTTATTAAGAATTCTCTGCGTTCAGGAGAGAGCACAACCGCCTCTTTTATCAGCGGCTCTTCTTTCAACTCAACACTGAGTTTTTCTTCAATTTTCCTTTTGGCACTCTTGGGTTTAATATTATGTTGGCGATTATACTCCTCCTGAATGCGTCGCCGGCGATTTGTCTCTTGAATTGCCTCCGCCATTGAGCGCGTCATTCTATCGGCATACATTATCACCCTACCTTTCACATTGCGAGCGGCTCTCCCGATGGTCTGGATTAAAGAAGTGGCTGAACGCAAAAACCCTTCTTTATCAGCGTCCAGAATAATAATCAAACCCACCTCGGGCAAATCAAGACCCTCTCTTAAGAGATTAATGCCTACCACCACCTCAATTTGCCTAAGCCGCAGCTCCCGTAAAATATCGCTTCTCTTAAGAGTCTCAATATCAGAGTGTAAATATTCTGCTTTTATTTTAAGATTCTTCAAATACTCTGTCAGTTCTTCGGCTGTTCTTTTTGTGAGCGTGGTGATAAGCACACGCTGCTCCTTGGCAAGCGCCCTCTGTACCTCGTTTAAAAGATCATCAATCTGGTTTTTTGTAGGCCTTACCTCTACCTGCGGATCAACAATGCCCGTAGGTCTAATAATCAACTCCGTCACCTCTTTTGACTTTTGCAACTCATATTCACTGGGTGTTGCGGATTGAAAAATCACTTGGGAGATCTTCCTTTCAAACTCAGAGAAAGAGAGCGGCCGATTGTCAAAGGCGGCCTTCAATCTAAAGCCGTACTTAACCAAGGCTTCCTTACGCGACCAATCGCCATTATACATCCCCGCCAGTTGAGGAATGGTCATATGGGATTCATCAATAATCATTAAGAAGTCTTTGGGAAAATAATCAATAAGCGTCAGCGGCGCCACCCCTGGCAGACGACCATCAAAATAACGAGAGTAATTTTCAATACCCGAGACAGTACCGGTAAGCTCAAGCATCTCCAAATCCGCCTTCACCCTTGTTTTTAAACGCTCCGCCTCAAGCAGTTTGCCAGCTTTTTTAAATTCCGCCACCTCTTTCTCTAAGTCCGTCCTGATGTTTGCCAGAATCTCTGGCATTGTCTGGGCCGGAATTAAAAAGTGCTTAGCCGGCCAAATCTTTACTTCTGGTAATTCTTCCAAAACTTTACCCGTAACAGAATCTATCTTGAAAATTCTCTCTATTGTGTCTCCAAAAAACTCCAGCCTAATTAAACTCTCCTCATACTGAGGAAAAATCTCAATTCTATCTCCCTTAACCCTAAACCGACCCCTCAAAAGCTCATAATCATTACGTACATATTGTAGACCGGTAAGTCTGCGTAGCACCTCCACCATCTTAATCTCTTCTTTTTGCCAAAACTCTAAAACCTGCTTTTTATACTCTGCCGGCGAACCCAGGTTATAAATGCAGGAAACCGAGGCCACAATAATTACATCATCACGCGTCTGCAACGCATAGGTAGCTTGATGGCGCAAGTGGTCAATCTCGGCATTGATATCCGCATCCTTTTCAATATAGGTATCTGTATCAGGAATATAGGCTTCTGGCTGATAATAATCATAGTAAGAGACAAAATAGCAGACAGCATTTTTGGGAAAGAAGTTTTTAAATTCATTATAAAGCTGGGCAGCCAGGGTCTTATTGTGGGCAATGACCAAAGTAGGCTTACCAATCTCGGCAATGATACAAGAATCAACAAAGGTCTTGCCTGTACCAGTGGCACCTAACAAGGTTTGAGAGCGATTGCCCTTCCTAATGCTTTCTACTATCTTGGCAATTGCTTGGGGTTGATCACCTGTAGGTTTAAAAGGCGCTTCTAAGAAAAATTGAGCCATCATTCATTTAAGAAACCAAATTTTAGATTATTTAGCAATCAAATAAGGACAACTTGAAAAAACCATCTTAAAGAGCCGCCTTCTACTTAAGACACCTGCCATCTCAAAGAGAGCAATAAACTAACCTGCCCAACCCAAAAGAATACTAAAAGTAGTATAGTCAACCAAAGCAAAGCTGCTCTCTTAGGGCTTCTTTAAGCACTGCCAAAATTGCACCCTCTCCCCTACTGCAGCCGCTTTTTTTAAAAGAAAAATTATGATTAAATAGAAGTAATGACCAACAAGGAGGGAGATTCTCTAATTTGGCGGTATTTTGGGATAGCTTTTTTATTGGTAATTCTTGCTTTTCTTATCTTTTTCTACCTAAGCAAACATCAATCAATTCAAGCAAGTAGTAACGAAGAGCAAAAAAAGATCCCTCAAGTAAGAGCCTCTCTTTCTTACAAAGCCCAAGGGGAAGAAGAGGAAATCGACAGCTTCCGTTATCACTTAACTGAGGGCGAAGAAAATAGCAATAAACTTAGTCTTTCTGCCCAATCTGCCCTAGTGGCGGATTTGGAGACCGGCAAAATTATCTTTGCCAAAGAGCCCCATCTCAAACTATTCCCTGCCTCACTGACCAAACTGGTAACAGCGATTATTGCCAAGCAATTCTATCCGTCCGATAAGCTTTTTACTGTCTCCAAAGAGGCTGCTAGTCAAGAACCCAACCTTATGGGTCTTAAAGAGGGCGATAGGGTGACTACAGAAGAATTACTCTGGGGCCTGCTGATAAACTCGGGTAACGACGCTGCCTGGGCGCTAGCTGAAGGAGATGAAGAGGGTCCTGTTGGCTTTGTAAAAAAAATGAACGATTTCGCAACCAAGCTTAATCTTAAAGATAGCCATTTTGAAAATCCCTCTGGTCTTCACCACAACAACCACTACTCTTCTGTTTATGATATGGCAGTCATTATGCGCTATATTAAAGATAAATACCCAGAGCTTTTAAATGTAATGGGTACGCGAGAAAAATCGCTGCCCAAAAACAACCTCCACGGTAACTATTATCTATCTACCCTCTCTAGCCTTCTTAAAAATTCCCAAGAAATCGAGGCGGTTAAAACCGGTTATACGCCGGAAGCGGGTCATACTTGGATTGCTATCGCCAGAAAAAACAACCAATTGCTCCTTGTCGGCTTTTTCAACTCTTGGGACTCAATAAACGATGCTAAAAAGCTTATCGATTTTGGTCTATATGTAAGTAAATGAGGGATATCTTTCCAAAACCTAGCAAAGAGACATTCGGTAAAGCTTCTTTAGCTGTAGAAAAATTTAGAAAACCTACCCCACCCATCAACCTTAAGCAAAAACCACTATCACTCTTAAAAATCTATCACCACCGCCATAAACTTACCGCTCTTCTAATTTTTCTCTTTCTAACCTTCACCTTAATTTTTAACCTAAGAGGCACCACCCAACCAACGATCGCCCAAGAAGAGAGAAGCTCTTTGGGTAACAAATTAGCCCTACTACCTCTTATCGGCAATGCAACAAGCAGCAACCTCTCAAGCCCCTCACCTCGCCGCCGCCGGCCTAAAGTAGAATCGGTGCAACCTGTTAGTTACCCTGTTTTTTCAGTTGGTGGCTGGCTTTTAAATGGTGCCGAGGATGGTTTCGCCTATCTTAAAGGTTCTTATTATCCCTTCTCAGAGGTCAGTTTTTTCTGGCTGGAGATGGCTGAAGATGGCGTCTCTTTAAAAGAAAAGTTCCAATACTTGCCCGTCATCCAGGTAAAAAAGCTAGCTTACGAGAGAAATATCAAAACCTATGCGGTAGTTACCGCTCAACACACACTATCTTCAACAGTCTTAGCAGAAGCACCTTTAAAAGAAGCCTTCATAGAGAATCTCCTAACTAAAATTAAAGAGCTTAATTTTGATGGTCTAGAGATTGACTTTGAGATGCTTAACCAAGATGACGCGGAAAACTATCTCGCCTTTTTGAAGGAGCTCAAAAACAGACTGACGCCACTTAATTTGGAGTTAGCGGTTGACCTAGAGGCCCGTATTAACAATGAGGTGACACTCGATTGGCAAAGAATAGCGGAGACAGCAGATAAGGTCAGAATTATGGCCTATGATTACCACTCACGCGCCACCGCTATCCCGGGTCCTATTTCTCCTGTAGGCTGGGTGCAAGAAGTTTTGGAATATGCTTTAAGTAAAATACCTGCCCAGAAAATCTTTTTGGGACTACCTTTTTACGGGTACGACTGGAGCAATGATAGCCAAAACCAACCGCAGGTCAAGGGTCTGACTATTGCCGATATTGCCCAGCTTATCGCCGAAAAAAAGCCCGAGCTGAAAAAAGCCTCAGGTTTGGATGAGCGTGGATATGAGATCGGCAAAGTTCCCTACTTTACTTACCAAGACAACTCCGGTACAATGCATACTGTCTGGTTTGAGGATAAAGAGAGCTTACTAGAGAAAGTGGAGCTTGCAAAACGAAAAAGTATTAAGGGAATTTACTTTTGGCGATTAAATGGCGAAGAAAACTCTTTTTGGCAAGATTTAAAAAATTCTTTAAACCAATGAAAAGTCAAGAAAATAAGCTTGATGTAGCAATTATTGGCGGCGGCCCGGCGGGTCTCTCAGCCGCTATTTACACCTTTAGAAAAGGTCTTAAAACCGCTATCTTTGCTTATGAAATCGGTGGGCAGGTAGCCAAATCAGGCGATGTAGAGAACTACCTGGGCACAAAAAGGCTGCCTGGACCTGGTCTTGCTCTGGTTTTTAGAGAACACATAAAAATGCTTGATATCCCGCTCTATGAAGGAGTGCTGGTAAAAGAGATCTCTGGCAAGCTAGGCGAATTTAAAATTCTCACAAACGATGGCGCAACTTATTTAAGCCGATTACTGATTATCTGCTCTGGTAGAAAACCCAGGAAGCTTAATATCCCTGGCGAGGAGAGATTACAAAATCGTGGTCTCTCCTATTGTGCTATTTGCGATGGCCCCTTATTTCGCAATAAAAAAGTCGCAGTCATTGGCGGGGGCAATTCAGCCCTAGACGCCGCCCTCTCGCTGGCTATTTATAGCCAAGGGGTCTATATTCTAAACCTCCTTCCCCATTTTACCGGTGATCCTATTCTAATGGCCGAGGTTGGCAAAAACTCCAAAATTAAAAGCATTTTCAACGCTTCGGCTACAGAAATTTTGGGAGAAAACTATGTTTCGGGTTTAAGGTTTCAAGAAAAAACCACTGGCAAGATAAAGACTTTAGAAGTAGATGGGGTTTTTGTAGAGATTGGTCAGGTACCCAATACTGATTTTGACCGTCTGACTCAGAAAAACGAGCGGGGCGAGATAAAAATATCTCAAGACTGTCAAACTTCGGTGCCAGGTATCTTTGCCGCCGGCGATGTAACTGATGTGGGCTATAACCAAATCGCTGTGGCTGTAGGTGAGGGCGCCAAGGCGGGTTTAAGTGCTTATAATCTCTGGATTAAAAAATTCGCTTAAAAAAACCGGATCTTAAAAAGCTTTTCTTAGGGCAGACCAATAATCAGAATAAAAGTTTTTTGGCAAACTTTTTTAACCCTTAAATAAAAAAGCTTTTTTAAGAAGATAAGCCTTCTTGTGGCTATTTTTAGTCCCTTTTCTTAAAAACAGTGGTCTTATTGGTTTTCTATTGTTAGAGTAACTTCAGCATAACTATAAGCACGCGCTTCTGTCTCCAGAGGCAAACTCTTTTCAGTTATCACTAAAGGCCCGGGGGTCAAAGAAGCCACAGGGGTTTTTGGGGGGATAGGTTTTTTAATAATCGCTTTTGTTTTTAAAGAAGGACTTGTAAGAGGTTTGGAGGAAGCCTGAGGAGTAGCGGTTGCAGGCGCCAAGGTGGCGCTAGCAGAAGGCGAAGGAGTGTAGAGAGGAGCAGGATAAGTAGAGACCTCTTCGCTCAGCTGAGTAGGACTGCTGCTGGATAACTCTTCTTTCTCGGCAAGGCTCAAATTACGCCTTCGGACGTTGATAATCCAGATGACTGCCACAAGGAGCAGAAGAAAAAGAAAAGTAAACATCGCTCCAAAAATCAGCCTGTCTCTTTTCTCTGTAAACATTTGTCTAGTTATTACTAAAAAATTTCTAAAAAAGCAAGACTTTATCTCTAATCTTTCTAAAAAATTCCCTCCTAATCAGGAGGGAAGAAGCGAGGGGTGGCCGGGCAAAAATTAGTATTCTTGAAACTCTTCTTTTTATCAACAATGGTTATTACCAAAAAGCGCTTTTAGACGAGCTATCAAAGCCTCTTTCTCGGTAGTAACAATAAAGACCTCCTGAACACTCCTTTTAGATTTAGCAAAACATTTCAGACCCGTCTCAATCTCATACTGACAGACCAGCATCAATTTAGGAAAAGGGGTTCTTACAGATTTAATCTCGCCAGGAATTATGCTTTTTATTTCTGGCCATTCTTCTATCTGCTCAAGCAGATTTCTCAGCCCCGCAATCATCCGATGCTCATACTTAATCTTTGAAGTCTTTTTTCGATGTCTCAACCTAATCACCCCCTATACAATAGCGGTCTTCTAAGGCACCAAAAAGTCCTAGAAGATAATCATTTTATATCATAAAAATATACAGTTGTCAAAGTATTCTTCGATGGTAAATCCCTTATAAATTTTTGCTCCCAAGAAAGCGAAAGTTCCCAGCAGATATCTGCGACCTCTCCACTGTAGAGATTAAAAGACGCAGATATTGACGTTCTTCTCTCTGTTGGTTGGGACAGCAGAGAGAAAAAGCGATTCTTTTTAGCTGCTTTTTCTTTGCAACCTCAAAAAATAATAATCTCTTTAGCTAAAAGAAAACCTAAAAGACTCAATTATACAACCAACGGCTCCTTCTTACTGCATCAAAACAACCTCGCCAAAAAAACTCTTACAATCTAATTCTCTTCTTTCTTTCAAAGACTATACCAAGAAGCAGAGAAAGATGTTAAGAGTCTTTGATAAGTATTTTTCTTATTTTCTGGCTATCTTTTGGGCGCAGAGATTGATTTTTTACTAAGAGAATTGTAAAATATAGGTGGTTTGTAATTAAACAACCAAAAACTTCTCTAAAGCTCAAGCTTTAGAGAAGTGGAAGGAGGAAAGAAGATGAGACGGCTGAAATGGCTGGTTGGCATAGGCGTTGTTCTTATCCTGCTAGCCCTCTTTGCTGTCAAGTCAGCAAGTGGCCAGCAGATTAAGCCTCTCTCAATCACCACTACCGGTTGGTTAGTTGGTGATTTAAACGGTGACAATACGCTGGACTTAAGAGATGTTCAGCTTTCTCTCAGGGTAGCCTTAGGGCTAGAGACACTTCCACCAGAAAAGGTCTTCTTGGGTGACTTAAGACCAAGAAGTATCTGGGGAGGTCCCCTAGGAGATGGCAAAATCAC
>Ga0078972_1004468_pt1 | contig 38136 bp, 42 predicted proteins | sample YelNatPaOPGAMG01_FD_67568 | JGI IMG/M metagenome (GOLD analysis project Ga0078972, IMG submission 67568) | Hot spring thermophilic microbial communities from Obsidian Pool, Yellowstone National Park, USA - OP-RAMG-01 (SPADES assembly) (version 2) | ecosystem: Environmental > Aquatic > Thermal...
TACAGGGTTAGGTCTTTTTATTTCAAAATCTTTTGTTGAGCTTCACGGAGGAAAAATTTGGGTTGAATCAGAAGGGAAAAGTAAAGGAACCACTTTTTACATTGAATTGCCGATAAGATAAAAAAATTTATTTTGATTTTTAATTTAAACAAAATAAAAGAATTTTAAAGTCCTTCTTCTTTGAGTTTTTCAAAGAGCTCTTTTTGTTTTTTAGTTAAATTTTTAGGAACGATAATTTTTATTTTAAAATAAAGATCTCCTCTTTCTCTACCAGAAAATTTTGGGAGTCCTTTTTTGGGAATTTTGAATATTTCTCCTTCTTCGGTGCCTTGAGGAATTTGAAAAATAATTTTTTCTTTCTCAAGCGTTAAAATTTCAATTTTTCCTCCCAAAACTGCAAGGGTTAACGGAATCTTCACTGTTGTAAAAAGGTCGTTGCCCCTTCTTTCAAAAAGAGAATGTTTTTTTAAATAAATTTTGACATACAAATCTCCTGGTTTTCCTGCTCTTTTTCCTGCGTCTCCCTTACCGGGAATTTTAATTTCTTGGAGATTATCTACTCCGGGAGGAATATAAAATTCAATCTCTTCTTCACCTTTAACCCTTCCTTCGCCATGACAAACTTGGCAAGGAACTTCTGGAACAAAACCTTCGCCTTTACATTGAGGACATACGGTTGTTCTTGTAACTTGACCAAAAAAAGTATTTTTAATCTGCTTTACCCTTCCTGTTCCACCGCACATTGGACACTTTACTATTTTAGTTTTTGGTTCAGCTCCTGTTCCTTCGCATCTTTGGCATTTTATCCACTTTTGTAAAAAAATTTTTTCCTTTTTTCCCTTCAAAACATCTTCTAATGTAATTTCTACCCCTATTTCTATATCAGAGCCTCGCTTGGGTTCTTTTTTTCTTGAGAAGCCAAAATCAAAGCCAAAATCAAAAAAATCCTTTAGCATTTCTTCGACATCTTCAAATTCAACAGAGAAAGGTGATTTCCAAAACCATTCAAAATCTCTTTGAGAATCAGCTTGAGTACCTTCAAAGACTTGTCCGTAGAGATCGTATTGCTTTCTTTTTTCAGGGTCGGACAATATCTGGTAGGCTTCGTTGATTTCTTTAAATTTTTCAGGGTCGCCTCCTTTATCTGGATGATATTTGTGAGCCAAACGGTAATAGGCCTTTTTAATCTCTTCTTGTGAAGCGTTTTTTGAAACTCCTAAAATTTTGTAATAATCCTTCATATTGTTAAATTATATATCATAAATTATAAATTATAAACCACAAATTAAACAAGGATTCTTTTAAAATTACAAACTCTTGAATGTATAAACTTTAGAGTCAAAAACTTCGCTTGGTTTATAATTTGAATTTGGGGTTTAATTTTGGATTTATAATTTAAGATGTTGAATTTTGAATTATTTCTCACGATTTTCTTCTTGCTGTCCTCCGTATCCTTTGTACATTTCCGCGCCAATCTTTTGAAGGGATTGAGATAATTTTTCAATTTTTTCTTTAATTTCTTCTATATTTTCTGATTCTTTTGCCCTTTTCAATTCTTCAATTTTTTCTTCAACTTCTTTTTTTACGCTTTCTGAAATTTTTTCACCGCCTTCTTTCAAAGATCTTTCTGCCACATAAATTAAATTTTCTGCTTGGTTTCTTGTTTCTATTAACTCTCTTTTTTTTCTATCTTCTTCAGCATACATTTCTGCTTCTCTTTTCATTTTTTCGATTTCTTCTTTTGAAAGACCAATCGACCCAGTGATTCTTACAGTTTGCGATTTTCCGGTTGCTTTATCTTTGGCGGTTACAGTTAAAATTCCGTTCGCATCAACATCGAAAGTAACCTCAATTTGAGGAATTCCTCGCGGTGCTGGTGGAATCCCATCTAAAATAAACCTTGCCAAAGACCTACAATCTTGAGCCATCGGTCTTTCTCCTTGTAAAACATGAATTTCGACAGAGGTTTGATTGTCGGCAGCGGTGGTAAAAATTTGGGTTTTGGAAGTGGGAATGGTAGTGTTTTTTTGAATCATAATTGTATTTACTCCTCCTAAAGTTTCAATTCCCAATGATAATGGCAAAACATCCAAAAGCAAAACTGATTTAATTTCTCCTTCAGGGGCCCTTTGCTCTTTTTGAGCGGTTAAAATTTCTGCTTCAATTGCGGCTCCCATTGCCACTACTTCTTCTGGGTTAATCGATTTGTTGGGCTCTTTGCCAAAAAACGTTTTTACTGCCTCTCTTACCTGAGGAATCAAAGTTGTCCCCCCAACCAAAACAATTTCATCGATTTGGTTTTTTTCCAATTTTGCTTCTTTCAAAGTAATTTTCACTCTTTCTATCGATCGTTCAACTAAATCTTTTGACATTTGTTCAAACTGCGCCCGGGTGATTTTGTAAAGCAAATGTTTTGGTCCTTCTGGAGTAGAGGTAATAAAAGGAAGGTTGATTTCGGTTTCTAAAGTGGAAGAAAGTTCGATTTTTGCGTTTTCTGCCGCTTCTTTGATTCTTTGCAAAGCCAAAGAATCTTTTGAGAGGTCGATTCCTTCTTCTTTTTTGAATTTTTCAATAACCCAGTCAAGAATTCTCTGGTCGAAATCTTGTCCGCCCAAATGGGCTTCGCCTCCGGTGGCGATTACTTCAACTGTTTCTGGGGCAATTTCCAAAATAGTGACATCAAAAGTTCCTCCTCCAAAATCATAAACTAAAACTTTTTTAGGTTCCTTTTTACCCAGGCCATAAGCTAAAGCAGCGGCTGTGGGTTCGTTAATGATTCTTAAAACTTTAAAACCTGCAATTTCTCCAGCAGCTTGAGTTGCTTTTCTTTGCGAGTCATCAAAATTTGCCGGGCAAGTAATCACTGCATATTCAAATTTTTCTCCAAATTTTTCTTCTGCATCCAGTTTTAATTTTTGTAGAATCATTGCCGAAATTTCAATCGGGGTGTACCATCTATCTCCCATTTTAACTTCAACTCCGCCATCTGATCTCCTTCTCGTTTCGTAAGGCAATCTTTTTAATTCTGCTTGAACTTCAGGGTCCTCATACCTTCTTCCGATAAATCTTTTTACTCCAAAAACAGTATTTTTTGGGTTAGTTACAGCTTGTCTTTTTGCCAAAATTCCGATCAATCTTTCTCCTGTTTTCGAAAGGGCAACTACAGAAGGAGTTAAAATAGAACCCTCTCTATTTTCAATACATTGGGGTTTTCCCCCAACGATAGTTGCCATTTTTGAGATTGTTGTTCCAAGGTCAATTCCTAAAGCTTTCATAATTTTTATTTTAAAAAAAATCATAAAAAATTCAAGATATTTTTAAAAATCAAAAAATGTGGTATAATGTTCAAAAATTAAAAAAGGGGGTGAACGAAAATGGAATGTTTCAGAGTCGAAAACTGGGGACCGAAAGTAAAATTAATTTCTATTACGCCGAAAGCAGAAGAAATAATAGAAAAGGCTTACAGAAACTGTTGGCGGTCAGAACCGAAAAAATTAGGAGAAGAGGCCCGAAGGGAGTTTATTGAGAAATGTATTAGGCGAGGGCATTTATCTCCTTTGGAATTTGCTTTTGCAACTTTCGAGATAGTGGGTTCAAGAGCATACACTCACCAACAAGTGCGCCATAGGATTGCGAGTTACGCTCAAGAAAGCCAAAGATATGTGAAGGTGGACGACCCAAATTACATTGTGATTCCGCCAAAAATTCAGGATAACTCAAAAGCCTTGGAGATTTTTTTTGAAGCCATTAAAAATGCGTGGAGTGCCTATCAAGCGCTTTTGGAACTAGGGATTAAAAAAGAAGATGCTCGGTATGTTTTGCCCAACGCTTGCAAAAGTAAAATATTTGTAGGAATGAATTTCAGAGCCTGGAGACACTTTATTAAGCTGCGATGCGATGTTTCGGCACAATGGGAAATTAGAGAAGTTGCTACAAAGATTTTGAAAATCTTATACAATGAAGCTCCTTCAGTATTTGCTGACCTCTATAGAAAATTTGTAATAGAAAGAGAAGGGAAAAAAGAGCTTTGGACTCAATGGGATTAAAAGTAAATCTTGAAAATTTATCATAGCCAACCTATTGCGGTTGGCTTCTTTTTTTAGTATCATAAAATTGATGATTAAAAACCCTTACAAAGGAAAATTTATTGTTTTAGATTCTTTGGATGGAGCGGGGAATTCAACACAGGTAAAATTGTTGGCAGATTTTTTAAACAAAATTGGAAAAAAATCCCATATCACAAAAGAACCCACTTCTTATTTGATTGGCGGTTTGGTCAAAAGTCAACTCGCGCACGACTGGAAATCTTCGCCAGAATGTCTTCAACTTTTATTTTGCGCTGATAGAGCCTATCATTTGGAAAAAGAAATCGTTCCTCTTTTGAAAAAAGGAATAAACGTCATTTCTGACAGATATTTTTTCTCGACCATGGCTTACGGGAATTTGGAAATCAAAGATTTGGATTGGTTGATTGAAATTAACAAGAAATTCCTTTTGCCAGATTTAACGTTTTTTTTGAAAGTTTCACCCAAAGTTTGCATGCAAAGAATAAAAAAGGACCGCTTTGAGATTACCCTTTTTGAAAAAGAGGAAACTCTAAAAAAAGTTTGGAAAAATTACGAGCTTTTGGCGAAAAAATTTAAAAATGTGTACATTATCGACGGAGAAAGAGAATTAGAAAAAATTGCCGACGAGCTCAAACAAAAAACCATCAAAATATTTAAAAATTAATGAAATTTGAATCTTTTGACATTTTAAAAAGAGAAAAGGTTTTTGATTTCGAAAAATTAAAAAAAGACATTGAGCCCTTTTTTGAAAAATATCTTCAAGAATTAAGAGAAAAAGGGGCTCCATTAAGGGCGGATGGAAGGATTGAAATGGCACAATTTGAAACAATCTTTGGCAAGAGGCTCGTTTCCTCTCATTATTCTCGAGTAGAGACTTTGAAAAAAAAGTTCGAGACCACAGGCAAGGGAGGGGATTTCCTAGAAGTTTTTATACCATTAATTTTAAGAAAATGGTTTCCAAGGCTTATCTCCCTAAGGACTTCTGAGTACGACGATTATTGCAACAAGATTGATCATTTAATTTTGGATGAGAAAACTTTAAAAATTTTGGGAGCCATTGACACTACTACAGGTTGGAAAGAAAAAGTAAAAGATGAAAAGATTTTTAAAATAATTAAACACGGAGCCCAAGCTTTTTATGGTACGTATTATACACAAGAAGGAAAGTTTTTTTTGGGTTCTTTGAACGAGCTTCCAACATTCATTATTGCCTTTTCTCCGGACGATGTAATAACTACCGCCAACGATTATTTAAAAGGAGAGACAAATGAAAAAACGAAAAAAAAAGTTTTAGAAAGTTTAATTACCCAATCTAGAGAATTTCAAAAAATTTGTAGAGAAAGAATGAAAACCCATTACCAGCTTTGCGAGAAAATTTTTGAAGAGTTATAAAGGACAAATTTTTTTATTGGGTAAAAATCAGATTTTAAAAATTTTGGAAACATTTAATAAAAGGTCTTCAATTTCAAAAAATAAAATTATGAAAAACATTGCCAAAATTATCGATCATACAAACATAAGAAAAGGTGCAAAAAGAGAAGATATTTTGAGAACTTGCGAGGAAGCAAAAAAACACGGATTTAGAGGAGTTTGTGTGAGGTTGGAATGGGTGAAATTGGTTTCTAAAGAATTGAAGGGGACCCAAATTAAAACGGTGGCTCTAATAGATCCTCCAATTGGTGATTCTTTGCACAAAATTAGGGTTAAAATGTGCAAAAAAGCAAAAAAAGATGGGGCAGATGAATTAGATGTTGTAATGAACATTGTTGACGCAAAACACGAGAGATGGGAAAAAATTTTAAAAGACTTAAAAGAAATTTGTAAAATTTTGCCGACGAAAATCATTATTGGTTCTGGTTATTTAACCGACCAAGAAATCATCAAAGCTTCTCAAATTGTCAAAAAAGCAGGAGCTTTTTGCGTTAAAACTGCGACCGAAAAAGATCCTTTAGAACATCGGGAGTTAAAAGAAAAATTCTATCATCTAAAATTAATGAGAAAGGGAGCGCCAGGGCTTTTGATTAAAGCTGCAGGAGGGATAAGAACTTTAAAAGATTTAAAAGGAGCAGTAAGAGCGGGAGCAGACATTATCGGAACAAGTTTTGGACTTGAAATAATAAAAGAATTGCTCAAAAATTAAAAAATTTATGGAATTTACTCCAAAAATTGGTTTGGAAATTCATATTGAATTGAGGACGAGGTCAAAAATGTTTTGTTCTTGCAAAAATGATTCAAAAGAGAGCCAGCCTAACGTTAACATATGTCCGATTTGCTTGGGGCATCCTGGCGTTTTGCCAGTTATTAACAAAGAAGCAGTAAAAAAAGTAATAAAAACTGGTCTGGCTTTAAATTGCGAAATTTCAGAACATTCTTTTTTTGAAAGAAAAAGTTATTTTTATCCTGATTTACCCAAAGGTTATCAAATCTCTCAATATCAAGTTCCACTTTGCCAAAATGGATTTTTAGAAATAGACGGAAGGAAAATTAAAATAAGAAGAATTCATCTGGAAGAAGACACGGGAAGATTAATTCACGAAAAAAATTCTTCCCTTGTCGATTTTAATAGGGCAGGCATTCCTCTTATGGAATTGGTTACAGAACCCGATATTCAATCTTCAAAAGAAGCAAAAAAATTTGCAGAAGAATTACAATTGATTTTGAGATATTTAGAAATTTCAGAAGCCAACATGGAAAAGGGTGAGATGCGTATTGAAGCGAACATTTCCCTGACACCAGAAATTATTTCCCCCAACAGAGAAAAAAACAACATTCTTGAGAATTCAAGGAGATTAGGAACAAAAGTAGAGATCAAAAATTTAAATTCATTTAAAGCAGTTGAAAGGGCAATAGAATATGAAATTAAAAGACAAGCTGAAATTTTAAAGAGCGGGGGAAAGGTTGTTCAAGAAACAAGGGGCTGGGATCCGGTCAAAGAAATTACTTTTTCTCAAAGAGAGAAAGAAACAGAAAAAGATTACAGATATTTTCCAGAGCCAGATTTGCCACCCTTGAGAATTACAAAAGAAACTTTAGAGGAAATCAAAAAAGAGATGCCAGAATTACCAAACGAGAAAAGAAAAAGATTAAAAAATGAATACAACTTGAAAGGAGATAAAATCGAAATTTTAATAAAAGACATTCCCCTCTGTGATTATTTTGAAAATTCAGTTTCAGAACTAAAAAGATGGCTAAAAGATGAATTAGAAAAAGTAGAACCAAGAGACGAATTTTTAGTCATAGAGACCTTGGCAAATTATTTAATTTCTGATGTCAAAGGAATTTTAAGAAAGGAAAATTTAGAAAGTAAAGATTTAAATCTTTATATTACCCCTGAAAACCTGGCTGAATTTGTGAGTTTGGTCTTTGGAAAAAAAATTTCTACCAAATCTGCAAAAGAAGTGTTAGAAGAAATGTTTAAAAAAAGAAAAGATCCTTCCCAAATTGTGCAAGAAAAAGGATTCCATCAGATTATTGCCCAAGATGACCTTGAAAAAATTATCGAAAAAATAATTCAAGAAAACCCAAAGGCAGTGGCAGATTTCAAGAATGGAAAAATACAAGCGATTCAATTTTTAGTGGGTCAAATAATGCGAGAAACTCAAGGAAAAATTAATCCTCAGACTGCTCAAGAAATGTTAAAAAAAATGCTTGACAGAATTTAAATAATTTAGTATCATTTAGGCAGTACTTTGAACAAATCAAAAGAAAGGAGGAGGACAATGAGGAAGGTGTTAATAGTGGACGATAACAAAAGCATAAGAGATTTAATGAGAGTGATTGCAGATGAGATGGGATGGGAGACAGAGGTTGCTTCTGACGTCACAGAAGCAATCAGAAAGATTAACGATTCTCAAATTTTTGATGCTTTAATAACAGATAATAACATGCCAAGTGGCAAAGGAAGAGAAGTAATTAAAGCAGCTAAGAGGAAAAATCCAAATATAAGAACCATACTAATGACCGGCCTTAATTTAAACAAGAGGGAAAAAGAAGAGATAGAGAGATTGGGGGCAGAGATTTGGGAAAAGTCAGTGCGCCTGGAGCAAATAATATTGTTTTTACAGTGAACTTTTACAGGAGCGAATTGTTTTTTTGAGTAGCGAGTTCTTTTTTATCAAGAGGGGAGATCCCCTCTTTTTTATTTTTGAGAACTTTTTAGCGTCATCAATATTCTTTGGATTGCGGTTAAATTGCTTAAAATAGCGACAAAAATTAAAACAACCGTCGTCCAATAAAGATTAAAAATTCCAACAATGAGGGCCAATAAAAGTAACAATAATCTTTCTGATCTAGAAAGAATTCCTCCTTTTAATTCTTGAACGACTAATTCTTTTTCTTTCGCTGCCGCTTTAGCGTAAGTGGTCATTTGCGATCCCAAAAAAATCAAAAAGAGCCAAAGTTCTTTTGATAAAAATATTTTTGGCAATGGCAAAAAGAGCATTCCAAAAAGCAAAGCTGATTCAACGTATCTGTCGCAAATTGTATCTAAATAAGCTCCCAATTTTGTCGAAAGATTTTTGTACCTTGCTATAGCTCCATCAACAAAATCCAAAAAAGAAGCAATCAAAAAAAACAATGCTGAAAAAATTAAATTTTGTTTTACCAAAAAATAAAGAACAAAAAACGAGAAAAAGATTGACAATAAAGTGTATTGGTTGGGTTTTAAGGGTAAAAAAGAAAAAAACTTTCCCACAAAATTTTCTATTTTTTTAAACTTCTCTTTATGCAAATCTAACATAATTTAAATGCTTTAATCTAATGCTATTGTCTTTAAATTCCATCGCTTAATTTTTAAAATTTAAATGAATTTTTGGATGAAGTTTAACAATTTTTAAACTTTAAGATTATATCTTCTCCAAGAGTTCTTTGTAAAAAATTTTCATTTTCTCTAATTCTTTGATTCCTTTTTCAGTGGTCCGATATGCTTTTTGACCCTTATATTTTTCAGATTCAATATAGCCTTGACTTCTTAATCGATACAATACCGTCTTTAGCAAAATGGCATTTGGTAAAAATCCAAACTTTTCAAAAATTAATTTTCTCACATCAGCGTCGCAAGTTACTTCTTTTCCTAAACTCAAAACATAGATCCACAAATTTCCTTCTGTATTCAATTTTTTAAACCTTTCGAATGGTTCCATAGTTTCTAACTTTACGACTAAACGACTTTACGACTAAACAACTTACAACTTATAACTTACAACTTACAACCCTTGAGAACCCCCCCTTTGTTATCAGTCGTTGGTTGTAAAGTCGTTAAGTCAAAATCAACGTTCGCGCTGATTCTTAATGAATTCTTCGACCATTTCTCGCGCTTTTTCATCGGTAAATTGTTGAGGGGGAGATTTCATAAAATAAGCAGAAGCAGAAATTAAAGGTCCCCCAACTTTTCTATCTAAAGCAATCTTTGCCAACCTTATTGCGTCGATGACGCATCCTGCAGAGTTTGGAGAATCCTCGACAGAGAGCCTTAATTCTAATTCAACTGGTACGTTACCAAATTTCCGACCCTCAATTCTAATGAAACAAATTTTATTGTCTTTTAACCAAGGGATCCAATCTGATGGGCCGACATGCAAATTGTCATAACTCAATCTTTTTGCTAGTTGGGATTCAACCGCTTCTGTTTTTGAAATTTTCTTTGATTTTAACCTTTCTCTTGAAAGCATGTTAAGAAAGTCGCAATTCCCGCCAAAATTTAATTGATAAGATTTATCAATAATTACTCCTCTTTGACTAAAAAGATGGGAAAGCACTCGATGAACTATAGTTGCTCCAACTTGCGATTTAATGTCATCGCCAATGCAAGGCAAGCCTCGTTTTTCAAATTTTTCTGCCCAATTTTTATTAGAAACGATAAAAACAGGAATGCAATTTATGAAAGCTACCCCTGCTTTCAAAGCGCAGTTTGCGTAATACTCAGTTGCTTTTTGAGAGCCGACCGGCAAATAATTAATTAAAATTTCTGCTCCAGATTTTTTTAACTCTTTCGTAATGTCAACGGGTTTTTGTTTTGCTACCACAAAAGTTTTATCTTCTGGATAATCTTTCATATGAGGAGCGACTCCGTCTAAAACTGGTCCCATTTTTACTTTCACTCCCATTTTAGGGATGTCTTTGCAAAAAATTTTAGTGCAGTTTGGGAAAGCAAACATTGCTTCTGAAACATCCCTTCCCACTTTTCTTTTGTCAATATCAAAAGCAGCTACTACCTTAATATCTGAAATTTTATATCCCCCCAAAACATTGTGCATTAATCCGGGCACCAATTCCTTTTCATCTTTTACATTTTTGTAATAATAAATTCCTTGTATTAAAGAGCTGGCGCAATTTCCAAGACCAACGATGGCAATTTTAATTTCTTTTTTCATTGTGTTTTTTATTTATTCGACCTTATTCAAGATTGAATATTTTGGTGATATTAATCTCTTTTTAAATTTTATTTTATAATTATAAAATATTTTACAAAAAGAAAATAAAAAGTCAAGTCCGAATTTTCAATCCATTTTAAAAGCGTTACTGTTTGAGATTAAAAAATTTTCGGAGACTGAAAAGTTGCAGTAAAATAAATGCGTTAGAATTAAATTTGGTTTTTAGATTTAAATTTTAAATTTTTACGAAGCCAAAATTTCCGATACTTTAAATTCCTTTTCTTTTATTTGTGTTTTTATTTTGCTAAAATTTTTTATTTTATGGAACCTATAGAAAGATTAGAAAAATCAAACACGGTTGAGAATCTTTGGATTTACATTCTTTTGATTTTAAGAGAGCAACCATCTTATTCTTGGGAAATCTTCAAAATAATTCAAAAAAAATTTGGTTTTAAATTAGGACTGATTACTCCTTATCGCGTTTTGTATAAATTAGAGAGCAGGGGATTTGTGAGGGGTAAATTTAAAGAAAAAAGAAAGATCTATCAAATTACTGATAAAGGTTTAAAAGAGTTAGAAAAAGCAAAAAATTTTTATAAAAAAATTTTATTATGGATGGAAAAAAATTGATCGGGTTGGCACGGAAGGCTGTTGAGGTTTACTTGAAAGAAGGAAAAAAAATTTTGCCTCCCGAAGATTTTCCAGAAGAATTTTTAAAAAAGAAAGCAGGAGTTTTTGTAAGTTTGCATAAAATTAAAAATGGCCAAGAAATTTTAAGGGGTTGCATAGGCACTTATTTGCCCACAAAAGAGAACGTGGTCCTGGAAACTATCGAAAATGCAATTTTAGCTGCCACAGAAGATATCAGGTTTGAACCCGTAAGCTTAAAAGAATTGCCAGAAATTAATTTTACAATTTATATTTTAAGCGCGCCCTCGTTGATTAAGGATGTAAAAGAGTTAAACCCGAAAAAGTTTGGGATAATCGTGAAATCTTTACCAATGCGGTACGAATCGGTTAGAGGAGGAGAGGTAATTTTTGATGGATTTTTGCCAGAAAAAACTGGAGTATTGCTTCCTGACTTGGAAGGAATAGATACGATAGAAGATCAGGTTATGATTGCGTGCCAAAAAGCGGGGATCGATCCCTTTTCTGAAGATTTTTCTGTTTACAAATTTGAGGTTCAAAAATTTAAAGAATGACTTAAAACTTATGCAGTTAAAATACCAACTTGAAAATATCTAGCACACCGTACCATACATTCTATGAAGATAGATTTACATTGCCATACTTTTTTTTCAAAAGACGGAATTTCGTCACCTAAAAAACTAATAAAAACCGCTTTAAAAAACGGAATTGACGGTATCGCCATTACAGACCACGATACTATTTCTGGTTGGAGAGAAGCAGAATTTTGGGCAAAAAAACTCGGAGCTGGTTTGATACTTGGTGAAGAAATAAAGACTAAAGCAGGTGATATTTTGGGACTTTTTTTAAAAAGTGAAATAAAATCAAGAGAGCCAGAAAAAGTGATGAAAGAAATAAAAAGTCAAGAAGGAATAGTGGTCATTCCACACCCTTTTCATCTTGTCGAAAAATTTAAAGATGATTTAAAAAAATATTTGGATTTGATCGATGCAATAGAAGTTTTCAACGGAAGACAGCCTTTTTCTTTTTTCGATAAAAAAGCTTTCGAATTTGCAAAAAAAAACAATGTAGCGATGGTAGCTGGAAGCGATGCGCATTCTTGTTTTGACATTGGGAAAGTTTACACTCAAACCGAAGGGGCAAAAGATTTAGAAGAATTCAAAAAAGCCATTTTCCAAAAAAAGACAAAAATTTTCGGGTGCAAGGCTCCTGCTTTTTCTTTAATTTTTCCTCTTCTGGCAAAGATAGGTTTGAGAAATATTTTTTTACAAAGCGTTAAAGATGTTTCTCAAAATTAATTCGAGAGTATTTTGAGGAGCAAAATTTTTTGCTGCCTGAGCCATTGTTTCTAATTTTTTCTCGTCAGAAAGCAAGGATTTGGCAATTTTGAAAAGAAAGCGAGGAGTAAAATTTTCCTCTTCTATTACTATGCAGGCACCACTCTTGGCAAAAAGATAAGCATTTTGTAATTGATGATTTTGAGCTGATTCCTTCAATGGAACTAAAATGGATGGCTTCCCAGCTAATGCTATTTCGAAAATAGCTCCAGCTCCGGCTCTTGAAATTATTAAATCAGAAACGGCGATGGCGTCCGCTAAATCTTTTTCTTCCAAAAAAGGGAATAAATGATAATATTTTTTCAGTTGGGGCCTTATTAAAAGATTGATTAAAGCTTTTGAGCGAATGAGGTTTTTTGGTCCAACTTGATGGATAATTTCAAAACTTTCTAAAAATAAATTTATTACTTCAAAAATTCTTTCGTTAATCCGTTGAGCTCCTTGAGAGCCTCCGATTATTAAAATTACTTTTTTTTCTCCAGTAAGGTAAAATTTTGATTTTGCCCTTTCTTTGTTACCCTCTAAAATTTCTTTTCGAACGATGTTGCCCACGAAAACTTTTTTTGAAGGAGGAATGATTTTTGTTTCTTCAAAGGAAACGAAAACTAATTTCGAAAATTTTGATAAAATTTTATTTGCCAAACCCAAGACTGAATCGGATTCGTGGAGAAAAATTTTTCTAAAAAAAATTTTCCCGGCAATACAAACGGGAAAAGAACCAAACCCTCCCTTTGAGAAGATAAATTTTGGCCAAATGTAAAAAATTAAAAAAATAGATTGAATGGAACCGAGAATAATTTTGAAAATGTCAAAAAAGTTTAAAAAAAGAGAAGAAAAATTAAAATACCTTCTTATTTTTCCCGAAAATACAGAAAAAACTTTTATTCCCTCTTTTTTAAATTCTTTTTTGATGAGTTCGTTGACCGGCCCCAAATAATAAAAAACAGCTTGCAAATTCATATTTTCAAAAAACTTTTTCGCTTCTCTTACAAAAGCTACCAACGGAAAAATATGTCCTCCCGTTCCTCCTCCGGTAATGACAATTTTTATTTTTTTTACTTGATTCATTCCAATTTATAAATTTTAAACATTATTCTTTTGGAAAACAATATTTATTAAAAAGAAAGAGGTTTTCTTTAATAAAAATAAATAATAGAATAAATTTTCAATTTTATCTTGGAGCAATTTTTTTGACCAACTCTTCCTCTTTTTGTATCCCTTCTTTTGGTTTTTATTTTTTTACTTTTAGAATACTTTAATTTTAAAATTTTATTTCAACAGTTTCAAATTTTGCAATAAAGCAGGGGAGAATTCGATTTTTATTGATTTTAGGTTGTAAAGATAAGGTCTTGACAAATAAAAAAAAATTTGCTAAATGTTGATTAGTCAAATTTTATTGACAAATTAAAAAAATTTTGTTAGATTTCCAAAGGTCGATTTAATATCAAAAATTAAAACGTAAATTTAAAGAACAAAATAATGAAAAAGAAGTTACTGCTTGCAATTTTTCCGGTTTTTATTTTGGGGCTTGTTTTAGTGGGAAGTGCTTTGGCAGTTAGCGCAACCCTAAGAGGAGAAATTACCGATGACGGGGGAGATCCAAATTTGTTGGTCTGGTTCGAATACGGAAGGACGCAAAGCTATGGTTATACCACTCCGGTTCAAGAAAAATACGGAACCGGAGAATTCACTTACACTGTTTCTGGATTAGATAATTGCACTGTTTATCATTATCGAGCTTGTGCCAAACACAGATATTTCAATGATCCAAATTGCGGTCAAGATCAAAGCTTTGTTACCCCGTGCAATGTTTCGGTGGATTTAAAAGCAAACGGGTCCGATGGTCCGGTAACGGTTTCATATTCGAACAAAACGATTACTCTTTCTTGGACTTCTCAATACGCTGAATTTTGTCAAGCTTCTGACGATTGGTCAGGTTCGAAATCTACTTCTGGTTCAGAGCAAATAACGCTTTCCTCGCCAAGGACTTACCACTTTACATTAACTTGCAAGAATCAAAGCACAAACACTGAAAGGTCTGATTCTGTAGATGTGACTTTGCAAGGCCCAGGAGCCCCAAGGGTAATTACAAAAGGTGTAGTTTTGACTTACTAAAAATATGAAAAAAATAAAAAACGTTTTAGTTTTAATAGGGTTTTTGTTTTTCGTTAGTAAAGGTTTTGCTTTGGCCGAAGATGTTTGTCCTGAAAAGACAATGGCTGAAGGGAAAAACATAATTTTTGTAGGAGAAGTTGTCGATATGGGAGGAGATGAGAAAATCTTTGCCTTCTTTGATTATGGTACGAGTTCTGGCAAATACAATAAAAGAACGCAAGAGCTTACTTTAGATAAACCTCAAAGATACTGCATTAAAGTCGAAAATTTAGAGCCTTGTACTACTTACTATTATAGAGCAGGGATGAGAAACAAAGCAGGAGAAAGTTTCGGAACAGAAAAAAAAATTAAAACAGAATGCCAAGGCCAAGTTTTAGGGACTACTACTCCCACTCAGGTTTCTACCGGTGTCACAGACAAGATTTCTCAATCACTTTTGCCTGTTTTAGGATTGGTCTTTATTGTTTTTGGATTAAAGGTTGTTTTTCCTTTTGAAAGATTTTTAGAAAAGATAAGACTTCAGAGAGCAGAGGAAAAATTGAAAAAAGCAAAAGAAGGCAAGGGATAGTTTAAAGGGCCTCTGCTCTCTACCCCTCCCCTATTGACAAAATAAAAAAAATTGTTATAATTAAAATTATGAATTTAAATCAACTACAAAAAAATTTAATTTCCTTTTTAGCGTTTATATTTTTTTTGTTTCCCGCTTTTTCTTTTGCTATTGACGCTACTTTTTACGGCGAAGTCACCGATGATGGAGGAGACCCCAATTTGTTGGTTTGGTTCGAATACGGAGAAAATTCAAATTTGGGATATCAAACTCAATCTCAAAGAAAATATGGAACAGGGGAATTCACAGCCACTATTTCAAATTTAAAAAGCTGTACTACTTATTATTATAAAGCTTGCGTAAAGCACGAAAATCAAAGCGATACTTCCTGCGGAGAATTAAAAACATTTACTACAAAATGCGAAGCAGTTTTTGTAGATTTGAAGGCAAACGGCTACGATGGGTTAGTGAGCATTGACGAAGGGAAACCTCTTAATTTATCTTGGACCTCTCAAAATGCTGAAAGGTGCGAAGCTTCTGGCGATTGGTCAGGTTCAAAATCTCTTTCTGGTTCAGAAACGATTTCAAATTTAACTTTTGGCACAAAAACCTTTACTCTAATTTGCTATGGAAAGGGCGGAGAAGGAAAAGACAGTGTTTTAGTTTTTGTGAGAAAAGTTTTGGGTTTTCAAAGTCCGACGGTAGAAAAATCTGTAAGAAACTTTTCTCAAGGGATAATGAATTTTTATAAAAATATTACCGCTTCTCCTGGCGATGTTTTAGAGTTCCAAGTTAAAATCGTTGCTAATTCTGAAATGAAAAATGTAAGAATTAAAGAAGAATTACCAGAAAGAATGAATATCAGATCAAATAGTTTGAAAGTTAACAACGTTTTGATTGGGGGCGATTTGAAAGAGGGTATTAGTTTGGGAGATTTAAAAGAGGGAGAAACAAAAATTGTTTCTTATTCTGTAAATTTGGCAAGAGCAGAAAGTTTTGGTTATGGACAAACTAATTTAATGAATAAAGTAAAAGTTTATTATGACGGAGGAGAAATTACAGATTCAGCTCTTGTGCGCGTAATTAAAAAAGAAATTTTATCTTCAGCCACTCAGGCGCCGACCGGTTTTGCAGACGACCTTTTGTTTTCTCTTTTTCCGCCCTTAATTTTTACTCTCTTTTTACTTTTTCTTTTTAAGGAAAAAATTTTGAAATTAGAGGAATTTTTGGAGAAAAAGAAAATGGAATACAAGATTTTTAAAGCTCAAAAAACTTTAAATTCTGAAATTAAAAAGCACAATCTCAAAAAATGGTTCGATTAACGATCTCAAAAATTTAAAAATAACGAAAATCCTCTCTTTATTTTTTAGAGGTCAAAGATAAAAATCACTCTTTTAATTCATTTTTATTTTTCTTGAGAAGCGCTTTTTGTTTTTAAAAAAATATTTTTTGCCCTCCTTTCTTTCGAGACACGTTTTGTTCGTAGCCAAAATTATTCTGGGCACTTTTTGAATAATTAAAAATTTCATAGAAGTTTACCAATTTTTTGAAATTGTTTTTACTCTCAATCTCGATTTTTTAAAAATGTTCAGTATCATTGTAGCCAAGAGAATTTAAAGCTTGACATTTTTTCTTTTATTGTTTAGAATTTTAATAATTCGGGAATTAGTGTAGCGGCAACACGCCTGGTTCGGGACCAGGAGACGGTGGGTTCAATTCCCACATTCCCGAAAAAAATAAAAATTATGGAAAAGAAATCTTTAATCAAATTTCTGGGCGTAGGAATTTTTTTTGTTTTTTATTCAATCATTTTTGCCCAGGGAAATTCGGCGGCTAATTTTTTGAATGATATTTTTTGTATCCAAGTAGTTACCCCAGCTAAAAATCCTGTTACCGGAGAATGCAAAGAATTTCCTACGCCCTGCGATGTTCCTCCTGGATGGGTAAAAGTAGAAAAATGTTTTGGTTCAGTAATCACTATACCCTCAGAAGAGAAAAGGGTGCCAACGTGCAAAGAATATTTTTGGTATGATGAGAAAAATTTAAATTGCCAAGGACCAAAAACTTTTTGCGGTTTTTTTATGTACAAAGGACTTTACGTTTTTGAAAAAAAAGAAGTTTGCGAAAAAAGCTTATTAGAAAATCCAAAATTTATAGAAAAAAAGAAAACGGAAATAAAAAAAGAGATGCAGGAAAGAGATCAAATTTCGTTTGAAGAATTTGAAAAAATAGGCGGCAAAATTAGTTTTTTACCTGGAGTGGTGGAACTTGGAAATGAAAGGATAAATCTTGAACAAGAAAAAAAATTTATAGCAAAAGTGGGAGAGAGCACTTTGGAAATTTTGTTAAGTCAAGATAAATTAAAATTAAAAGAAGGAGATAGAATCTCTGAGGTTGAAGGAACGCTTTCAATAGAAGATGGAAAATTATTTCTTGAAGGCAAAGAAATAAAACTTACACCCGATCTATTAATAGAGAAATTAAACATTCAAAACCTTCTAAATTTAGAAATGAAATTAAAGTTAGAAGGAGAAAATCCTGTTTATTGGATAAGGTTCACTCAAGAAAATAAGGTTTTAGGAATTTTTCCACTAAAAATTCAGAGAGAAATGGAAGTTGTAGCTCAAACTCAAGAGGTAAAAAAATTAAGAGAGTCTAAAAAACCTCTTTTCCAATTTTGGTTTTTTAAATTTTAACATCTCGCCAATTTTTTATTTTACAAATTTATTTCACAAATTCGGACACGAATTTTTAGTTTAAAGCCAAATTTGATGCCAAATTAAATTTTAAAATTTAATCTAAAAATTAAAAAAATTCAAAAAATTTAAACCTTCGTATTAACATTGCCATGGCAAAATTAACACGAAAGCTATAAAATAAAAGCGAATTGAAAAAAATGAGTTATGGGTTTAAGAAAATATAAATACTACTTTAGAAAGCCTAAATCAGAAATTGTTAAAGACGTTTTGGAGTTTTTAGCGACAATTGGAGTTCTTTGCATTGCTGCTACTTCCCCTTATTTTGTCAGGAATTTGATTAAAGGATATTTAAGATGGAGAAAATATCCAAAAAAGAAAGTTTCAGATGCATTTTATCAGTTACGCAAAAGAGGTTTAATTCGTTTTGAAAACAAAGGTGGACAAATTTATATTTATTTAACTGAAAAAGGAAAAAAATTTGCAGGAATCCTTCAAATAGATGAACTGAAAATTAAAAATTCCAAAAAGTGGGACAAAAAATGGAGAATTTTAATTTTTGATATTGCTCAATTGAAAAGAATCTATCGAGAAGCTTTTCGAGGAAAATTAAAAGAATTAGGTTTTTACCAACTACAAAAAAGCGTTCTGGATTCATCCTTGCGATTGCAGAGCAGAAGTTGAAATCCTAAAAGAATTTTTTGATCTTTCTGACGAAGAGGTCAGACTAATTGAGTCAACGAGCATTGGCAACGATAAAGAAATTAAAAAATTTTTTAAACTTTCGTAGAATCTTTGCCATGGCAGAAATAACACGAAAGTTTTAAAATGTAGGGGTAAAGTAAAATGAGTGAAAATTTGGAAAGTATACGGAATTTAACTTAAGGTACACTTAATTTTTAAGAAATTAGATTTTCAAATTTGAGTAAATTTCTTGAACAAAATCAGTTTCGTCTAAAATTTCAAAAAATTTGAGATATGTTTCCTTTTCTTTTTCTGAAATTTCCACCCTTTCTTTTGGTTTCCAATCTAAAGTAGCGGAATCAATTTTTATTCCTTTTTCTTCTAAGGCTTTTTTTACTAAATCCAAATCTTTCGGATCCACATAAATATCCAAAACATTTTCTTCTTCCCAATAAAGATCTTCTGCTCCGCATTCTATCGCTGCCATTTCCAATTTTTCTTTATCTTTCCATTCTTCGCTTTGCTTTTCTAAATCGCAACTAATACAACCTTTTCTTTCAAACATCCATTTGACGCTTCCTTCGTTTCCCAATTTCATTCCAAAACGGTTGATGGCTTGTTTTAGTTCATTTAGGGCCCTATTTTTATTTTCTGTAATTCCTTCGACAATTATGCCTACACCTTGACTTCCAACTACTTCAAACGAAACTTCTTCTAATTTTTCTCTTCCTTCTTCTCCGGCCGCTCTTTTGATGGCTCTTTCTATGTTTTCTGTCGGAACGTTATAAGATTTTGCAGTTTCAATGGCTACTTTTAATTTTGGATTAGTTTCTGGATTCGGCCCTCCTTGCCTTACTGCTACCTCTATTAATCTCGCCACCTTAGAAAAAATCTGACTTCTTTTTTTTGCGTCAGCCTCTTTTGTTTTTCTTACTTTTTTAGCGTGAGAATGCCCTGCCATTTTTTAAATTAAAAAGGTGGTTCTGCCACCCTTTCTACTTCTTCTATTGTACTAATTCCTTCTAAAACTTTCAAGAGGCCATCTTGGTACATTGGCACCATTCCCTTTTCAATTGCTTTTTTTCTCGTTTCTCCGATCGATGATTCCTTTAAAATGAAACTTTCCATTTCTTCGTCTACCAAAAAAAATTCATAAATTCCGATCCTTCCTTTGTATCCGGTAAAATTGCATTCTGGGCAACCTACATTTTTGGGAATTTTTTCAAAATAAGGAACTTTTTTGCCTATGATTTCGAAAGCCTTTTCAATTTTCTCTTTCTCTTCGTTTGAAGGATTTTCCATTTTTTTGCACTTTTGGCAAACTTTTCTTATCAATCTTTGAGCAATGGCAATATTAATGGCTGGAGCAATGTTGACCGGTTTTTCTCCCAAAGCGATTAACCTGGAGATCGTGCCCGCAGCATCGTTTGTGTGCAGAGTGGACAAAACTAAATGTCCTGTCAGGGCTGCTTGAAGGGCAATGGTTGCTGTTTCTAAATCGCGGATTTCTCCAACCAAAATTACATCAGGATCCTGTCTTACAATCGCTCTTAATCCATTAGCAAAATCGTACCCTTTTTTAGGGTTAACTTGAGTTTGGGTGATGCCTTCGAGTTTGTATTCTATTGGGTCTTCTAAAGTGATAATTTTGATTCCAGGATTTTTGATTTTTTGCAAAATTGCGTAGAGAGTGGTAGTTTTTCCTGAACCAGTGGGACCGGTAACAATAATCATTCCATTCGGTTTTTTAATTTCTTTTTCTAAAGTTTTTAGCAATTCTTCTCTTAAACCCAATTCTTCAAGATTGAGCAAATTTTTTGGATCTAAAAGACGCATGACGATTGTTTCTCCGTGTTCGGAGGGCAAAGAAGAAACCCTTACCTCAATATTTCTATCGATGACAATTGAAAACCTTCCGTCTTGGGGCCTGTCAAAAACATTCAATTTTAAACCAGAAATTAATTTTAATCGTGAAAGCAAAAGCTTGTATACATTCAATTCAAGATTTATTACTTCATGCAAAATTCCGTCTAATCTTACTCTTAATAAGGAAAATTCTTTTTTGGGTTCTAAATGAATGTCGGAGCTCCCGAGAGCCACTGCTCCTCCCATTATAATTTGAGAGAGTAAGGTTGTTTCCTTATATAAAAATTTTTCTATTTCTTGTTTGTATTGCGAGAGATTTTTAATCTTTTCTTCTATTTCTTTGTAATTTGGAATTTTTAACTCCTCTAATTTCTCTCTCTCCATTTTGGTATAATTTTAAAATATAATGAGACTGATTTCAAATTCGCCCAAGGAAACAAAAAATTTTGCAAAAAAAATTGCCAAATTACTGCTTTCCAGAAAAAGAAAAAAAGCAGATATTTTAGCTTTAGAAGGAAATCTTGGCGCTGGTAAAACTACTTTCTTGCAAGGATTGGCGAAAGCCTTTGGAATTAAAGAAAAAGTTATCAGTCCCACTTTTATCATTATGAGAAAATATTCATTTTTGAACAAAAAAGCAAATGGGAAAGAAAATTTCTATCATTTTGATTGGTATCGTATAACAAAGCCCAAAGAAATTATAAATTTGGGGTTTCAAAAAATTATTTCTAATCCTCAAAACATCGTTGCTATTGAATGGGCAGAAAAATTTAAAAAACTTCTCCCCAAAAATGCTTTTTGGTTGAAATTTAATATTCTGAACAAAAAAAAGAGAGAAATTTTAATTAAAAAATGAAAACCAAAATTTTAAAAATTATTGAATTGACTTCTCGCTTTTTTAAAACCGATTTGGACTATGTGATTAAGGGAAGTTTTTGGTGGGTTTTTGGAAGGGTATTCGGTTTTTTTGCCTCTTTTTTAATTTTGTTTTTCTTTTCGCGATTGGCTTCAAAGGAAGTTTATGGCGCCTATCAATATATCATTTCTCTTTGTGCCATTTTTTCAATTTTGACTTTGCCAGGTTTGGATACTGCTTTAGTAAGGGCGATCGCCCAGAAAAAGGAAAAAACTTTTTTTCTTTGCGAAAAAGAAAAATTAAAATTCGGCATTGTTTTGTTTTTCATTCTATTTTCAATTTCTGGATATTATTTTTTTAAAAAAAATTTTGAATTAGGTTTTGGTTTTTTATGGGCAGGCATTTTTTTGCCCTTGCTTGCTCTTTTTTCTCTTTACGTTGACGTTTGGCAGGGGAGAGAACGTTTCGATTTACAAAATAAATATTTTGCCCTTCACAATCTTTTAGCAAGTTTTATTTTTATCGTTATTTTAATTATCAAGCCCACCGTAATTTTTAGCGTTTTCGCTTTTTACTTTTCTTTTGTTTGTGCCACTTTTTTATTTTGGTTAAAAACTCGAAAAGAAGTTAACAGAAATTCAGAAGAAGATAAAGAGGTTATTTCTTTTGGAAGGCATTTAACTTTGATTTATTTTCCGGCGACTTTATCTTTACAATTAGATTATGTTTTACTTTGGCACTTTGCGGGACCAAAAATCGTTGCCATCTATACTTTTGCTTTAAGAGTGGTTGAAAGATTGGGAGAATTAATTCCGTTTTCGGCTCTTGCTTTGCCGAGAATATCCAGAAAGGACATTAAAGAAATAAAAGAAAACATTTTTGAAAAATTTTTAAAACTTTTCCCCATAGCCGTTTTAATTTTTGTTTTTTATATTCTGGTGGCGCCGTTTTTGTATAAAATCTTATTTCCAAAATATCAAGAATCCATTTTTTATTCTCGTATTTTTGCTATTTTTTTACTCACTTCACCTTTTTGGTTTTTAAATACTGCTTTAGTGGCTGCCCAAAAAAAGAAAGAACTTTATATTATTAATTTTTCTTCTCAGGGACTAAAAATCCTCTTGTACATAATTTTAATTCCTTTTTTTGGCATTTGGGGAGGAGTGATTTCAGTTTTAAGCTTCCATTTCATTTCAAGCTTTCTCACCTTCTATTTTTTCAACAAAATTAAATAAATTTTTCGCAGAATTTTTGCCATGGCAATTTTCCTGCGAAAGTTTTAAAAATAACAAATATGGGCACGAATTTCACGAATAGGGCTTAACTTGATTTTTTGGGTCTTATAAAATTGAAATATTGAAGTCGCGAATTTACACGAATTTAGCCGCAAATTTTCACGAATATTGGGGAAAATTAAAATTAACAAAATGAAAAAAACTCATTATTCAAGGTTTTTCTCTTTGGGCTTTTTCTTTTATTAAGTTCTCAAATCTCTTTTGCTTTCGATTTTAAAGATAAATTTTCTCAGTTTTCAGAAAGTCTTTGCTATCAAACAGCGGGAGTAATAGATATTCTCAAAGATTATTTTTCTTGGTTAAAAGAGAAAATAACTTTGCCTTTCAAAGGAATTTTCAAAAAAGAAAAGAAATTAAACCCACTCCTCAATTGTCTCCACCAGCTTCTCCACCTTTGCCACCTAAAATAGAGAAACCTGAAACAGAAATCGAAAAACTCCTCACAAAGGAAATTGAAACTGAAAAAATTACCACTGAAAAGATTTGCTCAAAGAGCGGAAAATGCGTTGAGGTGACAGATGAGTTAATTGAGAAACTTAACGACTTAACGACTAACGACTTAATGACTAATGACTTAACGACTCGCGACTTACAACAGGCAACGAATATTGAAAAACTTAACGACTCAACGACTAATGACTTACAACAAACAACGAACAAACAAGCAACGAGCAGTGAACCACAAACGACAGCTGCTTCCTCAACCGCTTCAACCACCGCTTCTTCAACTGAATCCTCCACTGCTTCAACAACTACATCTTCAACAACTTCCTCTCAATAAAAATTTGACTTTTGATTTTGGAAAGAATATAATGAAATATAATGGCAAAAAATAAAAGAAAAATATTATCTAAATTTCGCGGTTTGACTTTACCTCTTTTTATTGAAAAAGATGAGGATGGTTTTTATGTTGTGGAATGCCCAGTTTTGGAAGGGTGCTATACTCAGGGGAAAACGATCGACGAGGCCTTAAAAAACATTCGTGAAGTGATCGAAATGATTTTAGAAGAAAAGGAAGCTCAAGAAACTTTAAAATCTTATCGTCCTTCAGAAATGAGCTTCCATACAATTACTCTCTAATTTTATGAAATTACCTCTTCTTTCTGGGAAAGAGATTTGCAAAACCCTAGCAAAAATTGGTTACTTTAAAGTGAAACAAAGAGGCAGCCACATTCGTTTAAAATGTCCTGGGAGAAAATCAGTGACGGTTCCTGATTATAAAGAGGTAAGTCGTGGACCTTTACGAAAAATCCTGAGAGATGCCGAAATTTCAGACGAAGAATTTTTGAAGCTACTAAATAAATAAAAAATTCTTTATCATTTCTCTTTATAATCAAAAAATCCCTTGAAAAACTCGGCCTCTTCATCGAAAACGGAATCGCGAAAATCGAAAAACTCCTCACAAAGGAAATTGAAACTGAAAAAATTACCACTGAAAAGATTTGCTCAAAGAGCGGAAAATGCGTTGAGGTGACAGAGAGCTAATTGATAGACTTAATAACTTAACGACTAACGACTTAACGACTCGCGACTTACAACAGGCAACGAATATTGAAAAACTTAACAACTCAACGACTAATGACTTACAACAGACAACGAGCAATGGAACAACGAGCAGTGAACAACCTTCAACCACCGCTTCTTCAACCTCCTTCACTAAAAATTTGACTTTTGGCTTTGAAAAGAATATAATTGAAATATGACAAATCAAACTATTACAAAAAAGGAAAAATCAATCGAGGCTCTTTTGAAAGAATTGAGAGAAATTAATAAAAATCTCAAAAAGTTTTTATTAATAATTCCGGAGGAGAGCTTAAAGGAATATAAAAACATTTCCCAGATCAAAAAGGCTTTCGAAAAAGCAACAAGATTATACCCGCCCAAATAATGATTATTATAGAGACTGAAGATTTTAAAAAGGATTTAAAAAATTTGCCTTCCGAGATAAAAAGGCTCTATCAAAGACAAAAATCCATTTTTAAAGAAAATTGGCTCGATCCAAGATTGCATACAAAAAGAATTAAATAACTTCCCGGAGTTTATTCTTTTCGGATTACTCGTCGATATCGAGTTCTTTTTTATTTTAGGAATGGAGAAGCCATATTCTTTAGGATTGGCCACCGAAAATAAATTTACAGGAAAATTTAAAAAATCACCCCTTAGGTCAGACCTAGGGTTGCTTGTTTCCCTCAATTTAACAGTTTAATTAAATCTTTCTTTAAAAATCAGTAATTTGATTGATTAAAATTTGAGATTTAAATTTTAATTGATTTTAAAATTTTATTTGATAAAATAAATTTAGATGCCAGAGAAAATAGTAGAGCATTTTAAAAAAGAAGTTAAAGAGACAAAAAAAGTTTTCAAAGAGAAAATGGTCACTTTTATTTTGGCAGGTTTTGGATTAGTGGCTTCTTTGGCTTGGAATGAAGCAATAAAAAGTTTGTTCGATACTTTATTACCAAAAAAAACGAGCGCTTTAGTGGGAAAATTCATTTATGCAATTTTAATTACTTTTATTGTAGTTTTAATTTCAAGGTATCTTGAAAACATTTCAACGAAAGAGTAAAATTAGATTAAACTTAAAACGCAAAGCTCAAATCCCAAAACTGTAACTTAAAACTAATATGTTAAATTCTGAATTTAAAATTCTAAATTCCAAAAATCCAAATTCTAAAACAAAAATATGATTGGGATTTGTGATTTAGAATTTGAAATTTTTTTTAGAAATTAGTATTTAGAATTTTAGTAAAATTGCGCCCGTGGCTCAGTGGTTAGAGCACCCGCCTTATAAGCGGGGGGCCGGTGGTTCGATCCCACCCGGGCGCATAAAATTTTTATGAAAGAAATTTTATTTGCAAAAAAAGAAGAGAAAATTGTTGCCTTAGGAAACGAGGCAGTTTGCAGGGGAGCTTTGGAGGCTGATGTTGATTTTGTTTCTACTTATCCGGGTACTCCTTCTTCTGAAATTGGGAATGTATTTTTTGCTTTAAAAGAGGAGATTAAAAAAATAAAACCCTCTTTTCATTTTGAATTTTCAACCAATGAAAAAGTGGCAACAGAAGCAGCCGCAGGAGCGGCCTTTTCTGGATTGAAATCTTTAGTAGCGATGAAGAATTTCGGTTTGAACGTAGCTTCGGATTTTGTGCACACACTAATGTACACGGGTGTAGAGGGAGCGATGGTAATGTTAGTAGCAGACGACCCTTCTTGCTGGAGCTCGGCTCAATCTGAACAAAATTCAAGATTTTACCTCCAATCAGCTCACATTCCGGCTTTGGAGCCTTCTGATGTTCAAGAATTTAAAGAATTTACAAAATTTGCTTTTTTGCTTTCTCAAAAATATAAAATTCCAGTAATGATTCATTCTGTTACCAGGGCTTCTCATCAAGGAGGAATTTTAAAATGCGACCAAATAAACCTTAAAGACAAAAAAGGATTTTTTAAAAAGGATCCAAAAAGATTCTCTACGATGTCGCCCCGCGTTTTAGAAATGAAAAAACAGTTATTTGAAAAAATCGAAAAAATAAAAAAAGAGGCCGAAAATTCTTCTTTAAACAAGACCTTTAAAGGAAAATCAAAAAATTTAGGCATTATAACTTCGGGAATTTCTTTTTCTTTGGTTCAAGAAGCTCTTTCAAGGTTGAAAATAAATTTACCAATTTTAAAATTAGGTTTTGTTTATCCTTTGCCAGAAAAAAAGATTTTACAATTTTTAAAAGGAATTAAAAAAGTATTAGTGGTTGAGGAATTAGAACCTTATTTGGAAAAAGAAATTTTAGCTCTTGCCCAGAAAGCAAGATTGAGGGTTGAAATTATAGGAAAGGGAGAAGCGATTGAGGGCGCAAGAGTGTGGACAGGTGAAAAAGGAAAAAGAAAGGCAATTTTACCTCAAATTGGAGAATTGAAACCTGAATATATTGAATTTGCCATTTCTAAAATTTTAAAGAAAAAACTTCTTTTTAATTATGAAGAGCATTTGGCAAAAGTTCAAAAAATAGAAACTATTACAAGGCCTCCGATTTTGTGTCCTGGATGCCCTTATTGGTATGTTGTTAACGCGCTAAAAAAAGTAGTCAATGTAAACGAAGTAGTTTTTGGAGGAGAGATTGGTTGCTATATGCTTTTTTCTCACAAAGCAATAAATTTGCAAGATTACTTGTACTGTATGGGTTCTTCGATAGGAGTTGCTCATGGAATTTCAAAATCAAGTTCGCAAAAGGTAATTTGTTTTACCGGAGACAGTTCTTTTTTCCACGCTTCAATTCCTGCTTTAATTAATACCGTTTTTAACGAATCTAATCCTTTAATTATAATTTTGGAAAATGAGACTACTGCTATGACAGGCCATCAACCCCACCCTGGGACAAAAGGCATTAAAATTGCTGAAATTGTTAAAGCTTGCGGAGTGAAAAACATAAAAGAAATAAATCAAACTCAAAATCCAAAGGAGTTTGAAGAAGCGATTAAAGAATTTTTAGAAAAAAAAGAGACCTCGGTCATCATCGCAAAAGGTGAGTGCGCGCTATTAAAAAGGAAAAAACAATGAAACCAGAAAATTTCAACATTATCATTAACGGTGTAGGAGGGCAAGGACAATTGACCCTCTTAAGGATTTTGACAGAATCAGCCATCAAAGAAAATCTTGACCTTAAATGGTCAGAACTTCACGGATTGTCTCAGCGAGGGGGTTCGGTAGAGGTTCAATTGAAAATTGGGAAAAAAATTTATTCACCCTTAGTGGCTCAAGCTGATGCCGATTTTGTCTTATCTTTAGAATTTCAGGAATCTTTAAAAGTTCTTTATTATGTTTGTTCAAAAACTCAATTTTTAATAAACGACTTTATCATTCCCGTTCCAGGAGAAAAGATTTTGGAAAGAGAAAGAATTTTAAAATCGTTAGAACAATTCACTAAAAAAATTGAAATTTTACCGGCTTCGAAAATTTGTCAAGAAAAATTTCAAAAAGAAGTTTTAGCAGGGGTCTTTTTGTTGGGATACGCTTTGGGCAAAAAATTTTTACCCCTGAAAAAAGAATCTCTTATGGAAGGAATTAAAAAAGTAGTTCCTGAAAAATATCAAAAAGAAAATTTAGAAGCTTTTGAGGCCGGTTTTTCATTTAAATTTTAATGAACTCTCAAATTTTAAAAAGTTTTTTTTATTCTCTTTCAGTTTTGTGTGGAACAATCATTGGTGTGGGAATTTTTGGATTGCCATACATTGCATTAAAAGTAGGTTTTCCGATAATGCTGATTTACTTTTTTATTTTAGGGACTTTAGTGGCTTTAATTCATTACTTTTTTGCTGAAATTTCTTTGGAAACTCCAGATTTAAAAAGATTTCCTGGTTTTGTTGAATTTCATTTTGGAAAATCGTGGGCAAGGCTTGCTTTCTTTTGCGCCATTCTTGGAATTTTAGGATCAAATTTGGCGTATTTAATTGTTGGGGGCGAATTTTTAAAGGAATTATTTCAACCATTTTTCGGACAAGGTGAAACATTCTGGGTTATAATTTACTTTTTACTTGGTTCAATCTTTATTTTTTTTGACATTTCCTTAATCAAGCGGGTTGAATTTTTTGGATTAATCGGATTTTTCTTCGTTTTGTTTTTAATTTTTTTCGAAAACTTTAAAAAAATAAACCCAATCAATTTTTCCTTTTCTTTCAATGTTTCTCAAATTTTTCTACCCTATGGCGCCATTTTGTTTTCACTTTGGGGAGCGGATTTAATTCCCGAAGTAGAGGAGATGTTGGGGCAAAAAAAGTTTCTTTTGAAAAAAATCGTGCCGTTATCAATTTTAATTTCTGCCTTAGTTTATCTTTTTTTCATTTATCTGGTTTTGGGAATTTCGGGACCAAAAACTTCTGAAAATTCTCTTTCTGGATTAAATGAAGTTTTGGGAGGGGGGATAGTTTCTCTTACTTTAATTTTTGGAATTTTGACCACCTTTACTTCTTTTATTGCCCTTTCTTTAAATTTAAAAAAAATTTTTTGGTATGACCTAAAACTGAGAAAAAATTTTGCCTTCATTTTAAGCTCTTTTCCGGCACTTTTTCTTTATTTTCTGGGAATAAAAAATTTCATTTCTGTAATCGGTTTTGTGGGGTCAGTCATGCTTGCCATAAACGGTATTTTTATTTTGGCAATGAAAATTAAAACTCAAAACTCAACACTCAACACTCAAAAGTTTCGGACTGAAAATTTAAAGAATAGAATAGAGAAAATTTTGATTTTTTTGTTGATTTTTGTTTTAATTTTGGGGATTTTTTACGAAATTTTTTATTTTTTTAAAAAAATTTTATAATTTAAGAAATGGTAGAACTTTTATTTCACATTTTGCTTTTTTTAATCAGCTCTAGCGCATTCTATCTTTTTGGGGACCTTATCATTGAAAATTTGATAAAAACCTGTAGGGTTTTGCGCTGGAAAGAATTTGTAATTTCTTTTTTGGCCATTGCCCTTCCTGTTTCTTTGCCAGACCTTCTTGTTGGGATCTTGGCGGCCCTCAAAAAAATCCCCGAACTTTCTTTGGGCGATGTGGCAGGGGGGAATATTGTTGATTTAACCCTTGCTGTTGCCGTGACGATTTTATTTGGAAAAAAAGAATTAGAATTAGAAAGTAGGCTTGTTCGTCAATCTTCAATTTTTGTTACTTTCGCTGCCATTTTGCCTTTAGTTTTAATTTTAGATGGCACTTTGTCGAGAGCTGACGGACTTTCATTGCTTTTGTTTTTGATTTTTTACTTTATGTGGTTTTTTTCTGAAAAAGAAAAGTTCGAAAAAGATTATGAAAAATTAGAAGTTGTTTTTAAAAAAGAAACAGAGTTCGTTTTTAAAAATTTAGGCAAAGTCTTTTTGGGAATACTCCTTTTATTATTTGCCGCCCAAGGGATAATAACCTCCGCTCAGTTTTTTTCAAAGTACTTGAATTTGCCTTTGATTTTGATTGGAATTTTAATAGTTGGTTTGGGTAATGCTTTGCCAGAAACTTATCTCAGCGTCATTTCGGCAAGAAAAAATCAAGGTTGGATGGTTCTGGGAAATTTAATGGGATCTGTGATTTTTTGTTCCACCTTAGTTTTGGGAGTGGTGTCTATAATTTCCCCAATTGAAATTTCTAAAATTTCTCACTTTGAGACGGCAAGAATATTTTTGATTTTATCGTCCTTGTTTTTCTTTATTTTTCTAAGAACCAAAAGAAAGATCACCGAAAAAGAAGCCTTGTTTTTACTCTTTATTTATATTTCTTTTTTGATAATAGAAGGTTTGATTAAGTAAAGTTTAATTCTCTTTATTTTAAATTTTTAAATTGTATAGAATTTAATTTGAAATTGTTGACAATTAAAATTGCTTTTGATAAAATAAAACCGATAAAATTAGTCGGTTTTTTATGAAAATTTCAACAAAATCACAATACGGATTGAGAGCGATGATTTACTTGGCAAAAAATAAAAATAAAATTTGTTCTTTGAGAGAAATTGCAACCAAAGAAGAAATCTCTTTTGATTATTTAGAGAAAATAATGTCAAAATTAGAAAAAAGCGGTTTAATCAAGGCTAAAAAAGGGGTCCAGGGAGGATATTTTTTAAGCAAGGATCCGTTAAAAATTAAAATCAACGAAATAGTTAAATCTTTAGAAGGGAAACCTCTTTTAGTTAAATGCTTTCTATATCCTTGTCCCAGGTCGAAAAAATGTTTAGCCAAAAATTTTTGGCAAAAATTAAGCAAGATATTAGAATCTGCTTTAAATTCTGTCACTTTGAGCGAATTGATAAAAAAATAATATGTCAAAAAAAATAGAAAACATTTATTTAGATTACGCCGCTACCACTCCAGTCGATCAAAGGGTTTTAAAAGTAATGGAGCCTTATTTTTCTGAAAAATTTGGAAACACAATGTCTTTGCACTCTTTCGGGCAAGAAGCAAAGGCGGCTTTAGAAGAGAGTAGAGAAGTGGTGGCAAAATTAATGGGCGCAAAAGCACAAGAAATAATTTTTACTAGTTCTGCCACCGAGAGCAATAATTTGGCTTTGAAAGGAATTGCTCTTGCCAACCAGGAAAGGGGACGCCATATTATAATTTCTAACATTGAGCACCCTTGCGTTATTGAATCTGCAAAATGGCTGGAAAAACAAGGGTTTGAAATTACGAGGTTAAAAGTTAACAAGTTTGGATTGGTTAACCCAGAGGATGTTAAAAAAGCAATTAAAAAAGAAACGATTTTAATTTCAATAATGCATGCTAACAATGAGATTGGAACGATTCAGCCCATTGAGCAAATTGGCAAAGTAATAAAAAACGAAACTTCAAAGCTAAAATCTAAAATTTACTTCCACACTGATGCCGTCCAGACCTTCGGAAAAATTCCAGTTAATGTTCAAAAATTGGGAATTGATTTAATGACGGTATCCGCTCATAAAATGTATGGTCCAAAAGGAGTTGGGGCTTTATATATTAAAGAGGGAACAAAAATTATTCCACTTTTACACGGAGGAGGACATGAAATGGGGCTTAGGTCATCCACGGTAAACGTGGCTGGAATTGTAGGATTTGCTCAAGCTTGTAAACTTGCCAAAAAGGAAATGGAAAAAGAAATAAAAAGATTGACAAAATTGAGAGAGAAAATAGTTCAAGGAGTTTTAAAAAGAATTCCTGGTTCTCATTTAAATGGTCATCCAAGGTTAAGATTACCAAATAACGTTCATTTTTGGTTTGAAGGAGTTGAGGGGGAGTCGCTTGTCATTCAGTTAGATTTAATGGGTATTGCCGTTTCTACTGGCTCTGCTTGCTCTTCTGAAAAATTAGAACCAAGTCATGTTCTTTTGGCAATCGGATTGAAGCCAGAACAAGCTCACGGTTCTTTAAGAATAAGCTTGGGAAGACAAACGAAAGAAAGCGAGGTGAATTACTTTTTAAAGGTCTTGCCAGAAGTCATTAAAAAATTGAGAAAAATTTCTCCATTCAAAAAATGAAAAAAAAGGGCATTTACACCAAAAAAGTAATCGAGCACTTTAGCCATCCGCACAATATGGGAAAAATGAAAAATCCTGACGGTATTGGAAAAGTGGGGAATGTTGTTTGTGGTGATGTAATGTGGCTTTATATTAAAGTGGGCAAAAATAAAAAAGGACAAGAAATTATAAAAGACGTAAAATTTGAAACATTCGGCTGCGTGGCTGCCATAGCTACCAGCAGCGTCATTACAGATTTAGTTCATGGAAAATCCTTAGAAGAAGCTTTAGAATTTAGTAAAGAAGAAATTGTTAAAAAATTAGGAGGCTTGCCTCCGATAAAATTACATTGTTCAGTTTTGGCTACCGACGCTCTTTTTGAAGCAATTTATGATTATTTGAGAAAACAAAAAAGAGAAATTCCAGAAAAATTATTAAAAGCGCATCAAAGAATTGAAAAAGAAAAAAAAGAACTCAAAAAAAGATACAAAAAATGGATGAAAATAGAAGAAAGAATAAGAAAAAAATAATTTGTAAATTTTATTTAAAGAAAAATCCTCATTTTTCGTTCAAGAAGGCGGGAAGGGTTCAAGAAAAAAATAAAATCTTGGTTGCTATGTCTGGAGGGATTGACTCTTCGGTGGCGGCAGCTCTTTTGAAAAAAGCGGGATTTAATGTCATTGGAGTTTTTATGAAATTTTGGGCAGATCCTCAAAAAAATTCTTTGGAAGGATCGAATCGGTGTTGTTCATCAGAAGCAGAAAATAGGGCGAGAAAAGTAGCAAAGATTTTGAAAATCCCTTTTTATATTTTTGATTTTTCTCAAGAATTTAAAAAAAGGATCGTTGATTATTTTTTAAAAGAGCATAAAATAGGCAACACTCCGAACCCCTGCGTTGTTTGTAACAACGAAATAAAATTTGGTCTTTTGTTAGAGAAAGCTTTAAGTTTGGGCGCTGATTTTGTGGCAACCGGCCATTACGCGCGTTTACGCCAAAGCGATTCTAATCTACCAATGACATCCGAATTATCCGAATATTCGGAGCATTCGAATGTTAATTTGGACCATTCGGATCGCATTTTATTAAGAGCAAAAGATAAAAATAAAGACCAAAGTTATTTTTTGTGGATGTTAAAACAGGGCCAGTTAAAGAAAATTTTGTTTCCGATTGGAGATTATACAAGAGAAGAAGTTGAAAGATTAGCAAGAAAATTTAAATTGCCGGTTTTAGAAGCGAAAAAATCAGTAGAAATTTGTTTTATTGAAAAAACTGTTAACGACTTTTTGAGAAAATATTTAAAAGAAAAGCCTGGTTTGATTGTTGAAAAAATTTCTAAAAAGGGTCAAAAAAAACATTCTAACATTCTCCAAAGCGTTAGAGCCTTAGATGGCTATAGAATTTTGGGAAAGCACAAAGGATTATGGTTTTACACGATTGGCCAAAGAAAGGGGATTGGGCTTTCTGGGGGACCCTTTTGGGTTTTGGAAAAAGATTTAAAGAAAAATTTATTGATTGTCACAAGAAACGAAAAAGATCTTTTAAATAAAGAATTGTTTTGTAAAGATGTTAACTGGATTTCTGGAAAAGAACCAAAATTGCCATTAAAAGTTAAGGCAAAAATCCGTTACCGGACAGATTTTGCAAAAGCCACCATTTATCATTTCAAAAATAAAATTTACAGAGTTATTTTCGAGAAACCGCAAAGAGCAATTACTCCGGGGCAATCAGTCGTTTTTTATAAAGGGGAGGAACTTTTGGGCGGAGGAATAATTTGTTAAAATAAACTTTCGTGTTAAAATTGCCATGGCAATAAATCTACGAAAGTTTTAAAGTGTAGGGGTAAAATTAGAATTTTATTATTTGAATTTCTTCTTTTAATTTGACGCCAAATTTTCTTTTGACTTCCCTTTTTATTAATTTAATCAATTCCAAAACTTCTTTTGCCTTTGCTTTCCCCAAATTTACAATAAAATTTGCGTGCTTTTGTGAAATTTTTGCCCCACCGATTCGATAACCTTTCAAACCCGCCATATCAATCAAAATTCCCGCCGACAAAAATCCATTCTTTATTTTATCTTTGAATTTTTCTTTAATTTTTTTGGGCAAGTTTTTTGCAGGAATGTTTTTAAAAACAGAACCCGCAGAAGGAAATTCAAGGGGCTGTTTTTCCTTTCTTAATTTCAAAATTTCTTTTATTTTTTCTTCAATTTCTTTTTTATTTCCTTTCTTCAATCTTAAAGTCGCTTCCAAAATAATACAATTTTTCTTTTTTTTAAAAATGCTATCTCGGTACCCAAATTCGCAATCTTTATTTTTCAATTCTTTAATTTTTATTTTTGAGCTTCCAACTTCCAGTATTTTTACTTTTTCCACTAAATCTCCAATTTCCCTTCCAAAAGCCCCAGCATTTCCCCAAATCGCTCCTCCCAAAGTTCCTGGAATTCCTGCTAAATTTTCCAATCCCGTTGCTCCAATTTCCGAGGATTTAAAAACTAATTTCATTAATGGGAATCCAGCCCCGCAAATAATTTTGAGTTTTGAATTTTCATTTTGAATTTTGAGATTTGAATTTTGAATTTTTATTACGAGCCCTTCAAAACCATTATCAGAAAACAAAACGTTGCTTCCGCCTCCCAAAATGAAAAAAGGGATTTTTTTTTCTTTTGCCAAAGATATTGCTTTTGAAATTTCTTCGGTGTTTTTTACTACGGTAAAATATTTTGCCCTCCCTCCGATTTTAAATGTTGAATAAGCCTTCAAGCTTACGTTTTTTCTAATTTCCATTTCAAAATTTTACATTAAAAAATGGTAAAATAAAAATATGAAAGAAGAAAAACTAAGATTTTCTGCGGTAGCAGGTCAATTTTATTCCGAAGAAAAAAGAGAGCTTGAAAGAATGATTGATGGTTTTTTAAAAGAAGTAAAAATTCCTGAAATTGAAGGTGAAGTTTTCGGATTGATTTTGCCCCACGCAGGTTATGTTTTTTCAGGGTTTGTAGCAGCTCATGGTTTCAAGTTAATTTCTAAAAAAAATTTTAAAGATGTAATTTTAATTGGAGATTCCCATTACGAATATTTTGACGGAGTTTCCATTTGGGAAAAAGGATTTTGGGAAACGCCCTTGGGAAAAATAAGAGTTAACGAAGAATTGGCCAAAAAAATTCTTTCTTACTCAAAAAGATTTTTTGCTAAAGATTCTGCTCATTTGTTTGAACATTCTCTGGAGGTTCAATTGCCTTTTTTACAGAAAGTTTTAAAAGATTTTGAAATTGTGCCAATAATTTTTGGTTCAGAAGACAAAGACTGGAAAGATTTGGCAAAAGCAATTTTGGATTTTGCTAAAAAAGACACTTTAATAATTGCTTCTTCTGATTTGTCGCATTACCCACCTTATGAAGTTGCAAAGAAACTTGATTTAGAAACTATCGAGGCAATTTTAAAGTGTGACCCAAAGGAATTTTCAACGAAAATAAAAGATCTAAAAGAAAATTCTCCAGATGTCGATACTTTTGCTTGCGCTCAAGATTCAATAAAAACGATTTTGGAAATTTCAAAACAAAAAAATGCGAAAGCTAAACTTTTAAAATATCAAAATTCTGGCGACACTTTTTTTGGTGACAAGTTTCAAGTTGTGGGATATTCTGCGATTTGTTTTTATGTCTAAAATGAGAAAAGCAATTTTGTTGCTTTCAGGAGGGGTAGATTCGATTTTGGCAGGAAAAATTTTGGAAAATCAAGGAATAAAAATTATTCCCGTTTTCTTTAAAAGTTATTTTTTTGATGAAAAAAATGCTCAAAAAGTTGCAGAAAATTTGGGTTGGAAGTTGGAAGTAATCGATTTTTCAAAAGATCATTTAAAAGTAGTGAAAAAACCAAAATTTGGATACGGATCTTCGGTGAACCCTTGTATAGATTGTCACATTTTAATGTTAAAGAAGGCAAAGCAATTAATGAAAAAATTAAAGGCTGATTTTGTAGCAACTGGCGAAGTTTTAGGAGAGCGACCAATGAGTCAAAACAAAAAGGCTTTAGAGTTAATTGAAAAAGAATCTTCTTTGAAAGGATATCTTTTGAGGCCACTTTCGGCAAAACTTTTGAAAGAAACTATACCGGAAAAAAAAGGGAAGGTTGATAGAGAAAAACTTTTAGATATTCAAGGGAGATCGAGAAAAAGACAGATTGAGCTAGCAAAGAAATTTAAAATAAAATGGTATCCGCAACCTTCAGGAGGTTGTATTTTGACGGATTTAGAATTTGGAAAAAAATTGAGAAAACTTTTAGAAAAATATCCAGAATTTGATGGAAACGATGTCGAAACTTTAAAATTGGGGAGGCACTTTTGGGAAGGGAATGTAAAAATAATAATTGGGAGAAATCATGAGGAAAATTTAAAACTCGAAAAAATAAAGAGAAAAGGAGATTTTATAGTGAAAATGGAAAATTACCCAGGTCCAACTGCTCTAATCAGGCCTTATCAAGGCAAGGTTTCAAACGAAATTCTAGAAAAAGCAAAAGAATTGATTTTAAAATATTCTAAAAAAGCGATCGACAAAATAGATATTAAATTTCAAATCAAAAACACTTAATTTTTTAAAACACTTAATTTTTAAATCACAATGACACCCCATTTTACTTAATTTCCTGCTCAAAAACGATACTTGCATATTTGCACAATTGCGCAAATGTGAAAACGTCAATTAAAAATTCGAGCAATTAACTTTTTAGTAACTACAAGACATTCTCACATTCTGCAGAATGTTAGAATATTCTTGTGTGCTGGGGATGGTTTAGGTTTTTAAATTAAGTTTGAATAAGTTTTAAATTGAGTTGACCTCGCGCACCAAATTTCGGTTAGAAGTTGAAAAAACCAATTTTTTATGGGAAAATGAAAAAATGGCAGAAAATTATGGGGGTTTTTGATAATTTAAAGTCAATAGGGAAAGTTTTGCAAGAGGCGGGTAAAATTGAGCAATATAAACAAATTTTAGAATCAATACAAGAACTTTTAGAAATGCAGAGAAAAATAGAAGAGTTAGAGAATGAAAATAAAAATTTAAAAGAAAAATTAGAAACGAAAGAAAAACTTGAATATGATTCTGAAAATAATGTTTATTGGGTAATAAAAGATGGCAAAAAAGAAGGTCCTTATTGTTCTTTGTGTTGGGATAATTACAAAAAATTAATACATTTACATAATACTAGCCAAAAAAGGCTTTGGATTTGTCCAAAATGTAAAACTTACGCAGGATCTGGAAGATACTATTCACAAAATTTAGAAGGAGGAAGAGATATGTTTGCTGAGGATTATAATTATTAAAGCATGATCAAGAAAGAGAATTATCAAAATTGGTCTAAAGAAGAACTAATTGCTGAAATCGAAAAATTGAAAAAGCGTAAAAGATATGGTTTGGTTTGGGAAGACAAACCTGAAGATGTGGTTGAAATGTGCAAAAAGAAATTGCCAGTGTTGAAAGAGGTTAAAAATAAAGAAATAATTACTGATAAAAATAAACCAGTGAATTTACTTATCGAAGGCGACAATTATCACGCCCTTTCGGTTTTGAATTATACCCACGCCGGCAAAGTCGATGTTATTTATATTGATCCACCTTATAATACAGGAAATAAAGATTTTATTTTTAACGATCACTATGTGGACCGTGAAGATGCCTACCGCCATTCAAAATGGCTTTCTTTTATGGAAAGGAGATTAAGATTAGCAAAGAATTTATTAAAAGACGATGGAGTAATCTTTATTTCGATTGATGATAATGAAGTGGCACAATTAAAGTTATTATGTGATGAGATTTTTACAGGAATGTTTATTGCTATTTTCCCACGTTCAGTTGGAACAGTCCCAAAAACCACTGAAAGCATTCAAATAAGACATGATTACATTTTATGTTATTCAAAAAAAACTTCATTTTCTATTGATATAGAAATAGCTGAGGAACATTTTAAATTTGATGATAATGACGGAAGAGGTAAATATGCCTTAATTCATCCTTTAGATAGCGGGACGATTCGTTACTCCAAATCATTGGATTATCCAATACGATTCAAAGGGAAAATATACTATCCCGGTCAGCACATTAAAAATAAACCAGCTGGTAAATGGCTATGGAGATGGAATAAAGATTTAGTAGATTGGGCCATTAAAAATAATTTAATAGTTGAGAAAAACAATCGTCTTTATACAAAAAATTATCGCGAGTTTAGGATTGAAAAAGTAAATGGAAGGTATAAATTAGTTAAAAAGGAAGTTGGAAAACCATTTACATCTGATACTTTTATGTCTGAAAGTTTCGGAAACCGTGTTGCGACACGAGAACTTAAAAATATTTTACCAAATACTACTTTTACTCATCCAAAACCGAGTAATTTGATTAAAAAAATTATTATAATGGCAACAAACAATAAATCGGCCATTATTTTGGATTTTTTTGCCGGTTCCGGTACAACTGCTCATGCAGTTTTAGAACTTAATAAAGAGGATGGAGGTAATCGTCAATTTATTCTTTGCACTAACAATGAAAATAATATTTGTACTGATGTTTGTTATCCGAGAATTAAAAAAGTTATTGAAGGGTATAAAAATTTAAGAGGAAAATGGGTAGAGGGATTAGGTGGCAATTTGAAATATTTTAAAACTGATTTTGTTGATTACGATAAACCAACAGATAAAAATAAAATTAAACTTACT
>Ga0078972_1004469_pt1 | contig 38132 bp, 35 predicted proteins | sample YelNatPaOPGAMG01_FD_67568 | JGI IMG/M metagenome (GOLD analysis project Ga0078972, IMG submission 67568) | Hot spring thermophilic microbial communities from Obsidian Pool, Yellowstone National Park, USA - OP-RAMG-01 (SPADES assembly) (version 2) | ecosystem: Environmental > Aquatic > Thermal...
AGGAAAACAACTCAAAAAGTAGATGTACTATTTATTGTTTCTGATGCAACTATAAGAGGGATAAAAACGGCAAATAATATAAAGGAACTTATTAAAAAGTTAAAATTAAAAATAAAAAAAGAATATTTAATAATAAATAGATTTTTAAAAAAAGATGATTTATTGGATGGGGAAATTAAAAATACAGGATTAGAGGTTATTAGTTTTTTACCTGAAGATGAAATAATAACAAAATTTGATTTAGAAGGAAAACCAATAATTGATATTCCTGAAGATTCAAAGATCTATAAAGAGTTAAAGAATAGTTTAAATAATAAAGAAATATTTATAAATAAAAATTAATTTAAAAAAGGAGAGGTTATGGAAAGTAATAATGAAAAAACAATAGACCAAGTTTCAACAGAAATGTTGAATAAAATAGAAAAGGAAGGTTTAGAGACTGCATGGGATAGGTATAATAAAATGCAACCGCAGTGTGGATTTGGAGAACTTGGTGTTTGCTGTAAGATATGTAATATGGGACCTTGTAGAATTGATCCATTCGGAGAAGGTCCTCAAAGGGGAATTTGTGGTGCTACCGCAAATATAATAGCAACTCGTAATTTAGTTAGAATGATTGCTGCTGGTGCTGCTGCACATTCTGACCATGGTAGAGATATTGCTCACACATTAATTATGGCAGCAGAAGGTAAAACAGATAGTTATAAGATAAAGGATGAAGAAAAATTAAAAGCATTAGCAGAAGAGTTAAATATAAAATTGGATGGAAAAGATATTAAACAGATTGCTAAAGAAGTAGGGGAAAAACTTTTATCTGAGTTTGGACAGCAACACGGCAAACTTCATTTCTTTAGTCGTGCTCCAAAGAAGAGACAGGAAATATGGGAGAAATTAAATATTCTTTCACGAGGTATTGATAGAGAAATTGTTGAGATAATGCATAGAACTAATATAGGAGTAGATAACGATGTTGATAATCTTATAAATCATGGTATGAGAACTTCTTTATCTGATGGTTGGGGTGGTTCTATGATTGCTACAGAACTTTCTGATGTTTTATTTGGTTCTCCTCAACCAATTCGTTCTCAAGTGAATTTAGGTGTCTTAAAAGAAGATGAAGTAAATATAGTAGTTCATGGTCATGAACCAACACTTTCTGATGTAATTGTTGAAGCATCAAGGGATAATGAACTTATTGAATTAGCAAAGAGTAAAGGAGCAAAAGGTATAAACTTAGCAGGTATTTGCTGCACAGCCAATGAAATTTTAATGAGGCATGGGATACCTATTGCTGGGAATTTTTTACAGCAGGAATTAGCAATATGTACTGGTGCAGTTGATGTAATGTTAGTTGATGTACAATGTATTATGCCAGCCCTTGGTTCTCTATCTGGGTGTTTTCATACAAAAGTTATTTCTACATCGCCAAAAGCTAAATTTCCAAATGTTGAGCATATAGAGTTTAAAGAAGAGGAAGCACTTGCTATTGCTAAAAAGATAGTTCGTATAGCTATAGAGAACTTTTCAAACAGAAAAAAAGAAAAAGTATATATTCCGTCCAATAAAATGGATTTAGTTGCAGGTTTTACAACTGAAAATGTTTTTTATAATTTAGGCGGAAAATTCAGACCAAGCTATAGACCCTTAAATGATGCTATAATAACAGGAAGAATAAGAGGTGCTGTTGGAATAGTTGGTTGCAATAACCCAAAAATAAGACATGACTTTGGGCATGTAGAAATGGCAAAGGAACTTTTAAAAAATGATGTATTGATAGTTGTTACTGGTTGTTCTGCTATTGCAGATGCTAAAGCAGGACTTTTAATACCTGAAGCAGCTTTTGAATATGCAGGAAAAGGGCTATCTGAAGTATGTAAAGCTGTTGGGATACCACCTGTACTTCATATGGGATCATGCGTTGATATTAGTAGAATTTTAGTTGTTTTATGTAATGTTGTAAGAGAAGGTGGATTAGGTGAAGATATATCTGATTTACCTGTTGCTGCAGCTGCTCCTGAATGGATGAGTGAAAAAGCAGTTTCAATTGCATTTTATGCAGTTGCTTCAGGAGTTTTTACAGTTTTAGGTGTTCCTTTCCATGTTTTAGGTGGTAGTCAAATTACAGAATTACTAACTAATGGCTTAGAAAAACTTGTTGGAGCAAAATTTGCTTTTGAATCTGATCCAGTTAAAGCAGCTCATTTAATAATTACTCATTTAAATAAAAAGAGAGAACAATTAAAATTAAAACCAATGATGTATACTTAAATACAAATTATAAATTTTTGGGAGGTAATTATGTCCAAGATTATTGCTACAAGGGCTATAAGAGGTGCACATAGCATAGTAAATAAAGCAGAAGAATTTTATAAAAGAATGTTATCAGAAAAAGGTCCTGATGCAAAAATAGGTTTTCCAGATACAGCATACTATCTTCCATTTATATATGCGATGTTAGGATTAAAGATAACAAAATTAGGGGAATTAGAGCAAGTATTAAAATTTTCAAGAAGTTTACTTGCACCAATTCCTTCTGAAAGAGTGTGGCTTCCTTATCTTGGAAATACTTTAGATTGTGGTATGGCAACTTTATTTGCAGAAGAGATAATAGAAGTTCTAAAGTACTTAGAGAATCCCAACTTTGTTAAAGAACCATGGCTTGGATTTACCTCAGATGCAATTTTAAGAGAGCAGGGTATAAAACTTGTGGATGGTAGAATGCCAGGTTTTGCTGCAATAGTTGGAGCAGCACCTTCAGTAGAAGAAGCAGTTAAACTAGTTAGAGCGTTACAGGAAAGGCAGATATTGGTATTTATTGCAGGAAATACAAATGGAGTTAGTATTGCAGAGCAACTAAGTCAAGCAGATATTCAGATGGGATGGGATACTTTTATTGTTCCTTATGGTAAAGATATTTATTCTGCAATTTATGCTTTAAATTTTGCAGTTAGAGGTGCTATGACATTTGGAGGATTAACTCCAAAAGGTAGAAAAGAAGCAACAGATATTTTGCTTTATAATAAAAAAAGAGTTCATGCTTTTGTAATTGCATTAGGTGAAGTAGATGATGAAAAATTTGCAACAGCAGCAGGTGCTATAAATTTTGGATTTCCAGTGATTGCAGATACTGATATTGACCAGATCCTCGTAACAGGTGTTTGCACTTATGAGCATGTTGTTTCACCGGTTCCATTAGACAAGATAGTAGAAAAATCAATAGAAGTTAGAGGTTTAAAGATAAAGATAGAAAAACCACCTATTCCAGTTTCCTATGGCTCTGCATTTGAAGGAGAAAGGGTTAGAAAGGAACAACTTGCAGTAGAATTTGGAGGTAAGGTTTCAAAGGCATTTGAATATTTAAAAATGAGAAATATGGATGAAATAGAAAATGGTAAGGTAGAAGTAATTGGACCTGATATTGATACTGTTTCTGATGGTGGAGCACTTCCTTTAGCAATAATGGTTGAAGTTGCTGGTAGGAAGATGCAAAAAGATTTTGAGACAATACTTGAAAGAAGAATTCATACATTTTTAAGTGAAGCAAGTGGAGTTATGCATATAGGTCAAAGAAATATGATATGGATAAGAATAAGTAAAGAAGCTAAAAATGCTGGATTTAGATTAAAACATTTTGGCGTAATTTTAAATACGAAACTACTTTCAGAATTTCCTGCTATAGTTGATAAATCGCAGGTTAAAATATTTACAAAATTAGAAGATGTAGAAAAACACTTACCAGAAGCTATTGCTGCTTATAATGAGAGAGATGAAAGACTTTCAGGGCTAACCGATGAAAATGTTGATGTATTTTATTCCTGTATCCTTTGTCAATCTTATGCACCAAATCATGTTTGCATAATTACACCAGAAAGATTAGGGTTATGTGGTGCATATAACTGGTTGGATGGAAAAGCTGCTTATGAGATAAATCCAAATGGACCAAATCAACCAGTAATAAAAGGAACATGTATAGACCCTGTAAAAGGTCAATGGGAAGGTGTAAATAAGGTAGTACAAGAAAAGTCAAATAGAGCATTAGAAAAGTTTAATGCATATTCTATTATGGAGTTTCCTATGACTTCTTGTGGTTGTTTTGAGTGTATAGTTTGTGTTTTACCTGAGGCAAATGGAGTAATGGTAGTAAATAGAGGATTCTCTGGAATGACTCCTATTGGTATGACATTTTCCACTTTAGCTGGTTCAGTTGGAGGTGGACAGCAAACACCTGGATTTATTGGAGTTGGAAGATTATATCTAACAAGTAGAAAATTTATATCTGCTGAAGGTGGTTTTCATAGGATTGTATGGATGACAAAGGAATTAAAAGAAGGATTACAAGAGAGATTGAAGAGAAGAGCAGAAGAATTAGGTACACCTGATTTTATAGATAAAATAGCAGATGAAACTGTTGCTACAACAATAGAAGAGTTATTGCCATTTTTACAAAAAGTATCTCATCCAGCATTAACTATGCCTCCATTGATGTGAGGGTTTTATGAAAAAAGGTTTTGTTTTCATATATGGGGATAAATGTTTAGCATGTAAAACATGTGAACTATCTTGTGCAGTATCTCATTCAAACTCTAAAGAGTTATTTAAATCTATTAATGAAATGCCAAAATCACAATACAGGATTAATGTGGATACCATTGGTGAGTTTAGTATGCCTTTAAATTGCAGACATTGTAAAGAATCTCCATGTTTGAAGGTTTGTCCTACTTCTGCTTTATTTAGAGAAAATGAGGATAGTCCTGTTTTACTTGATCCTGATAAATGTATAGGTTGTAAATATTGTATCCTGGCTTGTCCTTTTGGTGTAATTAAATTAAGTAGTTCAAAAAAAGCAGTTATTAAATGTGATTTATGTATTGAAAGACTTAAAATTGATGAATTACCAGCATGTGTTTCAAGTTGTCCTACAAAAGCATTAAAATTTAAACCAGTAGAAGAAATTACTGAAATAGATAGAAAGGATAGTATAGAATATGAGTGGAGGATACATAGTAGTAGAAGTAAATAAATGTTTAGCATGTAAAACATGTGAGATAGAATGTGCTATAGCCCATTCTGAGTTTAAAGATAAAAAAGATGCTGTCTTTAAATTACATTCTTTGCAACATAGGGTATTTGTTGAAAAAATGAAGGAATTTTCTATCCCTTTACAATGCAGGCATTGTGAAGATGCTCCTTGTGTTAAAATTTGTCCTACAAAAGCCATAGAAAAGAGAGAAATAGAAGGTCCTGTTGTAATTAATGAAAGTTTATGTATAGGCTGTAAAAGATGTTTACTGATATGTCCTTTTGGTGTTATTAGTATAAATCATCAAAGCAGAGCTTCTATAAAATGTGATTTGTGTATTGGCAGATTAAAGGAAGGATTATCTCCTGCATGTGTTAGTGGATGTCCTACTAAAGCAATAAAATATATAAGTATAGATGAATATAATAAATTAAAGAGAAGAAGAGTAATTAAAGAATATTATGAGAGGGTAGGTAAAAAATGAATAGAATATTAATAGTAGGAGGAGGTGTAGCTGGATTAAATGCTGCGGTTAATGCAAAAAGAAAGGACCCTTCTTCAAAGATTATTATAATTTCAAAAGAACCATACAATGCTTATAGAAGACCAGCAATACCTTCTTTAATCTCAGGCGAGATAACAGATTGGAATGAAGCAAATATTTTTCCATTAAAATTACTGAATAATTTAGGAATAGAGTATTTTTCTGGAGTTGAAGCAAAAAGTATAGATGTTAAAAACAATACAGTGGTTGTTGCAAAAGTAAATACAAATGAAAATGGTAAGATAGAATATGATAATTTAATATTATCTATGGGTGGAATACCTTCTATGCCAAAGATATCTGGTTTAGATAAAAAAGGGATTTGCACATTTACAACTTATGATTCTGCTTGTGAGATATTGAAATACTCTAAAGATTCAAAAAGTGCAGTAGTAGTAGGTGCTGGATTTATAGGGCTTGAAATTGCTGAAGCATTACTTAAAAGAGGTTTGAAAGTATATTTCAATGTAAGGTCAAGAATTTTAAGAAGGTTATTAGAACCAGATATGTCAGATTATCTTATAAAGAGATTTACAGAGAAAGGTTTAATTATGCTTGTAGGGGAATCAATAAGCGATATAGGAGGAAATAGTAGAGTTTCTAATATAAAGTATAAAAATGATATTATAGAGACAGATATGGTTATTTTTGGAATGGGAGTGAATCCTTCTGTTGATATAGTTAAAAATAGTGGTATTGAATTAGGAGAAACAGGAGCTATAAAGGTAAATAATAAAATGCAGACAAATATACCAAATATTTTTGCAGTAGGAGATTGTGCCGAGAGTTTGGATTTAACAACAGGAGAGTTTGTTTATTATCCAGTTGGTAGTATTGCTGCTTTAGGAGGAGAGATAGCAGGGATTAATGCTGCTGGTGGAAATATTGAAACAAAGGGATTTGTAAGAGCACAAGCAGATAAAATTTTTGGTGAAGAGATTATAAGTATTGGACATAGTTCGGTTTCTGCAAAAGAAGTAAATTTAAATGTAAAGGTAGTAGACATAAGTGAAGAATCTAAAAAATTTGATATTGGGAGGAAATATCCTGCATTGATAAAAGTAGTGCTAACTGAGGATGATACAATTGTAGGAGCACAGGTAATTACAAAAAAATATGGTTCAGTGTATTCTTATGGTTTATTTAATGCAATGCTCAATAAAGAAAAATTTTCAAATTTTATAGATAAATGGAGAATAAGTTTAAATAATTTAGAAAATTTAACATTGTAAAGGAGGCATTTTATGGCATTAACAGGATTAGAGATATTTAAATTACTTCCTAAAACAAATTGTGGAAAATGTGGTTCACCAACATGCCTTGCATTTGCTATGAGGCTAGCAGCAAAAAAAGCAAGTATTGATGAATGTCCTGATATATCTAATGAAGCTAAAGCAGCACTTGGAGCTGCATCTGCTCCTCCAATAAAATTAGTAACTATTGGTACTGGTGAGAATAAATTAGAAATTGGAAATGAAACAGTTTTGTTTAGGCATGAACAAACTTTTTATCATCCAACAGGTATGGCTATTCTTGTAGAAGATACTGATTCAAATTTAGAGAGTAAAATTACAGAAATAAATAATTTAGTATTTGAAAGAGTTGGTCAGATTTTAAAAGTAAATTTAATTGCATTAAAGAATTCTTCAAATGACACTTCTAAGTTTACTAATGCAGTTAAAATTATAATCCAGAATAGTAAATTGCCATTAATATTAATATCGGATAATTTATCTATATTAGAAGAAGGATTAAAAATAACTGCAAGTAGCAAACCTTTAATTTATTCAGCAAATTCATCTAATTACGAAAAAATGGCTAATTTAGCAAAGCAGTATAATGTTCCATTGGTTGTTTCGGGTGAAAATTTAGATGAATTAGCTGATTTAACCCAAAAGATAACTTCTTTAGGAGTTTCTGATTTAATATTAGAAGTTAATAAAGGAGATTTTCTTTCTAATTTAACTGATTTAGTGCAGATTAGGAGATTATCCTTAAAGAAAACTTTTAGACCTTTGGGTTATCCTACTTTAGTGAAAGTTTTAAATACTCCTTCTTATGATGAATTGTTTCAGGTATCAGTATATATTTGTAAATATGCAAGTATAGTAATTCTTTCCGGTATAGAATTATGGAAACATTTATCACTTTTAACCTTAAGACAGAATATTTATACTGATCCTCAAAAACCAATTCAAGTAGAATCTAAAATATATGATATAGGAGCAGTTTCAGATAATTCACCTGTACTTGTTACTACTAATTTTTCTTTAACATATTCTTTAGTATCAGGAGAAGTAGAAGCATCCCGTATTCCAAGTTACATAATTGTTGTTAATACAGAGGGAGTATCGGTTTTAACTGCATGGGCTGCAGATAAATTCAATGCAGAGATTATTACAAAATATTTAAAAGAATCAGGTATTGAAAATAAGGTTAAACATAGAAAAGTAATTATTCCAGGTGGGGTTGCTGTGATTTCTGGAAAGTTACAGGAACTTTCTAATTGGGAAGTATTAGTAGGTCCAAGAGAAGCAACAGGAATACCAGCATTTTTAAAAGAGATAAAGATATAAATATTATGAAAACATATAAAGTAAAAGTTTATCCAGAGAATATTGAGGTTATAGCAAAGGAAGGAGAAAATTTATTAGAACTAATTAGAAAATCTAATATACCAATCAATAGTGTATGTGGTGGAGAAGGAGTTTGCGGGAAATGTAAAGTTATAGTAAAAAGTGGTAAGATAGATACTGAGTCTACTACTCATTTGGGAAGAAGTGAAATACAAAAAGGTTATGTATTAGCATGTTTAGTTAATATAAGTAGTGATTTAGAGATTGAAATACCTTTAGAATCTAGATTAGAAGAAGGACAGATTCTTTTAGGAAATGAGAAGTTATATAGTAAAGTTTCAGATTTTGTAAGAACGGAGAGTTTGGAAAAGAAATCAATATTTAAGTTATTTCCTTTAACAATTAAATTATTTCTTAATTTACCTTATCCTTCTATAAAGGATAATAAAAGTGATTTAGAAAGGATTTACAGAGAGATAAGAAGGTATTATGATTTTCCTATTATGCAGACTGGTTTATCAGTAATAAAACAAATTGGAAATTTACTCAGGGAAGCAGATTGGAAAGTTACTGTTACTTTAGGAATGAGAAATAAAACAACAGAAGTAATCCAATTGGAGAAAGGAGATACATCTTGTAATAATTTTGGAGTTTGTGTTGATATAGGAACAACAACAGTTGTAGCAGAATTAGTTAATTTGAATAATGGTGAAATTTTAGGAGTAAAAGGAAGTTATAATAAACAGATTAGTTATGGATCTGATGTAATATCAAGGATTGTTTATGCAACAGAAAAAAAGGGATTAGATGATTTAAGAAATGCTATAGCAGAGAACATTAATGCTCTAATAAATTCATTGGCAATTGAAAGTAATATTAAACTTAATGATATAACATCTATTGTATGTGCAGGAAATACTACTATGACTCATTTACTTTTAGGAATTGACCCGGGTTATATAAGAAAAGAACCTTATATACCTACTGTAAGTTTTGTTCCAGTAATTAGAGCTGCAGAAGTTGGGATTAAAATAAATCCAAGGGGATTACTTGCAACTTTACCATCTGTTGCAAGCTATGTTGGAGGAGATATAGTAGGAGGGGTTCTTGCATCAGGTATAGCAGAATCAGAAGATTTGTCGATTCTTATTGATATGGGAACAAATGGGGAGATAGTTTTAGGAAACAAAGACTGGCTTTGTTCATCAGCTTGCTCTGCTGGACCTGCTTTTGAAGGGAGTGGAATAAAATGTGGAATGAGAGCAAGAAACGGAGCAATAGAGGCAACATCCATAGACAAAAATTTTGAAGTAAAGTATTCGGTAATTGGCAATACAAAGCCCCATGGTATATGTGGTTCTGGACTAATTGATTTATTGGGAGAATTGCTTAAAAGTAAAGTTATAGATAGAAGAGGAAGAATAAACGATAATTTATCAACAGATAGGATAAGAGACAATAGAGGATGTAAAGAATTTGTAGTAGTATGGGGAAAAGATACTGATACAGGAGATGATATAGTTATTACTGAGGATGATATTACAAATCTTATAAGAGCAAAAGCAGCTATTTTTGCTGGAACTTTAATTATGCTAAAAAAATTAGATATTCCTATTGATGAGGTTAAACATTATTATATTGCAGGTGCATTTGGTTCTCATTTGGATATTGAGAAAGCAATATTCTTTGGATTACTTCCGGATTTACCAAGAAATAGATTTAAATTTATTGGTAATAGTTCTTTAACAGGTGCAAGGCAGTATCTTTTATCAGAAGAGGCAAGGGATAAATGTGAATCTATTGCTAAAAAAATGACATCTTTTGAATTAAGTGTAGAACCAGGATATATGGAGGAATATATATCTGCTTTGTTTTTGCCACATACAGATTTGGAATTATTTCCATCTGTTAAATAAAGTAAATAGGAGGGGGTATTTATGTCAGTAGAATTATTAAAAGAGAAGTGGGTAGGTAAAATAAATGAAGTTACTATAGGTGCTACAAAAGATGAGGGAGGAAGTAGAGTAAAGACTATTACTATAGGAGGAGAGAATACTTTGCCTTTTATGCATTTTGAAGGAGAGATGAGTAGGACTCCTAAAATTGCGATGGAGATCTGGGATATGAAACCTCCAGATTGGCCAGTTAGTTTAATTTCTCCATTTGAAGATGTAATTTCCTCACCAGCAAAATGGGCAAAGAAATGTGTTGAGACTTATAAAGCAGAAATTTTATTTTTAAGATTACAGAGTGCTCATCCTGATTTTGGTAATGCAAGTGGAGAGACTGTGGCAAACACGGTAAAATCAGTTTTAGAGGAAGTAGGGGTTCCGCTTATTATTTATGGTTGTGGAAATCCAGAAAAGGATAACGAGATTTTACCAAAATGTACTCATATTGCTAAAGGAGAAAATTGTTTGTTTGGAAAAGCAACTCAAGATAATTATAAGACTTTAACTGCTTCTTGTTTAGCAGATGGTCATAGTATTATTGCAGAAGCACCTATTGATGTTAATATCCAGAAACAAGTAAATATTCTAATTACAGAAATGGGATTTCCAATAAATAAGATTGTGATGGACCCTACTACTGGTTGTTTAGGATATGGTTTAGAGTATACATATTCAGTAATGGAAAGAATAAGGTTAGCTGCTTTAGGAGGAGATAAGATTTTAGCACAGCCTTTTATATGTTTAGTGGGTCAGGAGGTATGGAAGGTAAAAGAAGTAAAAGCATCTTCAAATGAATTTCCAAAATGGGGCGATGAGAATAAAAGAGGACCTGCATGGGAAATTGTAACATGTGCTTCTTTACTACTTGCAGGTGCAGATTTATTAGTAGTAAGACATCCTGAAACAATGGAAATTGTAAAAAAGAATGTGGAAATGCTTATGAAAAAATAAGTTAATAGGTAAGGGGGAATGCAAATGATTAAAAAGGGCTTAAAAATATATATAGAAACAGACTTAGAAGGTGCAAGTGGATTAGTTTCTGGAAGGGGTGGAGGGCAAATAGGTACTGAAGATACACCTTCATATCAGCAGTATAGACATTTTTTAACAGGAGATGTAAATGCTGCTATTGAAGGAGCAATAGAAGGTGGTGCTGAGGAGATAATAGTTAATGATTCTCATGGTACAAAAGAACATAATATATTTATATCAGAACTTAATCCAAAAGCGAGATTACTCCGCTCTGCTACAGGAAACTGGTTGCCTGGATTAGATAAAAGTGTTGATGCTGTTTTTTTTATTGGTGCACATGCAATGGCAGGAACAAAAAATGGATTTTTAGACCATACGCAATCTTCTCTAACGATACATGATTGGTATTTAAATGGAATTAAAGTAGGTGAGATTGGACAACTAGCTGCAATAGCAGGTCATTATGATGTTCCTGTAGTATTTGTAACAGGAGATCTTGCAGCCACCATAGAGGCAAAAAAGCTTTTGGGTAATAATGTTGAAACAGTAGCAGTAAAGAAAGGAATAACTCGTAATTATGCAGATGGCTTAAATCCTTCAACAGCTCAGTTGTTAATAAGAGAACATGCTAAGTTATCTTTAAGTAAAATAAACAAGGTAAAACCATTTAAATTAAGAAAGCCAATAGAAATGAAAATTGTATTTAATAGAACTGATTATGCAGAGGAATTTGCAGCTTCAAGAAAATCTATGAAGCCAAAAATGCCAGATGCTCGCACAGTAATAGTTAAACTAAGAAATATACTTGAGATGTTTTAATAAGATAATGATAATTTTAGCTAAATAAGGGGGGTACTTATGTTTATAATAGGAGAGAGAATAAATGGCATGTTTAAAAAGGTTGGTGCTGCAATTGCAAATAAAGATAAAAAAACTATTCAAGATTTAGCAGTTGCGCAGGTGAAAGCAGGAGCAAATGCCCTTGATGTAAATGTTGGTCCTACTGCAGAAGATCCTATTTCTGCTATGGAATGGTTAATTGATACAATTTCTGAAGTAGTAAATGTTCCACTTGCTATAGATAGTCCAAAGGTTCCTGTTTTAGAAGCAGGTTTAAAAAAAGCAAAAAAGGCAATAATAAATTCTACAACATGTGAACAGGCAAAGATGTCTACAATACTTCCTTTAGCAAAAAAGTACAATGTTCCTATAGTGGCACTTACAATTAGTGAAAAAGGAGTTCCAGCAGATTCAAATGGAAGAGTAGAACTTGCTGCAAACTTGGTTGCTAATGCAATGGAATTAGGAATTCCTACAGATAGTATATACATTGATCCTGTAATACTTCCGGTTAATGTTGCTCAACCTCAATGTTTCGAGGTATTAAAAGCAATCTCTGAATGTAAAATGATAGCAAGTCCTTCTCCTAAAACTATACTTGGTTTAAGTAATGTTTCACAGGGGACAAAGCAAAGACCACTTATAAATAGAACATATCTTGCTATGGCATCTGCTTATGGATTGGATGCTGCAATTTTAGATCCCCTTGATACTGAATTAATGAACACAATGATTACAGCAGATTTACTACTTAATAAAAATATTTATTGTGATTCTTATTTAGAAGCATATAAAAAAGTTTAAATAGGGGGGTAACTATGCAAAGTAATTTAGTAAAGATAATAGTTATAGGCGCTTGTATTGGACTTGTGATAGGCTTGATTGGTAATTTAGTTGGGAGGTCTACATTGGACTATAATGCAACATATAATTTTCCTGGTGCTGATCCGAATAGAATCAATAAGAACTTAGAAGATGACCCTAAGATTCCGCCTTACCCACGAACAAATACTGTAGTTGGAGGTTGTATTGTAGGAGTTATTGCAGGAGTAATTATAGGATTGCTTGTAAATTTTCTTAAAGCAGATGTTTTTTATATCCTGTCAGCATTGGTAGGATTTTTTGCAAGTGGTTTTGTAGTTTCTCCGTATCCATTTTATCCTACTGGAACTGTTCCACCTGTAGCACATAAGTATGTAATTTTTGTTGTTATTCCAGGAATAATAATAGCAGTATTAGTTGCAATGTTTCTTGAAAGATTCAAAGTACCAGTTGAAGAAGTTAAAGAGGAAGAAAAACCAGCTCCACAAGTTATACAAGAGAAAAAGCAAAAGGTAGACCGTCAGCAGAAGAAGAAATGAAAATTTTTGTTTTAGTTAAACCCCATGCAAAACAATCTAAAGTAATAAAAGTATCCGAAAATGAATTCCATGTTTTTGTAACTGAACCTCCACAAGAAAATAAAGCAAATGAGTCAGTTATAAAAATGTTATCCGAGTATTTCAATATACCCAAGTCAAATGTTATACTTTTACACGGTAAAAAATCAAAAAGAAAGGTTTTTGTCGTACCTGATTTATGTTTAAAAAAGTAATTAGTACTATAAATAAATATAAAATGTTAGAAAAAGGAGATAAAGTTGTAATTGGAGTATCAGGAGGTCCTGATTCAGTTACACTTTTATTGATATTGAATAAAATAAAAAAAGAATATAATCTTTCCCTTCATATTGTTCATATTAATTATCATTTAAGAGGTAAAGAATCGAATTTAGAAGAAGAATTTGTAAGAAATCTTGCAGAGAAGTTAAAAATTCCAATAACAGTTAGAGAGGTTAACACAAAAGAAGTTGTAGGTAAAAGTTCTATTCAAGAATTTGCAAGAGAATTTAGATATAAAGTATATGAAGAAATAGCAAAGGAAATAAAAGCAAATAAGATAGCATTGGGTCATAATTTAGATGATAATATAGAAACAATAATTATGAGATTTATTAGAGGTTCGGGGTTAAGTGGACTATGTGGTATACCTTATGTTAGAGATTTAAGCACAGAGTTAAAAATAATTAGACCTCTTATGGATTGTACAAGAAAGGAAATAGAAAATTATTTAAAAAAATTAAAGATCAAACCCTGTATGGATAGTTCAAACTTAAAAACATTTTATCTTAGAAATAAAATTAGATTAAAACTTATTCCTTTAATTGAAAAAGAATATAATCGTAAATTCAAAGAAAATTTATTTAAACTTTCTGAAGTTTTGAATAATGAAAATGATTATCTTTCAAAAGAAGTATTCAATTTAAACAAAAGATTAGTTAAAAGAACAGAATATGGATTAGAGATAAAGGTAAAAGATTTAACAAAGTTTCATCCTGCTATTATTTTTAGAATGTTAAGAGAAATTTTAAAAGATATAAGAGGTGATTTATTTGGTATAGAATATAAACATATAAAAAATATTGTAAATATCATTTCTAATAAAACTAAACGGACAGAACTTCCCGGAAAAATAATAGTTGAGAAGTATAAGGATAGTCTTGTTTTTAGAAAAAAGATAAAGAAATATATCATTAACACTATTTTAAAAGTTGATGGATTAACCAGGGTAAATAATCTTTTATTTTCTTCTAAAATTATATATAATATACCCAAATTTAAAGATTTAAATTCTGCTTATCTTGATATAGATAAAATAAATTTACCAATTATTATAAGAGGTAGAAAGTTAGGAGATAGATTTATCCCTTTTGGTATGAAAGGTACTAAAAAATTACAAGATTTTTTTATAGATGAGAAAGTTCCTGCCTATAAAAGAGATGAAGTTCCAATTTTAGTAGATAGTAAAGATAGGATTCTTTGGGTAGCAGGTTTTAGGATAGATGATAGATTTAAAATAAATAAGGATACTAAAAGAATATTACATATTAAAATGGAGAGGGTAGATTAAATGGAAAAGGTAAAAAAATTAATTTCAGAGAAGATAATAAAAAAAAGAATAAAAGAGTTAGGCAAAAAAATTACAAGAGATTATAAGAATAAAAAGTTAGTTGTAATAGGAATTTTAAAAGGGAGTTTTATTTTTATGTCTGATTTAATAAGAGAGATAAAATTACCTTTAAACTTAGATTTTGTTATTGCTTCAAGCTACGGTAAAGGTAAAACTCCAGGAAAGATTAAATTAATTATGGATATAAAATTAGATATTAAAGATAAGGATGTACTTCTTGTGGAAGATATAATTGATACTGGCAAGACCGTTAATTATCTTATTGAATTGTTTAAAAAAAGAAAACCAAGGAGTATAAGGATCTGCAGTCTTTTAGATAAACCTTCAAGGAGAATAGAGGAGACGCATATAGATTATTTAGGATTTGTAGTACCAAACAAATTTGTTGTTGGATATGGTATAGATTTTAACGAAAATTACAGAAATTTACCATTTATTGGTTATATATGAGATATTGGACAAGGGTGATAAAAATTTATGTTTGCTAATAATATAGATAGACAGAATTTAAATAAGACAATAGCAATGAGTTTAATTTTATTTTTAATTTCTTCAATAAGTTATTGTAATACTGAAGATGGTATAAAATTAGAAATAAAATCTACGAAAGATATTTATATAATTGGGGAACCGATAAACATAGAAGTTAAATTTAAAAATTGTATAGAGGAGGAAATGCTTTTATATAAACATTTTACTTCATTAGAGACTTTTTGGGAGATTAGAATTTTTGATAAAGATTTAAGGCGAATAGACGAATATACAAAGATAGAAGACATATCGTATTCTTATAAAGATAAAGATGGAAAAATAAGAAATGTAACAAAACTTAGATATACAACAAATCGTTCTTCTTTTACACCTCTTGGGGGTAAAGAAAATAGAGTATATTTAAGACCCGGAGAGGAACATTTTATTCAGGTTGATATAAGTAAGGATCAATTTATTTCAAAACTTGAAGTAGGAAAGTACAAAATAAGAATGGTCTACATTGGAGCGGGCTTAATAACGATTGTTAAAGAAAAAGTAGAATATTACGGGAAAGGAGATATAGAATCTAACGAAATAGAGTTAAAATTAGGAGATAAAGAATTACAGGGATTTTTAAAAGAGAATCCTTCTGCAGATTTAAACAAAGATGGTATATTAACTTATGAAGAAAAAAATAAATATTTAGAAAGTTTACCCAAAGAGGAGAAAAAACAATAAGAGAAATAATCTAAGGGAGCAATAGAACTTGTAAAAGAAAAATAAAGAAAGGTAAGAGATAAAAATATATAAATACAGCAATCCTCGAGAAGATGATGCATATTGGTATGAGAGAGAATATAGTGGGTTTATTAAATAGTTTTTAAGGGAGGGAATTATATTATGAAGATATTGAGAATAGTAATAGCAATTTTATTTGTATCTATTTGTAGGTTAGAGGCAAATCAAATTCCTCTCCCTATAGAAGGCAGGACAAAGGAAAATGAGGAAAAAATTATACGACTATTTTGTATTGATGATGAATCAGGCGTCAGGAGTAGGAGTTATTATTTTCATAAATTAAGAGTAAAAAAAGAGGAAGTTTTAAAGATATTTATAGAAGGTTTAAAGGACGAGAGTATATATATTAGATATTGGACGATAAAGTTTTTGAATAACTTGATGCATTTAGGTTTTAAGGAAACAGAAGAGGCAGTGAAAGAGGCAATGGAGAGAGCAAAGAGAGGGATAGAAGCGAAAGAAGTATATACATGGAATGGTAGTCCATGGGATGCCAATAAAAGGATAATAAATATAGGGAGAAATGTGTTATCAAAGATAAGTTATTACAAGATAAATAATGATAAAGAAAGGATAAAATTTTTAGAAGAAGTGATTAATGATAAAAAGGATAGTTATCCTGGTATTGATATGGATTTTGTAAGTTATGAGTTAGGAGAGATAGGATTGAGAGTAGATAAGAAGGAAAGAGCAAAAATAATAAGTATATTGGAAAATATTAAATGTGAGAGGGTTAGGGATGATGGAAAACTAATAGAGACATGGAGTGAGGTAACCAAATTATCTCTGGTGAAGTTGAAAGCAGTAGAAGAAGGTAAGAATGGATTAATCAGGCTGTTAAAGTTAGAAGGTGTAAAGGTATATGAAGGTGTAGATGAAAAGTATATAAATAAAGATTTGCAAATATTTGCATTAAACAAGATAAAGGAATTGAAGATAGTAGATGCTTTACCTGTGATAAAAGAGATGTTGAAGGAGAAGATGGAGAAAGCCAATGAGAGGAGTAAAGCGAGGATAGAATATTTAAAGAAATCTATGGTGGAAATTAAAGAAAAAGTAGATAGAGAGAAACATTTTGATAGTGAATATAGAGAAAGAGAGAAAAAAAATATTGAGAAGATTTATAAAGAAGACATAGAAAAAGCACCTAGAGAAGAACTAATGAAGGTTGATGGTGAATTTGTAACATTAGCAGAGGAAGTAGTGCAGTTTTTAGAAAGTTTACCCAAAGAGAAGAAGGAATAATGGATTTGTATCAAGATCAGAGATTTTCTTAGATTAATACTAATGTTAGAAGAGATAGCAAAAAATATTGAGAAAAAGTAGTTTAATTTTAGTTCTAAAAATGTTATAATTTAACAAAGATTTTAATAGGTAGATGTTAAATTTGGTGAAGTAGTAACTTTTAGTATAGTAGGAAGTCTTTCAGTGTTGTTTGAAGGAGGGAGTAGTGAAAGACAATATTAAGGGAGTAGTTATTTGGATAATAGTCTTTGTATTATTATATATGTTAGTTAATACATTTTTAATTGGGAAAGTACCACAAGTTGAACTACGTTATGATGAGTTTATTGAAAAATTAACGAATAATGAAGTTGAGTCGGTTATTGTTAATGAATCCCAGCAAAAGATAGAAGGGGTCTTAAAAGATAAAAGACATTTTTATTTATACTTTGTTTCTGATCCTGATTTATGGAAACTTTTAAGAGAAAAGAAAGTAAGTGTTTTGGTTAAAGCACCAGAGCAATTTTCATGGTTGGCAATTTTACTTAACTTAGCACCTTTCCTCTTTGTTATATTTATCTTTTACCTTTTATATAAACAAATGCAAGGAGCAGGTTCTTCTGCATTTACATTTATAAGAAGTAAAGCAAAATTATTTACTTCCAATCAGCCAAGAGTTACATTTAACGATGTTGCAGGTGTTGAAGAGGCAAAAGAAGAATTAAAAGAAGTGATAATGTTTTTAAAAGACCCTAAGAGATTTACAAAATTAGGGGGTAAGATTCCACGAGGTGTGCTTTTGCTTGGAATGCCAGGGACAGGGAAGACTCTTTTAGCACGTGCTGTTGCTGGTGAAGCAGGAGTTCCATTTTTTTCAATAAGCGGTTCTGACTTTGTAGAGTTATTTGTTGGGGTAGGTGCAGCAAGAGTGAGAGATTTATTCGAACAAGGTAAAAAGAATGCTCCATGTATTATCTTTATAGATGAACTAGATGCTGTCGGGAGAAGAAGGGGAGCAGGCATTGGTGGTGGACATGATGAAAGAGAACAAACATTAAATCAGTTATTAGTGGAGATGGATGGGTTTGACACAAATACAAACATAATAGTTATGGCAGCAACAAACAGAGAGGATATATTAGATCCTGCTTTACTTAGACCGGGTAGATTTGATAGACGCATTGTAGTTGATCCCCCTGATTTAAAAGGGAGAGAGGATATTTTAAAGATACATACAAGAAAGGTACCACTTTCAAAGGATGTTGATTTGAAAGTTATAGCAAAGGGAACTCCTGGCTTTACTGGAGCAGATTTGGCAAATTTAGTAAATGAAGCATCATTAATTGCTGCTAAGCGTGGAGCAGATGAAGTTGGACCAGAAGATATGGAGGAAGCAAGGGATAAAATTATCATGGGACTGCAAAAGAAAAGTCTTGTCATTGGAGAGAAGGAAAAGAGGATGATTGCTTATCATGAAAGTGGTCATGCTTTAGTAGGAAAACTTTTACCAGGAGCAGAGCCACTTCATAAAGTCACAATTATCCCAAGAGGGAGAGCATTAGGTGTAACAGCACATCTTCCTAAAGAAGATAGATATACTAGAACGAAACAAGAGTATTTAAATGATATAACAATTCTTATGGCAGGTAGGGTTGCAGAGGAATTGTTTTTTAAGGATGTAACAACTGGTGCTCAAAATGATTTGCATCTTGCTACAGTAATAGCCCATAAGATGATATGTGAATATGGAATGAGTAAAGTGTTGGGGAATAGGACTTTTGGAAGACCTGATAGAGAAATATTTATAGGAGGAGAGTATTTTAAAGAGAAAGATTACAGTGAAGAGACGGCAAAAATTATAGATAAAGAATTAAGAAAAATAATAGATGGATGTTATAAGAGGGCAAAGAATTTATTGACCAAGAATAAGCATAAATTAGAAAAATTGGCAACTGCGTTACTTGAGAAGGAAACTTTAGACGGAGAAGAGGTTGATGAAATATTAAAAGAAGCAGAAAAAGAAGTAAATAAAACAAAGAAAGTAAATAAAGAAGAAAAAGGGGAAACAAATAAAGAAGAAGGGAAAAAAGAAATAGAAGAGAAAAAAGAAGAGGATATTAATAATGAACAAAGCAAAAATTGAAAAAGCAGTTAAAGATATTCTTTTAGCAATAGGAGAATCTCCAAACCGTTCTGGCATTAAATCTACTCCAAAAAGAGTAGCAAGGATGTATGAGGAGATATTTAGTGGAATAAATAAAGATCCAGGGAAAGAGTTAAAAGTAATATATAATGAAAAACATGATGAGATGATAATTCTAAAAGATATTCCATTTTATTCTATGTGCGAACATCATTTGCTTCCATTTGTTGGTAAAGCACATGTGGCGTATATTCCTGATAATAATAGAATAGTTGGATTAAGTAAATTAGCTAGAATGGTTGATGTAATATCTAAAAAACCCCAACTTCAGGAAAGACTTACAACAGAAATAGCAGATACTATTATGAGAGTCTTAAAACCAAAGGGAGCTTTAGTAATTGTTCAGGCAGAGCATTTATGTATGACTATGAGAGGGATAAAAAAAGCAGGTTCTAAAATGATAACTTCTGCGATAAGAGGTATTTTTAAGAAAAACCCTGCTACTCGGGTCGAAGCATTGTCATTAATTAAAGAGCAATAATATGAGCATTTTTAAATGTAGAGATTATAAACTTGTTCTTTCAAATAAAACCCATATTATGGGGATTTTAAATGTTACACCTGATTCATTTTCAGATGGTGGAAAATTTTTTAAACCAGAGATAGCAGTTAAGCATGCATTAGATATGGTTAAAGATGGCGCTGATATCATAGATATAGGGGGTGAATCAACAAGACCTTACTCACTTCCAATTACACCAGAAGAAGAGATAAGGAGAATTTTACCTGTTTTAAAGAAATTGGTAAAAAAGGTAAAAGTTCCTATATCTGTTGATACATATAAATATGAGGTAGCAAAAGTAGCTTTAGAAGAAGGGGCTAGTATAATAAACGATATAAGTGGATTGCATTTTGACAAAAGAATAGCAGAATTAGTTTCTAAGTACAAAGCAGGGATTATTATAATGCATATAAAAGGAACGCCTAAAGACATGCAAGAAAATCCAGTTTATAAAGATGTTATAAAAGAAGTAAAAAGTTATATTAAAGAAGGTATTAAAATAGCAATTTCAGCAGGAATAAGTAGAAATAGTATAATGATTGACCCTGGAATAGGATTTGGAAAAACTTTGGAACATAATTTAATTATATTTAAAAGATTAAACGAGTTAAAAAAATTAGGTTTTCCTATTTTAATAGGACCTTCAAGAAAATCGTTCATAGGAAAAATTTTAAATTTACCAGTTAATGAAAGATTGGAAGGTACATTAGCGGCAGTAGCAGTAAGCATATTAAATGGTGCTAGTGTAGTTCGTGTTCATGATGTAAAAGAGGTATATAGGGCTACTAAAATTATTGATGCTATAATGAAATTTTCTACTCTTAAAACTTCTTAAAGGATATTTTATGGAATCAGTACTTGATGCATTTAGAGGTATAAGGTTTACAGATATAATAGATATCTTATTACTTTATTTAATGTTTTATTATCTTATGATTTTGCTGAAAGAAACAAGAACAATGCAGATGTTAAAAGGTTTACTAATTTTACTTGGTGCATCTTTTGTTGCTGGGGTTCTTGAACTTCATACTATAAATTGGATCTTAAAAAATATATGGCCTATATGGGTTATTGCATTTGTAATATTATTTCAACCTGAGCTTAGACAGATTTTGGTAGATATTGGGCAAAGGAGGATAAGAATACATAAACTTTTTAGTAATGAGGATAAACTATTTGATACATTAGTTGAAACATGTAAACAAATGTTAAAAAGGAAAATGGGAGGATTAATTGTTTTAGAGAGAAACGTAGGATTGAAAGAATTCATAGAAACAGGTACTAAATTAAATAGTGAGGTAAATACTCAAATCTTACTTACTATATTTACTCCAAAGACAATTTTGCATGATGGAGCAGTTATTATAAATCATGACAGGATTGTATCTGCAGGTTGTGTGTTGCCTTTAACTCAAAGAGATGATATTGATAAAGAATTAGGTATGAGGCATAGGGCAGCGATAGGTATAACTGAAGAAACAGATGCTGTAGCATTGGTTGTCTCTGAAGATTTAAGAAATATTTCATTAAGTGTTAATGGTAAGATTATTCCAGTAGAGCCCAATAATTTAAAGGAGATGTTAGTAAGATATGCGAGTAAAAGATTATGATTCAGGAACTTTAGTTAATACAGTAAAAGGATGGTTTGTCAATAATAAAGGGACAAAGATTTTAGCATTGATTATTGCTCTTGCATTTTGGGTGTATGTAGCAAAAGATTCAAATTCTAAAATAACGATAGATGCAGATTTGCAAATTAGTATTCCATCTGATTCAGATTTTGTTATTGTAGGAGATGTAGTTAAGTATGTAACTTTAACTTTATGGGGTCCTACTGATGTGGTAAGAGAGATAGTTCCTTCAAAGATTAAAGTCTTTCTTGATGTTAAAAATCCTGAAAAAGGAGAAAAGACATTTATATTGGGTCCTAAAAATGTTTTTTTACCTAATAAAAAAGTTACAGTATTAGATATTGAACCTAAAATTATAAAACTAAAATTTCAAAAATACAAATAGTTATGCCAAAATTAAATGTAAACATAGATCATGTGGCAACATTAAGACAAGCAAGATTAGGAAAAGAACCATCTGTTTTAGATGCAGCTAGGTTAGTTGAAAAAGCAGGAGCAGATGGGATAACAGTTCATTTAAGAGAGGATAGAAGGCATATTCAAGATAAAGATGTATATTTACTAAGAAAGATTATAAAAACAAAATTAAATCTTGAAATGGCAGCAGTTTCTGATATAATAAATGTTGCTTTAAAAGTTAAACCAGATTGGGCAACTTTGGTTCCAGAGAAAAGAAGAGAATTAACAACAGAAGGTGGTTTAGACGTTATAAAGAATAAGAGAAAATTAGAAAGGTTAGTAGAGAAATTTCATAAAGAAGGTATTCTTGTAAGTTTTTTTGTTGATCCAGATATTAGTGAGATAAAAGCAGCAAAAGATATAGGAGCAGATTTTGTTGAGATTCATACTGGAAGATATGCAGATGCAAAGAACGAAAGGGAAATTGACAAAGAGTTTAAAAGAATTAAAGAAGCAGCAATTTATGCAAAAAGTTTAAATTTAGGTGTAAATGCAGGACATGGTTTAAATTATACTAATATAAAAAGAGTAGTCAAAATTAAAGAAATTGAGGAATTTAGTATAGGTCATAGTATTATTTCTAGAGCAGTTTTTGTAGGAATTTACAATGCAGTAAAAGAAATGATTAAATTAATTAAATAATAAATAAAAAATTTAGGGGGTTATTATGCCAGAAATTTTAAAAAGAGAAAAGATAAAAGTAGTAATTTTAACAACGGATTATAAAATTACCGGTGAAATACCAACACATGAAGGATATCGTGGTAGACTTTCAGATTTGATGAATGAAGAGAAGAAATTTATAAATGTAACAGATGCAGAAGTTAAATCAAGGTTAGATGATAAATTAATCGCTAACATAAAATTTTTATGTTTGAATAAAAATTTTATAATTTTAATATATCCCTTAGAATAGGTTAGAAAGGGAATTTTCTTATGGATTATAGTAAAACATTGAATTTACCTTCCACTTCTTTCCCAATGAAAGCGAATCTTCCTATTAAAGAACCAGAGATTCTTTTGAGTTGGGAAAAGCAGAAAATTTATAAACTTATTAGGGAAAGGTGCAAGGGAAAAAAGAAGTTTATTTTGCATGATGGACCTCCTTATGCAAATGGAAATATTCATGTTGGAACGGCTTTAAACAAGGTTTTAAAAGATATTATTATTAAATATAAAACAATGAGAGGATATGATTCTCCATATCTTCCGGGATGGGATTGCCATGGGATGCCAATAGAACATGAAGTTATTAAGAAATTTAAAATAGACCCTTCAAAAACAAACCTACTTGAGTTTAGAAAAAAATGTAAAGATTATGCTTTACATTTCATTAATGTTCAAAGGGAAGAGTTTAAAAGATTAGGGGTTTTTGGTGAATGGGAAACTCCTTACTTAACCATGGATTTTAAATATGAAACTACTATTATAAATACATTTTTTAATTTAGCCAAAAATGGTTTTATTTATAAAGGTGATAGACCTGTTTTATGGTGTATAAATTGTAAGACTGCATTAGCAGATGCAGAAGTAGAGTATGATGATGAAACTTCACCAGCAGTTTATGTTAAATTTGAAATTATTGATTCACTAAAAGAGGTTGTTGAGATAAATAATAAAAAATCTTATTTTTTAATTTGGACAACAACACCTTGGACATTACCAGCAAATTTAGCAATTGCTTTAAATCCTGAAATAAATTATTCAGTAATCAATGTAAAAGATGAGTATTTTGTAATGGCAGATTCTTTAGTTAATACTGTGATGCAGAAGGTAAATATAAATGATTTTAAAATTGTAAAAAGTGGTATAAAAGGTAAAAAGTTTGAAGGATTAAGATATAAACATCCGTTTATTGATAGAACTGGTATAGTAATTTTAGGAGAACACGTTACAGAGGTAGATGGGACAGGTGCTGTTCATACTGCTCCTGGACATGGAGAAGAAGATTTTATTGTGGGAAAGAAGTATAATCTGCCTCCTTTTAGTCCTGTAGATGATTCAGGAGCGTTTACTAGTGAAATTCCTAATTTAACTGGAAAGAAGGTTTTTGATGTAGATAGTGAGATCATTGAATTACTTAGGAATAAAGGGGTTTTACTTTTAGATGAGAAGTATTCTCACTCTTATCCTCATTGTTGGAGATGTAAAAAGCCTGTAATATTTAGAACAACAAAACAGTGGTTTTTAAAAGTTGATAATAAGGATTTAAGAAAAAGGATGATAGACATTATTTCAAAGGTTAAATGGGTTCCTGAGGTAGGGGAAAATAGAATTAAAGGAATGATAGAGAATAGACCAGATTGGTGTTTGTCCAGGCAGAGGTATTGGGGTGTACCAATTCCTATTATTTATTGCGCAAAATGCGAGAAGCCTTTAATTGAAGACGAGGTATTTAATAAAATAAATGAAGTAGTTTTAAAAGAAGGTACAGATTCATGGTTTATTAGAGATGTTAAAGAATTTTTACCTAAAGGAAAAAAATGCTCATACTGTAATGGAGAAGAATTTAAGAAAGAAAAAGATATGCTCGATGTTTGGTTTGATTCATCTGTTTCCCATCTTGCTGTTTTAGATGGTAATAGAGATTTGTCCTGGCCAGCTGATTTATATTTAGAAGGGTCTGACCAACATAGAGGATGGTTTCAAGTTTCTTTAATTACAGGAGTCGCAATAAAAGATTGTGCACCATTTAAAATAGTTCTAACACATGGTTTCACTGTTGATGGAGATGGCAAAAAGATGTCAAAATCTTTAGGTAATTTAGTAGAAGGAAGAAAAGCATGTGAAAAGTATGGAGCAGATATTGTTCGATTGTGGGTAGCATCTAGTGATTATAAAGATGATATTAGATTTTCTGAAGAAATTTTAGCAAGATTAATGGATGCATACAGAAAGATAAGAAATACATTGAGATATTTACTCTCAAACTTATATGATTTTAATCCTTTAATAGATAAGATTAGTTATGAGAAATTAGCTGATATAGATAAATACATGTTACATAGACTTTCAGAGGTTATAAATGAGTCAACAGAATTATTTGAAAATTACGAATTCTTTAAATTTTATCAGGTGATTTACAATTTCTGTGTTGTAGACTTAAGTGCATTTTATTTAGATATTCTTAAAGATAGAATGTATATCTATCCCGCTAATAGTTTAACAAGAAGAGCAGGTCAAACTGTAATGTATGAAATAATTGCCAATTTAGCAAGACTTATTGCACCTATACTTGTTTTTACTTCAGAAGAAGTATGGCAGGAGTTGAGAAAAAAATGTAACATAGAAGAAAGTGTTCATTTAGCAGAATGGCCTTTAGTTAAAGAAGAATATATAAATAATGAGATAAAAGAAAAATTCACAAAAATAATTGATTTAAGAGATAGAGTATTAAAATTACTCGAAGATTTAAGAAATAATAAGGTGATTGGGCACCCTTATGAGGCAAAAGTGATATTAAATATTAAAGACGAGAATGATTTTGCTCTTTTTAAACAATATGAAAAAGATTTACAGGGCATATTTATAGTATCGCAAGTAATTTTAAATAAAGGAGATAAATTTGAGATAAAAGTAGAAAGAGCAGATGGAGCGAAATGTGAAAGATGCTGGAATTATAGTAAGGAAGTTGGCTTGGATAAGAAACACAGTTCTTTATGTCTTAGATGTGTAAATATACTAAAAGAAATAGGTAAGTATGAGTAAATTAAAATGTTAGTATTTTTATGGATACCAATAGTTATATTACTTGACCAAATTGTTAAGTTATTTATCCAACAGAAGATGGAATTAAATGAAACTATTCCAATAATCCCCAATGTTTTTCATATCACTTACATAAGAAATAAGGGAGCTGCTTTTGGCATTTTGTCGAGTTTACCTGATATAGTTAGGATCCCATTTTTTATAATAGTAGGTATTACATTTATATTATTTATAATTTATTACTTTGATAAAATTTTAAAACAGAACTTTTTAATAAAATTTTCTTTTTCATTAATAATCGGAGGAGCAATTGGAAATTTCATAGATAGGATTAGATTTGGTGAAGTTATAGATTTTATAGAAGTAGGGATAAATGAAAAATACAAATGGCCAGTTTTTAATCTAGCAGATTCAGCAATTACTATAGGAGTATTACTTTTGATTTTTAGTTTAATGAATAAAAAAACTACTTAAATTATTATGTATCCAGTACTTTTTAAGATAGGTCCTTTAACTCTATATACCTATGGGTTATTCGTTGCAATAGGATTTATAGTAGGTACATTTATTTCTACTTATTATGCTAAAAAAGAAAATATTGATAAGGAGAAAATACTTGATTTAAGTATTTATGTTTTTATTGGAGGAGTAATAGGTGCAAGAATACTTTATATATTAGTTGAACTTAAACAGTATATAGAAAGACCTTTAGATATTTTTAAAATTTGGGAAGGGGGTTTGGTTTTTTATGGCGGATTATTAGGAGGACTTGTTGTATTTTTTTGGTATACAAAGAGGTATAATCTTAAAATATGGAAGGTTGTTGATATACTTACACCGGGTCTTGTATTAGGTCATAGCATTGGCAGAATAGGATGTTTTTTTAATGGATGCTGTTATGGAATAAAAAGTAGTAAATTTGGAATTATTTTTAATAGCATTGGAGATAATATTCCTCATATCCCAACGCAGATTATAGAGTCAATATCTTTATTTATAATATTTATTATATTAAAAACAACAAAAAAGAAGTTTGATGGAGAAATCTTTATAAAATATATTTTTTATTACAGTAGTTTTAGATTTTTAATAGAATTTATAAGAGGGGATGATAGAGGACCTTTAATTTTCTCATTAATTTCAATATCTCAATTTATTAGTATTATTTTAATAATAATGGCTATATTGTTAAAAAGGAAAAAAAGTAAAGAAAGTAATTAAAGTAAAAAATAAAGAAGTGGAAGTTAAAGTCTTTAATGTAAAAGATGATATAAATGAAAGGATAGATATATATATTTCAAAACAGTTAAATATAAGTAGATCATTAGTTCAAAAGTATATTAAAGAAGGAAATGTATCTGTCTGTAATAAGGCAGTAAAATCTGCTTATAGAGTTAAAAGAGGTGATGAGATAAAGGTTAAAATACCACCTCCGAGAGAAATAAATATTTTACCTGAGAAAATTTCTCTTGATATTTTATATGAGGATAGTGATATAATAGTAGTAAATAAACCAGCAGGTATGGTTGTTCATCCTGCGGGAAGTTATGGTTATTCTGGAACTTTAGTTAATGCTTTACTTTACCATTGTAAGAATTTATCTGGTATTGGAGGTTTTTTAAGACCAGGGATTGTTCATAGATTGGATAAAGGAACATCAGGGCTATTAGTTGTTGCAAAGAATGATAAAGCACATCAGGAGCTAAGTAAACAGTTTAAAGAAAGAAAAGTTTTAAAGAAGTATTTAGCATTGGTTCATGGAACTTTTAAAGAAGAATCTGGCGAGATCAAGGTTCCGATAGGTAGAAGCATAAAAAATATAAAAAAAATGGGCGTTTTGAGTAAGAAAAAAAGGGAAGCAGTAACAATCTTTAAAGTATTAGAAAGATTTAAAAATGCTACATTACTTGAAGTTACTACAAAAACAGGTAGAACTCATCAAGTTAGAGTACATCTTAGTTTTTTAAATCATCCTATAATAGGAGATAGTTTATACGGAAGAAAGGACAAGATAATTAATAGGCAGGCATTACATTGTTTTAAATTAGGGATTTTTCATCCAACAACTAAAGAGTATCTTGAGTTTGAATCTGAAATCCCTGATGATATTAAATATGCAATTAGTATGCTAAAAGAAGGAAAATATGAAAAGTAATTTTATATATATCCTATTTATACTCTTATTCATTTTTAACAATCAGATTTTATTAGCTAAGGTTAAAATTCAAGCAGTAGTATCTCCACAATCTGTAATTGCTGGAGAAGAGGCAACCATTACTGTATACACATTAGATGAGAAAAATTTTGTAACAAAAGGTGTTAAAGTAAAATTTTCTGTTGTAATGGGAGGTGGAACAATAAGGCCAGTAGAAGACATTAGTGATACTTCCGGAACTATAAAAGCTACCTTAAAGACAGGAACTACACCAGGTATTAATGGAGTTAAAATAGAATCTCCTGGGATTCCACCTATTTATATAAATGTAGAAGGGAAGCCTTCTCCACCAGCTGAGTTTTCCATTAAAATAGAGCCTGATAAAGTTTATGTAGGGCAGAGTGCTACAATCCTAGTCGAGGTAAAAAATGGCCAAGGGAATCCAGCTAAAAATGCTTTAGTTACATTTACTCCTGGTGATTTAATAACAGTTAATCCAAAATCGGTTAAGACGGATGCTGATGGAAAAGCGAAAGCAACTATAATTTCGGGAAAACAGACAGGTGTTACAAAGATAGATGTTCAAGTAGAAAATCTTGAAAGTAAAACTGCTGATTTCGAAATACTTGTTCCAGTTCCAAAAAACATATTAACATCTGCTACTCCAGATAAAATTTATGTTAGAAGTAAATCCACTATAAAAGCAAAAGTTGTAGATACTACTGGTTCTCCTATGCCAGGTGTTAAAATAGATTTTGTAATAGAAACAGGAGATGCTAGTTTAAGTATTAATCAAGGTGTTACAGATAATAATGGCGAGGTTACTACCATACTGACAAGTGGTTCAACTCCAGGTGTAGTTGTTGTTAAAGTTAGTGCTAAAGATTTTACCCCTGTTGAAGTTAGAATAAATGTTACTGCTTCTACTTTACCCCCTGCTCATTTATCAGCATCTTTTGCTTACCCTGTAGTTGCTACTAATGAAGATGTTACTCTTACTGCTACAGTAACTGATAAAGAGAATAGGCTAATTACAGGTGCTACTGTTTATTTTGAAGTTATTAGTGGTGGAGGAAGACTACTTTCAAATTCTGGTACTACAGAGGGAGGTAAAGTATCTACTATTTTAACTACAGGGGCAAAAGCTGGAAAAAATACAGTAAGGGTTAAATGTGGAAATTTAGAACCTATAGAGGTAAGTGTAATGGCAGAAGGACAGATTCGCTATGAAAGGCCACCAGCAGGAGCTCCATCAAAACTTTTAGGATATGCATATCCTAATAATTTATCAGTAGGTGATAGTTCAAGGATTCATGCTATAGTTACAGATGAAAATTATTTACCAGTTTCAAAGGTAAAGGTAAATTTTAAGATAGTAAAAGGTAAAGGTGAGTTATCTAAAACTGAGACTTTAACAGATGATAATGGAGAGGCAGAAGTTGTCTTATCTTCTAAAGGAAGTGGGAGGGTAGATATAAATCTCACAGGGGATCCTGCTTCTTTGTCAACTACTGTAAGTGTAAATTATAATTATCCAATATGGTATTTATTGATTTTTATAACATTGATACTTGTAATTTTATTTGGAATTTATATTGCAAGAGGAAACAAAATAAAAGAGAAAAATCTAGTTTCTATTACGAATCTTCCGGGTGATTTGTACATAAAATATAAAGTAAGTAATTTTATAAAGAAAAAAAAGAAATTTTCTGCAGTATTTATAGACCTTGATAATTTAGAATATTATAACTTATCTTATGGATTTGAAAAAGGGGATACTGCTATAAAATTTGTTGCAAGTTTATTAAAGGAAAATATTTCCTCTTCTGATATACTTGCTCATTTAGGAGGAGATGATTTTATTATTTTAACAGATCCTAAGAAGTCAGAAGATTTAGCCAAGAGAATCTTGAGAAAGTTTGAAGAGAAGATAGGTAATCTTTACTCTAATGAAGATAAAGAAAGAGGGTTTGTTACTGTAAAAAATGAAGATGGTACTATGTTCAACTATCCACTTATGACTATTTCAGTTGGAGTTTTAAATAGTGAAAAATTTACTTTAAGTAATTATAATGAATTTTTAAATATTGCAGGAAAGTTAATGAAGTCAGCAAAGAGCAAAAAAGGGAATACGTATTCAAATGACCTTGATGATGATTCAGAAAGAGGTTCTAAACAATATAGAATAGGATGGTTTTCAGTTGGTAGTTTGCTTTTAAGTTTAGTCTTTGCGTCTCAAGTCTTTAGTGAAATAGATACCTCTAAGAATTTAACTGGATGGGCGCAACCAGCAGTGGTAGGTACTGGAGAGAAGACAAAGATTACTGCACATCTTTGTGATATTAAGGATAGACCTATAAATAATGCTTATGTAGTATTTACAGTAAAGGAAGGAGGTGGGAGTTTATCAAAAGGTTTTAGTATAACAGACCAAGAAGGAAATTGTAGTGTAGAGTTTATTCCTGGGAAAATAGGAACAAATGTAGTTAAATTGTTTTGCGGAAAGGTAGTTCCTTATGAATTAAAAATAACAGGGAGTGTAAACATTTTTAATATATTAACATATTTTGTTGCTTTAATATTTTTAGGATTTTCATTAATTTTATTGATAAAGATTTTAAGTATGAAACCTTTTTTAAAAGGTATAGATAAAGATGTCTTTACTAAAACAAGGATTTGGGGTGAGAAGAAGATTAGAAGTTTAATGTCATCAGGTACTGAGTTTTCTGTTGTTTTTGTGGAATATAGGAACTTTGCAGAGTTTAATCGTGAATATGGATTTGAACAAGGTGATAAAGCAGTTAAGACATTGGCAGAACAAATAAAATCTGTAATTAAAGAATATGGAGATGAAGGAGATTCTGTTTTTTATTATGGAGAAGATAGATTTGTAGTAGTTTCATTGAAAAAAGCAGAAACTATTGTTAAAAATCTTATAGAAGAAATGGAAATACATATACCGATCCTCTGTGAAGATAAGGTTGCTAATTATCATCTGTTACATTTATCTATAGGTATTGTTAATTGTAAAATTGGAGGAATGAAAAATTTGGGAGAAGTGATGCAAAGAGGTGGTAGGTTAATAAGAGATGCGAAATTAAGACCAGGAAGTGCATATTTAGTTAATTGAAATTTATTGATAAAATAATTTATTTGTAGTATATTATATTTAAAAAATTGTATTTATGCTTAGGAATTTAAATAACGTTGTTTGAAAAATGAAACACTTGAGAACGAGTGATTTCAAGATAACGAAGTAAGGGAAAAAGGAGGGTAATATGAATTTACAAGAAATAGCAGATAGTGTAATTAAAGGGCAGGCTCCAAAGGTAAAAGAACTTGTTCAAAAAGCTATAGATGAAAAAGTACCTGTAAAGGATATACTTGAGAAAGGCCTTATAGCAGGGATGAATGTTATAGGAGAAAGATTCAAGAAAAACGAAGTTTATGTTCCAGAAGTCTTAATTGCAGCAAGAGCAATGAAGACAGGTATGGAACTATTGAAACCGTTATTGGTTAAATCAGACATTAAACCATTAGGTGTTGTTGTAATTGGAACGGTAAAAGGAGATTTACATGATATAGGAAAAAATCTTGTTGCAATGATGTTAGAAGGTGCTGGTTTTAAAGTTATTGATGTTGGAATTGATGTACCTGCAGAGAAGTTTATAACAAGCGCAAAAGAAAGTAATGCTAATATTGTTGCTATGTCAGCATTACTTACAACCACAATGGTATCTATGAAAACAATAATAGAGGAGATGAAAAAAGCAGGCTTAATGATAAAGACAATGGTAGGAGGAGCTCCAGTTACTCAATCCTATGCAGATGAGATAGGAGCAGATGGATATGCTCCTGATGCCGCTTCTGCTGTTGATAAGGCAAAAGAGCTTATAGGATAATAAAACAAATCTAAACATACAAAGAATTTCTATAGAATCAATCCTTAGGATAGTAGCTATTTTTTAAGAAAAGGATAAATCTAAAATTAAATTTCATGGAAAATTTTGTTTTAGTAGAAATAAATGGTAAAAAAGCAAAGTTAGGCAAAAATATAAAGATAGGATATAATGTTATAGTATATCCGGATGTTGAAATAAAGGATAATGTAATAATTGGGGATAATGTTATACTTGGTAAGATTCCAGAGAGGGCTAAGACTTCTACTTTGAAGAAAGAAAGTTTTTCTCCGCTAATAATTGAAGAAAAAGTAACAATTTGTTCTGGAAGTATTTTATGTGCGGGAACAAAAATAGGTAGGGAAACCTTAATAGGAGATGGTGCGTTTATTAGGGAAAAATGTATTATAGGTGAGAGTAGTTTAATTGGGAAGGGAGTTACAATAGAAAATGATACAAAAATTGGGAATTTTGTAAAGATTCAGGCAAATGCATATATTACTGCATATACAGTAGTGGAGGATTATGTTTTTATTGCCCCATGTGTTGTAACGACAAATGATAATTTTATGGGAAGAACTGAAAAAAGATTTGCATTAAAAAAAGGAGCTTATATAAAATTTGGTGCAAGAGTTGGAGCAAATTCAATAATTTTACCTGGTATTAAAATAGGTAAAGAGGCATTTGTTGCAGCAGGTTCAATTGTTACAAGAGATGTTCCTGACTACAAACTAGTTAAGGGAGTTCCTGCAAAAGTAATTAGAGATGTGCCACAAGAGGAATGGGTAGAAAATCAATAAACTATTCTCTATCTTAATGAATTAATGTTAAGAGGCAAATTTGTTATGCAAGTTCCATTAATTGATTTAAAAGCGCAATATTTAAGTATAAAAGAAGAAATTGATAAGGCTATTGAAAAAGTTCTTATAAATGGGAATTTTATTTTAGGAGAAGAAGTTAAAAAATTTGAAGAAGAGGTAGCAAGATATATTGGAGTGAAATATGCAATAGGAGTGAATTCAGGGACAGATGCTCTTTTTTTAGCATTAAAGAGTTTAGATATAGGCAATGGAGATGAAGTTATAACAACTTCATTTTCTTTCTTTGCAACAGCAGAGGTTATATCATTAACTGGTGCAAAACCGATATTTGTTGATATAAGACCCGATACATATAATATAAATTATAAACAAATAAAAGATAAGATTACAAAAAATACAAAAGCAATAATACCAGTTCATTTATATGGCCAACCAGCGGATTTGGACGAGATATTAGATATTGCTAAAGAGTATAATTTGAAAGTGATAGAAGATTCTGCTCAAGCAATAGGAGCAGAATATAAAGGTAAAAAAGTTTGTTCATTCGGAGATATAGGAGCTTTGAGTTTTTTTCCAACAAAAAATTTAGGAGCATATGGAGATGCAGGTATGGTTTTAACTAATAATGAAGAACTTGCAAAAAGGTTAAGAAATTTAAGGGCACATGGTGCATTGAAAAAATATATTCATTCTGAAATTGGTGTAAATTCAAGATTAGATGAATTACAGGCAGCAATACTTCGTGTTAAATTTAAACATTTAGAAATTTGGAATGAAAAAAGAAGGAAAAATGCTAGGATGTATAATAGCCTTTTGAAGAATGTTACTACCCCCTATGAAATGGAATTTGTAAAGCATATTTATCACCAGTATACAATAAGAGTTAAAGAAAGAGAAAAGTTACAAAAATATTTACAAGAAAAAGGTATTTCAACAGCAATACATTATCCATGTCCAATTCATTTGCAGGAAGCCTATAAAAAATTAGGATATAGTATTAGCCTTCCAGAAAGTGAAAGAGCAGCCAAAGAAGTCTTGTCACTACCAAATTATCCTGAAATGTCAGAAGAATCCATTAATTATGTTGCATATACTATAAATAATTGGATGAATCAATGAAAGTAATGTTTATTTTTGGAACAAGGCCAGAAGCAATAAAACTTGCACCATTGATTAAAAAATTAAATAGATCTATTATTTGTGTAACTGGTCAGCATAAAGAGATGCTACAGCAGGTTTTAAAAATTTTTAATATAAAACCAAAATATAACTTAAATATTATGAAAAAAAACCAAACTCTTTTTAATATCACATTTAATATTTTATTAAAACTCGAAAATATATTAAAAAAAGAAAAGCCAGATATTGTTATTGTTCAGGGTGATACTACAACTACTTTTGTAGCAAGTTTATCTGCTTTTTATTTAAAAATTCCTATAGGATATGTTGAAGCAGGTTTAAGATCGTATGATAAATATCAGCCATTTCCTGAGGAGATTAATAGAAGATTGACAACTCATCTAGCAGATATTTATTTTGCTCCTACATCTAAAGCAAGGGATAATTTATTAAAAGAAGGTGTATCTTCAAAGCAGATATTTGTAACAGGGAATACTGGTATAGATGCTTTACTTATGATGGTTAAAGAAGTTAAAAAAAATAATTTAAAGTACGAAATGTATTTTCGTAAAAATTTTGGAATAAATTTTAATAAGAAAATTATCCTTGTTACAGGTCATAGAAGAGAAAATTTTGGAATTGGATTTAAAAATATCTGTAATGCTATAAAAGAAATAGCATTAAAAGAAGATATAAATATCATCTATCCAGTTCATTTAAATCCAAATGTTCAAACACCTGTTAAGAAAATTTTAAGTAACTTAAGAAATGTCTTTTTACTCCCACCTTTAGAATATGATAAATTCTGTTATCTTATGTACAGGTCTTATTTGATCCTAACAGATTCTGGTGGTATTCAAGAAGAAGCACCTTCGCTTGGAAAACCAGTTTTAGTTTTAAGGAATGTTACAGAAAGAAAAGAAGGAATTAAAAAAGGTAATGCAGTTTTAGTTGGGACTAATAAGGATAAAATAATTAAATGGGTAAAAAATCTTTTACATAATAAAAATTTGTATAACAATATGAGGAAAGTAAGTAATCCTTATGGAGATGGAAAAGCATCTAACCGTATAGTAAGAATTTTAAAAAGTTGGAGGATAAAATGAAAAGAGAGGAATATTTAAATACAGTAAAATTTAAAGGAAATGGAAGAGTTTTATGTAATGTGTTTATAAATTATAGAATATTTAAAGAGAATGAAGAAGAATTAAAAAAAGTGATAGAAAAATGTCCTAATGTGAATGTTGGGTTTGAGAGAGATACTTCAAGGGAGAAAGAAAATAAAAGAAGAGATAACTGGGGATGTTTATGGCATTATCCAGGGGATTATTTAGATGGTCAAGTGATTGAATTTCCACTAGAAAATTGGGATAATTTTAAAGATTATAAACCACCTGCTTCTAAAGATTATCAAGATTGGAATAAATTAAGAAGAGATGTATTAGAATTACGTAAAAAGGGTGAGTTAGTTTCTTTAGGTGTAGAGCATGGATTTTTCTTTTTAAGACTCACATATTTAAGAAGATTTGAAAATTTAATGATAGATATAGCAGAAGGTAAAAAGGAACTTGATATTTTAATTGATATAGTTACTGATTATTGGTGTGATGTGATTAAAAGATTTGTAGAACTAAAGCCAGATATTATACATTTTGGAGATGATTTAGGAATGCAGACTTCGTTACCAATTAGTCCAATCTCTTGGAGAAAATATATAAAACCTTCTTATAAGAAAATATTCTCTATAGCAAGAGAAAATGAAATAGAAGTATACTTACATACAGATGGCTATATAGTTGATATAATACCAGATTTAATAGAAACAGGTGTTACAGTTCTTAATCCTCAAGATTTAGTTAATGGATTGGATAATATTGAAAGACTGGTTAAAGGTAAGATTTGTATTGATTTGGATATAGATAGACAAAATATAACTTTCTTTGGTACTCCTAAGGATATTGAAGAGCATATTTTAAATTGTATTAGAAAATTAGGGTCTCCTAAAGGTGGTTTGATGCTTGTGTTTGGTGCATATCCAGGTATACCTATTGAAAATCTTAAATCTGTAATTTTAGCAATGGAAAAATATAATAACTATTGGTGTAAAAAATGAACTCGCCTGAAAAAATTTTTAAAGAATATTTTAAAAATAAGAAAAAGTTTAACTTTCCTAAAAGAGTTACAGTAGAACTAACGAATAAATGCAATTTGAGTTGTAAGATGTGTCCTCGTAAATTTTTAAAAAACGAAATTGGATTTATGAAATCTGATTTGTTTAAAAAGATAATAGATGAAGTTTCATTAATAAATATAAATACTCCACTTGTTCCATTCTTTCGAGGAGAATCTTTATTACATCCTAATTTTTTAAATATGATAAAGTATGCAAAAGATAAAGGAATAAAACCAATACAGCTTGCAACAAATGCTACATTACTTAGTTCTAATATAAGCGAAGAATTAATTAAAATGAAATTGGATTTTATATCATTTAGTTTACATCTTAAAAATGAGAAAGAAGATGTGATAGATAATATAAAGAATTTTATAAAAATAAAAAAAGATATGAAATCAAAATTACCAGAGACTCAGGTTTCTATTGTAAAAACTCAAAAATTAAAAAAGTATATTCCGTCTTTTGTAAAAAAATGGTTAAATATAGTAGATAGAGTTAGAGTATATGAAGAGCATTCGAAGGACGGTTTATTTGGAAGTTTATCAAAAAAATATATAAAAGAAAGAAAACCATGTTTAAAAGTTTTAACAGATATAGTAATATATTGGAATGGAAATGTAGGTTTATGTAATCATGACTGGGAAAGAGTTGATTTTATAGGAAATGTTTCTAAACAATCTATAGCAGATATATGGAATAGTGAAAAATATCATAAAATAAGAAAACAGGTTTGGGAGAATGATATAAGTGATTTAATATGTTCTCATTGTGACCACTGGCAAGTTTATTATGTGCCACAAAATATAATTGGAGAGTTATATGTATCAAAAGGTAAAAAGGAAGATGTAGAGATATGATAATGAAAAGGATACCAATAACTAAGCCATATTTTACATATAAAGAAGAAAAATTGGTAATTAAAACTATTAAAAGTGGTTGGGTAGTTCAGGGTCCCATGATAGAAAGGTTTGAAAGATTGTTTAGCGGATTTACGGGGGCATCATTTTCCTGTGCTACAAATTCATGTACTACAGCATTACATCTCTCACTTATTGTATCAAAGATAAAAGAAAATGATGAAGTAATCTTACCTTCTTTTACTCATCCTGCAACTATAAATGTGGTTTTATATTTAAATGCAAAACCTGTATTAGTTGATATTGATTTAGATACTTATAATATAAAAGTTGATGAAGTAAAGAAGAAAATAAGTTCAAGGACTAAAGCAATAATTCCTGTTCATTTATTTGGATTAGCAGCTAATTTAGGAGAAATATATAAAATAGCAAATAAATATAGATTAATAGTAATTGAAGATGCAGCATGTGCAATTGGAGCAGAGTATGATGGTAAGAAAATAGGTTCGTTTGATTCTTTGGCATGTTTTAGTTTTCATCCGAGAAAAATTATTACAACAGGAGAAGGAGGGATGATTACAACTAATGATAAGAAAATATATAATTTACTTACATCACTTCGCTCTCATGGTACTTCTATCTCAGACTTAGCACATCATAAAGCAAAAAAAATTATATTCCCTAAATTTGTAAGATTAGGATTTAATTACAGAATGACAGATATTCAAGCAGCAATTGGAGTTGTTCAAATGGAAAAATTACCCGAAATTATTGAAAAGAGAAGAAAGATGGCTAAATATTACAATGAGAGATTAGCAGGAATTGATTCTATTGTTTTACCTGTTGAACCTAATGGTTATAAACATGTTTATCAATCTTATGTTATAAGGATAAAGGAAAACTCTCAACTAAGTAGAGATGAAATAATGAATAGATTGCAAAGAAGGGGGATAAGTACAAGAAAAGGGACATGTGCTATTCATAATGAGCCATATTATAAGAGGAAATTTAATTATAAACCTAAAGATTTTCCAAATAGTTTAATAGCAGATAGAACAACAATTGCATTACCATTGTTTCATACTATGACAAAAGAAAACCAAGATTATGTTGTTGGAAGTTTAATAGAAATTTTATGCGAATAGCTTTTTTTGGAACTACTGAAATAAGTTATAAATGTTTGGAAGCACTTATAA
>Ga0078972_1004470_pt1 | contig 38131 bp, 33 predicted proteins | sample YelNatPaOPGAMG01_FD_67568 | JGI IMG/M metagenome (GOLD analysis project Ga0078972, IMG submission 67568) | Hot spring thermophilic microbial communities from Obsidian Pool, Yellowstone National Park, USA - OP-RAMG-01 (SPADES assembly) (version 2) | ecosystem: Environmental > Aquatic > Thermal...
GTCGCGGCCTCCGGTCTACCGGTTATCCAGCAGGGTAGACGCCGGGCAGCTGCGCCGTTGTGGATAAGGGCTGAAAGCATCTAAGCCCGAAGCCACTCCCGAAAATAGGCGACCAACCTGGAGTGTAGGACTGGGTAACCAGTCTGACTCCAGTCGAGGGCGGGAGTAGAAGACTCCGTTGATGGGGTGGGGGTGTAAGCACCAAGGGTTCGCCCGAGGTGTTCAGCCTGCCGCTCCCAATAGCCCGAGGTACACGATTATCCGCTTCCAGTTGGAACAGGTGAAAAACTGCCTGTGACGTTTTTCGCAACCTTTTTAAAAAGCCTAGTGGATACTATGCTTGGACAGGGAGGAAGTTGAAGGACGGGTGTCGGGCCCAATACGGGTCTGAGGAAACTCCCTTCTTGATGTGGGTGCTGCAACGCCGCGAGGCGTGGGGGGAGACCCCTAGGCTGAGACAGAAACGAAGTCTGCCTGGGGAGGTGGGGATGAAGAATTCTGACGACCCCCGGAACGGACGTGAAACGTGCTCAGCCTGCAGCAAGCAAGGCCGAAAAGATCAGATGAGTCACCCACATGATGATCAGGTGGGCCGCATAGTTGAATCCCGTCTCCAACAGAAAAGGGGTTACTCTCAACATCCTCCCTGTCTCTACGCGCTGCATCTTCATGAGGATGACCCTAGGAAGTGCACAGTCCTCGTTTTAAAGAAGCATGGATTGATAAGGGTGTTCTCAAGAATATCTCAGGTCCCAAAGAATTCGATAGTTTTAAACCCGGAGGCTCCTACAGTACTTTCTCATGGGGATAGGCATATTGCTGTGAGACATGGAGTTACTGTTATAGACACGTCTTGGAAATCTCTGGACAACAGTGTTTTTCATCTTCTTAAAGCCCGCTTCCAAAAGCGGCTCCCGACGCTTCTCGCAGCAAACCCTGTTAATTATGGTGTTCCAAATATTCTTTCAAGCGTTGAAGCACTAGCTGCCGCCCTCTTCATACTTGGGTTTCCAGACCGTGCTGAGAAGATCCTGTCACTGTTTAAATGGGGAGGCTCCTTCTTAGAGTTGAATCGGGACTTGCTTTCTACTTTAGCTCATCAAGAGTCTTAACAACAATGTTCGCAGGCATCTTCTCAACAGAGCTTATTCTCTCACCCACGATGATTTTAACATTCTTGCTTGAAGCCAAGTCCAAGAGTCTCTGGGAAACTATCCCGTCGAAAATTATCCCCTCAACATTATCAAGCTCGTTAAGCCTATCGAACAACTGGTTTACAGGAACCTCGTCAATAACTTCGCCTTCAGAATCAATCAGTATGGCTGTAAACGTCTCCTTAACTCTTTCCCTAAGCTCCTTCATCTTATTCAGCAGCTTTTCCGGAGCAACTTGCTTTGACACCGCGTATGCAGAAGCCAAATAGGTGTTCACCCCAACTCTCCTACTTATAAGATCTAGGATTTCAATAGGCTTCATCTCCTCCACTTCTCTTCCCTGCGGTGCCTTACTCACGTAATCAATCTTAGCTCCCCTTCTAAGAAGCTCCTTGACGATCATGTCTCCAACCCTGTCTCCGTCAGCTAGAACCGTAACCTCCTTCTTCTTGCTTGTCAGGCTGACTACGTGTTGTGGAATGTTGACACCGTTCGTTGCAATAACATTTTTAATACCTGCTTTGAGAAGAGCTGTTAAATCAGCCCTTCCCTCTACAATGAAAAGGGTGTCGCTTGTCTCAGCCTCAGGCCCCCCCTCAACATCAGCCGCTAAGCTGACTATCTTCCCAACCTCGCTGACTTCACTAACCTGGTTCAACATCTGAATAACTTCACTTCTCTGTGAAGCTGACCATCTCTGCATAATGTCTCTAGCTCTTTCTAAAACCTTCTTCCTCCTTTCCTCTCTAACATCTTCAACTTCAACAAGTTTAAACCTAGCATCGTAGGGCCCAACTCTCTCTATGCTTTCCAATGTAGCTGCTAAAAGTGCTGCTGTAGGCTGGTCAAGATTATTAGGGATTGTTACAGCTCCAACGGTTTTCTTATTCTCCACCCTAAGCTCCACGTCTATTCTTCCAAGCTTGCCGCTTTTCTGGAGTTTCTTCAGGTCAAGGGTGTCTCCGAACAGACCCTCAGTCTGTCCGAATACTGCTCCTATCACATCATGTTTCTGTGGGAATCCTCCCTGTTCGAGAAGACTCTTTCCACAACACCCTCGACTTCAAACTCCAGTTTCACCACGTATTTCGAAACTGGTAAAGACTGTTCAGACACCAGTTTTCACCTACCTTTATACCGCTTTCCGCCAATAAGCATGTTTTTCGTTAAGCTCATTAAGCATCACTGTATTTTTAAGCAGAAAGAAGTAAATATAAACTTTTTATCCTGATCCATGAGGCTGAAATCAGATACTGTTGCCTAGGCTTAGAAAAACATTGAGAACTAGGGTTAGCATGCGTCAACCCAGAAGAGCAGAATCCGCGGTTAGGGTCATAGAGGAGTTGAGCACGCTGGACGCTGGAAGCCAGCTTATCATAGTTGAGGGCTCTAAAGATAAGGCCGCACTGCTCAAACTCGGGGTTAAAACTAAGGTAATGACCCTTAGAAGCTTCCTAAGGTTAGCCAGCACTGATTGGCTTGAGAGAAGCGAGTTTTCTGAAGTAATAGTTTTAACAGATTTCGACAGGAGGGGGAGGTTCCACAGCAGGACTATAAAAAGAATCTGCTCTGGAAGGGTTAAGGTTAACACCGAGTATAAGGGGAGGCTTAAACAGGCTTTAGGCAGCTGGGCTAAGGATGTGGAGGGAATACCACGCTTCCTTAGAAACTACTCTGGGCGAGAAACTGTTTAGGCTCGGCCTGACCTCCTTTTTCACAGCATGCTACCGCATGCTCGAAGGCTTCTTGACACCGAGCTCAATGTTTCGCCGTCCTGGGTCCTCCTCCCTCATGGCAGAGCTTAAGCCTACGCTCGGTTAGATCCGCTTTCGGACGGCTCAGAATAGTTTTTCGCACAGACGTTTTTAAGCTTTCTCAGCGCTTTAAAAAGCCTTCTTCATCAACCTCGCCAATTCTAACCCTAGTGCTGGATAGGGGCTTAGAATCCTCAGCCTCTAGAAGCGGCACTACCAGTATCTCGAGAGAAGCCAGTTTTCTCTCGATTCTAAGCCTGTTGATAAGTAGGCCACGATTCAAATTATCTGAGGTAACTAGGAGAGTGCCCTTCTCAAGGCTTACCGAAGGACCTGCAAAATCATCCAGCTTAAAGACTTCGAATTTCACATGTTTCTTCCTGAAAAAATCTGAAACTTTTTCAACTCTTTGGAAGAAAGGCTCAGTCCCATGAGATTTGCCGGCTACAAACTTGTCTGATGTAACTCCCAAAATTATTCTTCTACCTAGGTGTGCTGCAAACTCTAGGAGGAGTCTATGTCCTCTGTGAAACCTGTCGAAAGTCCCTCCGATAACCACTGTCTCCCTCTTAGCCACCTTACCCTTTTCTTCGAAAAAGTAATTTAAAGCCTTATTGCCAAGTAGGGTCTATTCTTGAACGAGGAGGAGGAGAGTAAATACTTAGCGGCCGGGAAGATCGCTGGGAGAGTAAAAAAAGAATCGCGCCAATGGGTTAGGCCAGGTGAAACACTGTTTGAATTAAGTGAAAGAATAGAGGAAATTATCAGAGAGCTGGGCGGCCTACCGGCTTTTCCGTGCAATATAGGCGTAAATGAGATTGCAGCACACTTCACCCCACCTCCAGGGTTCACGGGTAGAATTCCGCCTGATGGGCTGGTTAAAATCGATTTCGGCGTCCATATCGATGGCTGCATAGTGGATACTGCCTTCACTATTCCTCTTTCATCGAGGGATAGGGAGATAGTCGAGGTCGCTGAAAGCAGTTTAGCCAAGGCTTCTGAAGTGTTGAAGCCAGGTGTTAAGATCAATCAGGTTGGTGGGGCTATTGAAGGCTTTGTTAAGTCTAAAGGCTATAAAGTGATAAGGAATCTGACGGGTCATCAGATAGACCGTTTCAATCTTCACACAGGGTTATCTATTCCAAACCTTAAAACTTTCAGCACTGATAAGTTTAGGAAGGACATGGTTGTTGCAATCGAACCCTTCGTCACCTTTGCTGACGGTGCTGGCGAAGTTAGTGAAACCAATAATATATACATTTATCGTTTTAAACATTTTCCCGTCGATTATAAAGGAGAGTTCAATAACCTTGTGAGAAAGATACAAGGCTCGTTTAGGACACTACCCTTCTGTGAAAGATGGGTTTTAAGCCGGTTTGGAGAAGTTGAGAAAGCTAGTCTTGAGAAAATGCTTAAGGATGCTAGTAAACACCTAATTTTTTATCCGGTTCTGGTTGAAAGAAACAGGAGGAAAGTAGCACAGGCTGAAGATACCTTTCTAATACTTGAAGACTCAGTAATCAACCTTACTTCCGGAAAAGACTAGTAGCGTTCCCGCTCCTCTTGCCGTCCCTTATCAAGGTATATCGCTGTTATGAGCATCTTGCTCCCGGATTCCGGAGCGTTCTCCGTGTTTTTAGGACATCTAGGACACTCGTCACCATAACCATACACGAAATCACCGTCGCGAAAAGGTCTTACTGCTTTATAATTGCATTTTGAACATTCTTCAACAGTTAAGACAGTTAGCTTCTTCTCTTTCAACATTTTTTGAACACTAATCTGGTATCTCCGTATCATGTAGAAGGTTGAAATCAATCCCACTACGCCAGTCATTATGAATATCGTGTTAATCATACCATCATTTTTGTCGACTCCAGTTATTCCTTGAAAAAGCAGTATGAGCGAGAAGAGAATTAAAATTCCAAGTAGGAAAAAGTAGAAAGGTACTAGGATCGTTGTGGAGCTTTTCTCCATGATTCACTTCCTCCTATTGTGCAATACCGACTGTATTACCTACTCCAATAACCATCACAGCATCCCCTTCAGAGGATTTCTCCACGATTCTTTTCAAAAGAAGCTGATATGCCTCCTCAACACCGTTAAGCACGTCTTTAGTCATCGGGGTGATCGCCTCTTTCAGAGACATTTTTATGATCATACCGTAGAGAGGTATAGATTTCTTAGTTGCGACCTCCTCAATCTTATATTTTTCAGTGCCTATCCCACCAATAATTGCTCCAACGCCTTCAGCAATACTTCCTGATTTCTCGCCTTCAAGCTTAAGCCCAGCGTCAACCATGAAAATCGTCTTAAAGCTTTCATTTTCACTCAGCTTCATAAGCGCGTCTCCAGGTGTTCCAACAGCACCCCCGGGCCCCTTAGCCTTCATCATATACACTTTCCTTCCGTTAATATTCTTAACAGTGTACACATTATCTTTTTCAATCTCCATTATTTCGCCGCCCCTCATCAGACGTGCAGCAACCAGTGACCCCGCACCGTCGCCAACTGGTTGGCCAGTGGAAAACGCTTGTAGAGCTCCAAGATATGCTTCTGCCTCCATCATAACTTGAGGCAGGATCGCCTGCAACTGTATAATCAGTATGTAGCTTGAAGTCTTCTTGCTGAGAATATAGTAGTGTCTCACAACCTTGTAGTAGTAGTTTAAGGCATAGGATGCTTCGAAAAGGTTCATTATGTTTAAAACTTGACCATCATCCAACTCCGGGATTATCTGTTTTATCTCATCTCTAACCCTGTTCTCCGCAGTCTTAACAATATGGTCAAGCTTCCAAACCACTCCAGCAGGATCCATGTCTACAGGCGGAACCGTTATAAACTCCAAGTAATTATCCATGAAACGGTTTATCTCCTCCTTATTATACTTCTTCAGCTTCTCCTTAGTGAATTTCACGGATTCGTCCCTCATCATGCGTAGTCTTTCGAGAGCATACTCAATATCCCTGAGGCGGATCGTAGTCTGTATTTTCTCACCCCAAAAAACAAGCACTATGAACATTATCATGTAAACTATATTAATTATGTACCCGATACCAGTATTGTCCTGCCCTAGGAATAAGGGTATTGACATATTTTTACGTAAGCCGCTATCCCAAGGAGAATATTTAAGCCTTTCAGAAAAAAACTTTTACACCTAATTAACATGTTTACATAAGGCTTCAAGGGAGGGTTACCAGCTTTCAAACCTCGCGTGGCCGAAGACCACACTACTGTTTGAAACGGAGCTGTGTTTAACTTCCGTGTTCGGAACGGTTCCGCGGGCTTATCCCTGTACGGGTTTTTCCACAGCTCCTATGACCGGTAACCCAAGGGAAGATACTGGTTCCCATATTAAAATATTTCTGATGTCTCTACGGGAAGCTTCTGGAGCAGGATCCGCAAGTGCAGCTTTCCTCAGTTACAGGATATATTTTTCCACAGGACGCGCACATCGTTGCCGGATTATGTATCACAATACCTGTCTTATCGTTTCTCTTAAGACTCTTAAGCTCCTCTAGGTTTCGAAGGAAAATAATGTTTGATTCTGGTGTCAGGGTCTTCAACCTTGATTCGAGCTTAAACCATTCTTCAAAAGGAATATTTCTAGGGACCACATTTATCCGCTCCTCCTCATTGACTGTTCTTAATTCTCTTCTGAATCTTTGAACAGCCTCGCTATGGCTTATCAGGCTTATGATATTTCTATGGTTTTTCCCAGCGTTCTTAGAAACATTTTCATTCACTCTTTTAAAAATCTTCTCTGCCTCAGAAACATTATCTGAGGTCTCTTGCGAGTTGCTAATCTTTTCAGCAACATCATAAAGTCCTGTTAACTCTATTACTGTCAAGCCTCTTTCAATAATGAAATATGCATCACCATTCACTGTATTGGATAATGGAGGAATCTTTCTATTGTCTATAATGCTTCTCAGGCTTTCTCTTTTAAGTTTAAACGCATCCATGATTCTACTGACTGTTTCATCTAAGGCTTCCAGAAAAACATCTATGTCCAAAGAAGCTTTTTCAAGCATGAGGGATAGGTTTAAACTTATTGATCCTAATATGCCTGATCTAACATAATCCTCAATGTGTCCCCTAAGGATTGAGAAATGGTAGGTCGGAGTCATATTTGGAGAGTCATATAATACGAGTGCACCGCCAGAACCCAGATATTTTGCCAGTTTATCGGCTGTTTCCTCTTCAAAAAGTTTCTCGCCATATTCTGCAAGTGAAAGAGAAATATTGGATAAAACAATCTTACCAGCCATTTTCTCGAGTTCTTTTAAAAGTTCAAGCATTAGAGGCTCATACTCAGTTGTTAGAACAATATTCCATTTCCCACAGCTTACTGCAATACTCAATAAAAGCTCCTTAAAAAGCTCTGGATTGCTAGCATCTATAATAATACTGTTCGCATCCAGTGACGAGTTATTAAGCTCATCGATTAATCTCCACGTAACCTGCCTAAACGATAATGGGGATTCTGATACCGGTATGTATGAATGAGTTTTAAAGAGGTTTAAGCTTGTTAAAGAATTAATTGTCTCTTCAGGCTTGAACATAAAGTTAGCCAAATGATTTATATTCACTATTCCACTAAGATGTGCGTCACCTATCTCCCGAGGCAATTTAATTAAGAATGCGTATTGCCTCATCACTTCCTCCCCTGCTTCGCTTACCACATCATTTACACTGCGTTTAAGAGAAATTAGTTCGCTCACATCATACACAGGTATTCCTAGTCTTGTCAACCTGTGCCTGTAGTTCTCCATCTTCTTCTCTAGAAGAATTGCGTTAACATATTCTCTGATGAGGGGCGCCGTTAAATATTTCACTCCCATAGAATAAAGTCTTTCCTCTATTTCCAGAGCTATGGTTTCAGCTGTTTCCTGTTCCATTCCCGCCTCCCTTACTAAGCATTCCTCTATCCTCTTTCTTTCAAACAGTTCAATAGAGGAATCCGTTCTTCTAACGAGAAGTACATTCTCCTTCCTCCTCAGAGATTCGAAAAGACTCATAGCAAGATTCAAAACATCCTTCCCAAGTGTTGTTATCGAATAAATCTTATTCTCAGGCTTGTATTCAACCAGTCCGTTCTCCATAAGCTTGCTTAAATGATACGCGAACTTTCCAGCATCGTTAAACCTGTCGAGCCTCACAGTCCTCATCAGCTCGCTATACCTAAGTGGGTTCTTCTCCAGAATCTTCAGTATTTCAACCCTTATTGGAAATCCCAATGCTTTAAAAATGTCGCTCAACGCTTTGAAACCTTTGTTCTCCACTTCCTCCATTTTCTTGATAATACTTTGTCTGCGTGAGGTAAACTATTTTAACTTAATGCCTAAGGATAATCGCCTTATTCTCCTATGAAACAGCATGCTTCCTACAAGCTCGGACGGAAATCATCAGTATTTGCAATCTTGGGAAACGTATTTTTAAAACAGGTTTTCAACAGTAAGATTCCTAAACTTCTAGGTTTAACGCTTTAACCCAACGCCCAGCATGAAAGTTTTTAAAAAAGTTCATCATAACCATGTCTCAATAAGACACAGCCATAAAAAGCATATGGGGCTGCAGATAAATAAAAGAGGTGATTCGCATAAGGAAGACCATTAACCATAGTGTAAACACGATCATAAATCTGGAAGCACAATGCTTAAAACGAAACACTTTTAACACCATGTCGCAAAAACAACTTTAAGAAAGGGGGTATGGGCTAAAGGCGAAACCGGCTAACTTGGTAGGCTCCATGGCTCGGGCCCATGTGATCCCGGTTCGAACGCACTGAACGGTGCCGAAAATCCGGGTACCCCCATCAAACATTTAAACGATAAACTTAAATCTTTTTGAATATTGGATGGGGGCGCTGGGATTTGAACCCAGGTCTCGTGGGGTCTTGGGCTTTTTCTGTTCTCACATTTGAAAGACGCCACCCAAGCCACGGAGCCTAGACCAAGCTAGCAGACGCCCCCGGCAGACTTTTTTCCATCCTGCAATTTAAAAAGATTTTGTTTCAATCACATGAGACATTAACGAGGAGCAGCTAAAATCCGTTAAGGATGAGCAGGCTGTTGACTTAGAATGCCGGGGGCGGGTCTCGATCCCGCAGCAAGTCGATGATGATATGAATGCCTAGACATCCCTTAGTCACACCATTAAGCTCACCAGTTAATCCCGTTTAGCTTTAACAAGGCTATTTTAACAGCTGGATTAAGACTTCATCATATCAGCATATTTGCTTAAATTCTCAAGGTGTGGAAAATATCCTGTTGAGAAGGAGTAAATGCGGTTTTAATTGCGAGAATTGTCCTTATTTCAGGAAGCCGTGCATCGGCTGCGTGATTGAAACTTGTCTGGTGGATAAATGCATCAGAGGAACCTCTTACACTGGGATAACGCATCCTAGGAGCTTCTGCAGGCTTAGGCAGTATTGCCCAATCGGGGGCAGGGACAGGCCTCCTCCGGAGCAAGTTCTACCCTCAGGAAGGAAACAGGTGGCGAAGGTGAGGTTCCCTAGGTTTGTGCCTGAGATCGATGTCGCTGATCAAAGGTCTTGGATTTGGAGGGATGGTTTTCAAACATCAGCGGTTTTCGTGCCCCTCTGGCAGCTGCTTACAAATGAAAAAATTCTGGCTCAGGCTTCTAGCAAGGGTCTTCACGACTATCTTGATTTTGATGGAGGGATACTGCTTTCCACTGTTATGCCGGATGAGCTTATCGACAGGCTTGAAACCAAGGACTACTTCAAACTGATTAATGACTTGAAGCCGGATGCCACAATGGTTCCTGATAACTACACTTATACCGATGTCCCGCTCTACCAGTCCTGGTCTCAAACCATACGGCTTGTTTCCTCAGCAAATGATTTCCTTAAGCTTGATACCCCTTTGATAGGTCTGGTTAAGGGTGCTAACCTGCGTCAGATGGATTGGGTCCTCAAGAAACAGGTTGAAATGGGCTATGTTTCCTTTGCGATGCCAGCTAGAGAGCTATTCGAGGAGGAGAGGCTTGACGAATTCCTCCCATATATCCTGTCAACTTTAAGAAAAAGTTTTAGGGGGGAGAAAGATTTCGAGTTTCTTCTTTATGGCGTCGGCCAGAGGCTCTATAGTTATAAAGACATAAGCTATAGTAATCTTTCCTGGTTTCTAAGGGCGAAGCACGGGGAATACTACTGGGATGGGCTGTTCTACGACCTTAGGGATCCGTCTATAAGGTTCGAGGAGTGCTACTGTGAAGCATGCAGGGGAATGATGCCCCAAGACATTATTGACCTCTGGTTCAAGGACAAGGAGCACGCGATGAGAATACTGGCTTTTCACAACCTCCTAGACCTGAGCCGGCTAAAGCGGAGAAGGAAATGAGAAATGGGCGGAGGCTCAGCCGTAAAACAGTATCAGAGAAGGTTCCTCCAGGGAGAACCTGAGGAAACTGGTAGAAAAGAGGAGTGTGAAGAAGCCTATTGGACAGCGAAGACCTTTGGAGAATATGAGGTACGTGAAACGGAAGGTGGCGAGTATGAATTAGTTAAAGGAGGCATTAACGTAGGCGTATTCTCGGAGGCATGTGTTGAAGAGAAAAGGATACTCTTCTCACTAAGCCACGGAATGTTGCTAGAAGTTTCAGAAGAGGGTGTCAGAGAAATACCCACGCCCGAGAAAGCAGTATTCTTTGGGATGATAGCCTCTGATGGAAGCAATGCTTTTTATCGTCATCGCACTCACGAAGGGGGATACCGCTCTGATTATTCAACGCGTTTCTTCTCCGAAAATGTGGAGCTTATAGACTTGTTTGATGAATTATCCGAGAAAATATATGGTTTAACTCCTCATCAATATGTTAGAGAGAGGAATGGCTTAATTACTGCAGCAATATACTCTAAAGGAGTCTTCTATGATCTAAGTGATTTCGACATTAAGACAGGAGCTTATGAGTTTAGTGTTCCCCGAGAGCATCTTGACGAAGAAGGAAAGAGAGCCTTCTTGAAGGGCTTCTTTTCCGGAGATGGAAGCGCCTCTATGACTTACAAAGGAGAACTCCTCATACGTTTTTACTCGAAGTGTAGAGAGGGTCTAGAAGAATTGCGTCAAATTCTTATGGACTTGGATTTTCATCCTTACGAGATAGGGGAAGACAGAAAGCTAGAAGGCGTAGTTTACCGATTTTCGATTCCAAGTAGAGAGTACGAAAGGTTTATAGATGAAATAGGAAGTTTTAAGCCTGAACACATAAGCGTATTTGAAGAATATAGAAGATTGAGGAGTGAGAAGCGTGAAAGGAGCTAAGGTTTGGGGATGGGGCGAGGATCTAGAATTAGCTGGAAGAAACGCTAGGATGTATATAAACAAACGATGGAAAAGCACAACAAATGAATGTTCCATTGCGATACTCGGCAGGAAGACTGATAAAGACATATTGTTCGGAATTACCGTGTATATGAGCAAACCCGAAGGTGTAGAAGATTTGGTCAACAATCTTTTTGACATTGCATTAACTAAGGGGAGCAAGATATACTTCGTCACCGTTAATCTGTATGATTATATGGCTTCAAACGAGAGAATATATAGAACCAGCCTATCCGTTATGAGAGAAGCATATGAGAAGCGAGAGCAAATTCTTATTCAGAAATTTAAGGATCATCCGAAAGTCAAGCCTCTACTTGAAGGAGAGAAGACTCTAGTAATATTGCCGGTGACCACGATATTCTGCGAACTGGAATCAGAGCGCTTTAACAAGGTAATCGTGAGAACGAGCAATTGCGATCTCGATCCTCTCTTGAATCACTCTCACTTCATTGCTGACAAGCTAATCGAACATAAGATCGCTACTCGTATCATAGGATATGATCTGCAGAATAATGTCGATGAATTGATGATCGAAGATTTATATGTAAGGGAGGAGAAGGTTTACCTGTGGTTGGTCCATCCATCCACTAGGTAATGCCGCGAGGCAAGTCCTTGGATTTAGGCAATCAATTGATTTTTGATTCATATCTTTCTAAAAGATAAAGCATAATTTTTTATTCTGCAGAATGCCGGGGGCGGGCCTCGATCCCGCAGCCTCCAGATTATGAGTTTCGACACGTTGAGGTCTGGCGCCTTAACCCTTGGAGGTCTAGCCACTTGGGCGACCCCGGCTGTCTTCATAGACGGAGAACTCTGTTTTAAATTTTTATTCGAAAACCTCTAGCCTACAACTGTTTTTTCATGACGTTGTATCATGTTTTCTTAGATGTTTGGAATCGGTGGCTTGAAGACTGTTTCATGGAGAAATGTTCAAGGATTTGCCAGTTTGCTAAAAGAAGTTTTTCAAACCTGATTTGTTGAATCTTTTTAATGGTGACGAATTTTCTGCTTGACGTGTTTAAAGCTAGTCTATGCTTGGGAGTTCTAGTGCCTTCAAGATCTGCCTCAACCCCTCCTCAGTGACCTTTTCCCCCGCTACAACAAGATCCCTCTTAGGATATATTATTAGACCCTTATACATCCCTGGTATGTTGATTATGTAGAATGCTTGTATCACAAATATTAAGTAGTTGAGTTGCTTGCTTGTCAGTTTTTCAAGAAGGCGCCTCTCTGTACTGAAGGATATTGCGCACCTTTTCCTGAGGCTTTCAGCAATACCCTCCTTATCCGCATCCATAACCTTCACTATATCTGCTATAGTTAGCTCCTGTTCCCTAAGATAGTCGTCAACCGCTTTCTTGAGCGGGATATAGTAATTCGCGAGACTCATTTTAAACTCCTCTCAGGGATATATTATTGTCTGCGTCCGGGGATATGGGATTGCATATTTTATGCTTGGAAGATGCAGGATGTGGGCTAAGAGTCTTTCGAAGCCTAGGCCGAAGCCTGAGTGCGGGACTGAGCCGTATTTCCGCAGGTCCAAGTACCAAGCATAGTCTTCAGGATTATAGCCTGATTCGACTATTCTTTTAAGAAGAGCATTATAATCATCTATCCTCTGCCCTCCACCAATTATCTCTCCATAAGGCCAGACTATCAGGTCTGCCGCTAAAACCACAGAAGGATTTTCAGGATCAGGCATGTGGTAAAATGCCCTAACCTCCTTAGGGTAATGCGTTATGAAAACAGGTTGACCCACTAACATTGCAGTCATCTTTTCCTCTCTGACACCTAGGTCCCTGCTCCACTCTATATTAACACCTTTACTTCTGAGTAGTTCAACAGCCTGAGTATAGGTTATTCTCTTAAACGGTTTTTCGAAAGGTTTGAAACCCGGGTTGAATCTTTTAATCTCCTCTTCGTGCTTCCTATAGAATTCTCTTACAACCTCTGTAAGCATGTCCTCCTCAAGTTGAAGGAGCTGCTGGAAATCCATATAGCCTGCTTCAACCTCTAGATGCCAGTACTCTGAAAGATGTCTCCTCGTCTTAGACTCTTCAGCCCTAAAACTCGGCTGGAAACAGAATACTTTTTCAAGCGAGAAGATTGCTCCCTCAAGGTAGAACTGCGAGCTTTGAGTTAAGAACGCTTTTCTATCGAAATATTTTACTTCAAACATTTTAGCACCGCCCTCAGTGGCAGCAGTAACTATCGAAGGTGCGTTAATCTCATAATACCCGTTTTTTAAAAACCATTCTCTGAGAATAGTTGAAAGCGATGATCTAAGCTTAAGAACAGTACCCATGGTTCTGCTCCGTATGAAAAGGTGACGGTACTTCCATACCATGCTAGGTGAAAGCTTCTTTCTAAGAGGATAATCTTCAAGAGAAGGTGATTGTACTATAATTTTTTCAACTCTGATTTCAACGCCGCCAGGGGCACGCGTATCTTTTCTAACCTCTCCTTCTATTATGAGAGAGGATTCTCTCTTAAGTTTCCCAACCTGATTAAAAATTTGGTCACTAATAATGTCTCTTCTAACAACAGTTTGCACTATTCCTGAGGAATCCCTGATCCTTAAGAATACGAGTTTCCCCACAGTGTTTTTCACATAGAGCCAGCCTCGTATCCTCACTCGCCTTCCCACAAGCTTTCCTAAATCTGAGATTTTAGCTAGCTGTACCTCCTTCTTATCAGGTTCAAGAGTCAAATGACGTTACAGTCTTGCCAGCATATTCTCCCAATATAAAGGTAACTGGGAAATCCAATTAGTTTTTAACTAAGGGTTGACGCTTTTTATAGTATGGATAGTAAAGAGGTTGTTGACTATAGGGTGGAAGACGCAGAATCCTTCTCAGAACTGTTGTCCAGAATGAGGCAGGGATGGGGTTTTGAAGCCGCGCAACTAGCTAATGCCTGTGATATTATTCTTGAAATGTTTAGGGATAAGGAATGCGTTAAGTTTCTCTCCCTGACTGCTAACATAGTTTCAACAGGTTTGAGAGGAGTTATTGCAGAGATGGTTGAGAAGGGTTTATGCGACGTTATAATAACTACCGGCGGCACATTTGACCACGACATTGCTAAAAGCATAGGGAAGTACTACAGGGGTGATTTCATTATGGACGATAGGGATTTGAAGAAGAGAGAGACCCATAGGCTCGGCAACATACTCATACCTCAAGGCTCCTATGGACTAGCTATCGAATCATTCACAATACCCTTATTGAAAGAAATAACCCGAGAGAAGAAAACGTTCAGCAGCAGAGAGCTAGCTGAAGAGGTTGGGAAAAGGCTGAAGGATAAGAATTCAATACTCCGGTCCGCCTACGAGAGGAAGGTGCCTGTTTTCACACCGGGGCTGGTTGACTCAGCCTTCGGCACACAGCTCTTTATCTTTTCTCAGACAAACGAGTTTTCCTTAAACATTTTGAAAGACATGAAGGAGCTTTCAGACATAGTTTTCTCCTCCGAGAAGACAGGTGCTATAATACTTGGAGGAGGAATAAGCAAGCATCATACTATATGGTGGAACCAGTTTAAAGGAGGCTTGGACTACGCTATCTCGTTGACAACAGCGTACGAATTCGACGGAAGCCTCTCGGGAGCTAGGCTTGAGGAAGCCATAACTTGGAACAAGGTGAAAGAGAACGCAAATATATCGCTAGTACATGTCGATGTTACTCTAGCATTACCATTGTTACTCGCTGCAGTCTACGAGAAAATACGGGGCGATTAGTCTAGGAACAGGGTTATCTCTGTGATGCAGTATCCGGTTTGTTTTTTAAAAAACTAGGAGAATTCTTCCTCAGCAATTTTTGAAAGAGAATTTACTAGGTCTGTCCCAACCATGTCGATTATGTCGAAAATCCTTTTATCTACCACTCTATACGGCTTTCTGTTCTTGTCCCTTCTAAAACTAACCAGTCCACAACTCCTCAGAATTTTCAGATGCCTTGATATAAGTGGTTGAACAGTTTTGAGAAGTGGGATCATGTCTGACACGCATTTCTCACCGTCTTTCAAGCAACAAATTATGTTAAGCCTAAGCGGGTCTCCAAGACATTTGAAAATCTTAGCCCTAGCCATGTTCAAGTCGTTTCTTTTCTTTCTAGCGTTGGTGCTGACCTGTTTCATAGAATATAGAACATGTTTTATGGCTTAAGTATTGTTTAAACAATTTTTTGACAAAAAGCCCCTCCTATTTTTTTCCCATAGAAACATAACAATTTAGTTATATCCTTGTTTTTCAGGAGTCTTTCCTTCAATAAAAATAGTTAATAACTATAAACCCCGCGATAAAAACAATTGATAAAATTTCTCCATAAATCTTAGGCACGATGCTTTTTTAACATACCGACAGTTATTTCCTAAGCCTAATGAATGGGATGATTTCCAGATAGATTTGAAAAGATGTGTGAGCGCAGAGATATGAACCCATACAATTTCTTAAGAATACGGGAGCAGATGGTGTTACGAACGCATGTAACCTAAACGTTACAGAGAAAACCAGATAATCAGATGAAGTAAAAGACTGGTGAAGAAAACAGGATTTTCTGGAATAACATAAAACGATTTGAATAAAGAATGGTTAGGAATGGGCCCGGAGGGATCTGTTCCACATCGTCTGCGATTGAACCCCCAACCTACGGGTTATGAGCATCGACGCTTCTTCGGCTCCGCCGCTCTAACCTGGTTAAGCTACGGGCCCTACTCTTTTCTGTTTTGTTTGAGGAATAAAAATTTTTCCCTTCCCGGGTTTGCAAAGAGTATTAGCTTATATCGCCATGTTTTTAAGTTAAGCTTTATCCGAAGTCTTTCCAGCAGTCTTCTCTCGCTTCAGGAATTCTTCAATAGCCTCTTCATATTTCTCCTTCAGCGCCTTGTATGTCTTTTCATCGATCTTCTTTTTCCTGTAGGCTTTCTCAAGATCTGCAACCTCTGTTTTTATTCTCTGAATCTCCTCCTGAACTTCAGGTGTCCCTGGTCTGGGTGGCGGCAGGATTAGCGCGACAAGCCTCTTCTCTATGAGACTCCTTATGAACATCGATAGGGAAACCTCTGCTTCTCTCTCAGTTATCTTGAACTCATTCTTCATCCACTCGGCTATTCCACTGAGAGTTGTCTTACCATCTATTTTTTTCCACACTTTGCTTCCTATAATATCAAGCTTTATTTTCATGGTTCTGATGGCCTGCTTAGCGTCTCCTGTTCTCACAGGAATCATTACTGTGACAATGCCTTCTGAATCCTCTTCATATTTTATTTCTGGGTTTATAACTGGTATGCTCTTTTGAAGCCTCTCAGGGGAAACCTTTGGGCCCTCCTTCTTTTTAAACAATGGCATGATTATTCACCTACTCCATCTTGAAACTTATGCTTTTCTCCAATTTATCCAGATCATCGTAGTTTGCCTCAGGACCTGAATATCCTATCAGAAATATCTTGTTAGAATCAGCATCGTACCAGATTTTCACTGTTTTGACAATTATCCCTCTACGTAGGAACTTACTTTGCTTTCTTTCTACTATTGTTAATTTCCCAGTTTCATCGGATTTGAGCTTTTTATGGTTTAGGCCTTTTATTGCCACATATACTTCTTTGGGGATTTCCTTTTTAGTCCATTCTAATAAATTCTTATATTTTAGTAAATATTCTTTGGCGAAATAGCACCAGTGGAGCATCAACATCCTCCGCTCGTTTCTGAAAACCATTACTGGCTTGCCTAAAGCTAGCTTTCTGTCATAAAGCTTATATCCCTTAGGTATTTTAAACTCAACTCCGAACAAGTAGTATTTCCAAAACTTCTCAGATGTATGACATACTATCCCCGGGATAAGCCAGGTTGCTATTTCTCCCCATTCTTCACCGGGCTCCAAGTAGTAGTTGATTAAGAAAACCTTATCCTCCTCATCACATACCCATGAAAGAGCAACCATATCCATATCGCTTTTCCATCTTGCAAAATAGGCTTTATGGCCGCAGACTTCTGCGTCCCCCCGCTCATATATTTCTGCTTTCTTCCTGGTTTTCTTAGCATAGTTTTCGATAAACTTGTTGATAACGAGCATCGGCTGAATTTTAGGCTTCATCCTTTTATCCGTTAGCTGTTTCTCCCACTTTAAGTCAAGCTTCATAGAGGTTTTGGAACTAATTTTAAAAAAGCCACTTGTAATACCTCCCGCCTCAGCTGTTAAACTCCATCCCTTAGGATGTTGAAGCTCTACTTCAAGCCAATATTCTTTTTCAAGATTCTCCATTTAATTCTTTTCAGCCTCGCCTCCAGTATTTAATTATTTTGACCCCTGTCGCCTGTTCCTTCATGCTTTTCCACGTATTTGAGGAAGATCTTCTCCCAGTCTAATTTAAGCATGATGATTATTATTCCTATTAGGAGCAAGAAAGTAATTACAGTGGTAACCCAACCCCCCTCTCCGGCTAGTAGACCTCTAATTATGCTGATTGAAAACCTTCCTCCAAGGGCTAGTATAAGACACATTGAAAACTTTCCTAAGATGCAGGGTATTAGAAACTTTACAGGGTTATAATGCATAATGCCAAGAGGGATTATCAGAAGGTCGTCTGGCAGAGGGGTCAGGGCGAAGAGAAATATTGCTACAGCACCGTAACGGTCGAATATCTTAAGCATGTAATCCATTTTCCTCTTGCGCTCCTCGCTTATCACCATTCTCCCATAGTAGCCTAGAAGGTAGCCGGCAAACTCGCCGATAGCGGAGCCCAACCCGCCTGAGAAAGCGATTAGAAAAGGGTCTAGGAAAGAACCCAGCAGATAGATTACGATGGTGTATGGTATGGGGAAGACGATAGAAATAGCTCCAATGAAGGAGAGTAGGAATACCCCTAGGTAGCCATACTGGTATGCAAGTTGCTCCATCCAGTCTAAGAATTGCTGAAAGATTAGGAGGGTTCTCAGCATACTGTGTCTACCATCCTGCTCCATATCTATTTAAGGCTTGAGAAAAATTAGCCTTAAACAGGAACAGCTCTATCTAAACAATATTCTTTAACGGTGTTTTTCAACAGTTCTCCAATAGATATGTTTTAATATTAAGACGTATTTGTTTAGAGATAATGGTGGTTTAGATGGATCTTGAGCAAACAATGTATCATGTAGCCATTGAGGTTGAGAACAGCCAGTGCAGGGGGCTTGAGCTAATGTCTAAGCTAGGCATCAATAATTGCAGGCTGATTGACGTTAGAAGACTGCCCGAGGGCTCGGTGAAGCATCTTGTCAGCTTCCCCGTCAGCGAAGTTGCCAAGGTTTCTGAGAAGGAGCTTAAGGTACTAAGTAGTTCTAAAGGCTCAAAGGTTCTCGCCTCCTTCCAAACAGATGGCTGCAACGTATGTAATACCATGCTTTCTAAAGGCGCCTTTCTTATTTCCGGGAAGCATTTAGGAGGGTACAGGATGGTTTACGAGCTTATAGCTCCTGGGCACGATGTTTTCCAGCAAATCGTATCGACACTAGACTCCTTGGGTTTTAAGCCTAAGATACTGAGGCTGGCGAAGCACGAGCCTAAGGAGGGAGTTTTAACCGAGAAGCAGGAGAATGTGTTGTGGCTTGCCTTAAAAATGGGTTACTTCGACTACCCTAGGAAAATCAATACTAAGGAACTGGCGCAAACACTTGGGATAGTTCCCTCAACCTTCTCGGAAATAACTAGAGGTGGTCTACGTAAACTACTAGAAAAATACTTTGAGTCTAAAAGAGTAGGGGAAGAACAATAGTTTTACTCTCAGAAAATAATACTGTTAATTGATTGAAAGAATATTCTCAACCTAGGTGGTTCATTCATCAAAACACTGCAATCATGCAACAGATCGCCCCTTACACTATTATTGCATCTGTCTTAAAGCAATTAACCTTCTGACGGAACCTTCTGACGGTAAAAAAAGTTTTTTCTAGGTTTACACAATATTTATTGGGAAGCCAAGTGTCTTAATCAGGTATGTGTCCAATAGACCTAAAAGAGTTTAAGAATCCTTCGAAGGAATACAGGCCCTCCCCCTTCTGGTCTTGGAACAACCTTCTTAACATCTATGAGCTGCGTAGACAGGTTCAAGAGTTCGCGGAAAAAGGCTTCGGTGGATATTTTATGCATTCTAGGATAGGTCTGGCTACTCCATACTTGTCAGAGGAATGGATGAAATGTGTTGAAGCCTGTTTAGACGAAGGGATGGAGAGGAATGTTGACTCATGGCTTTACGATGAGGATAAGTGGCCCAGCGGTTTTGCCGGAGGCATCGTGACTGCTAAGAGTGATGAATACCGGTCAAGAATGCTTGTGGTAAGAGAGTTTAGGAGAGAGGATTTAGAAAAATGTTTTGCAGATCCCTCTATTCTAGCAGTTTTCGAAGTTAACTTATCCTCTTCAAATTTAATTGAGTCTTTTAAACGTCTCCAGGGTGCTGGTGATACTACAGGAAAAGGCAGGATCCTTGGTTTCAAGGTTGAAGTGAGTGAGCACAGCAACTGGTATAATGGGGAAAGCTATGCTGACCTTCTAAACCCTAGGGTTACTGAAGAATTCCTAAGGGTTACTGTTGACGGATATGCGAAACGCTTCAATAATGAATTCGGCAAGCATATTCCAGGAATATTTACTGACGAGCCCAACTTCTGCATACGCTGGGGGCCTTCAGAAGAGTTGCCTTGGACAGGAGAGATGGCTGAATACTTTTCCAAGTTAAACGGTTATGATCTGATTGATAAGCTTCCACTCTTGTTCTTCGAGGGAGATGGTTGCAACAAGGTTAGATACGACTTCTGGAGAACCGTTACACGACGCTTCATAGAGTCTTGGACAATACCTTACAGTAGGAAGTGTGATAAATACAGGTTGAAGATGACGGGCCATTATCTTTGTGAGGATAATCTTGTGATCCAGACACGTTACATTGGTGCAGCAATGCCTCACTACGAGTACATGCATATTCCTGGCATAGACCACCTTGGCAGAAACATTAATGATGCCTTAACGTTGAAGCAGTGTTCAAGTGTAGCCCATCAGTTTGGAAGAAAAAGAGTTCTCTGCGAAATATTTGGGTGCAGTGGTCACAGCATGACCTTCGAAGACCAAAAATGGATTGCGGACTTTCACTTTGCTCTAGGCATCACCTTTCTCTGCCAACACCTCACGCTCTACACTCAGAAGGGAGATGGTAAGAGAGATTTCCCGCCTACGATAAGCTATCATCAGCCGTATTGGCCGTACTACAGGCTTATGAACGATTATTTTTCAAGAGCAAGCTACCTGTGTTCTCAAGGAAGCTTCTATTCTGATATACTTGTTCTCAATCCGATAGGGAGCGTCTGGGCTACCTACGCGCCAAGTCTTGTTGAAAAACATGATTCTGCACCATGGAAGTATAATGATGCTTTTATCAGGCTCGTTGAAAACCTTCTCATGCTTCACTGGGAGTTTGACATAGGTGATGAAACGATAATGGAAAAACACGCTAAGGTCACTGGTGGAGGAATAATTAGTGTCAAGGAATCTGCCTACAGGCTTATAATTGTTCCCTCATCACTAACTTGGTCGCGTAGTACTTTTAACATGATGGTTAAATTCCTCAACTCTGGAGGAAAAGCTGTTTTCCTAGGAGATCTGCCTAAGCTTATCGACGGGGCTCCTGCTGAAGAAGAGTGGCGGAAAGCATTATCCCATCCGAACGCTATATGCTTACCTGAAGACTTCGAAGCCTTGGATAAGGCTCTCAACAGTGTTTTGCAAAGATCCGCTAGCATTAGGGATGAATCTGGAAACGAGATCAGAGACATTTACATTCACCATAGAGTAGATGGGTCTCAGCACATATACTTCTTTTCAAACAGAAGTAGAAAGCAATACTATAATGCAACGATTGTCTTCAGAGAAAAAGGCGTGGTCAATGAACTGGATATGGCTGCCGGAGAAGTCAAGAAGGTTGAGGCCACTCCGTCGAAAAACGGGTTGAAGATTGAGACATTATTCCCGCCGGTAGGAAGCCACGCTTACCTCTTAGACACGTCTAAGCCAGGCCTGTTTAGGAGAGAAGAAAAACATACGGGTCGGATTGAGGAAAAAGTTGTAAGGCTATCTGGTACATGGATGTTTGAAAGATTACATTTAAACTCTTTAACGCTAGATAAATGCCAGTATTCAATTAACGGCGAGGAATGGAGCAGCATTATGCCCATTTGGAAGGTGAGGCGTGAGGTGCTTAAGAAAGCGGGTCTGTCACAGTATTCCGGTATCCAGCCATGGGTTCTGATTAAAAAAGGCATTACTAGTTCCAGATGCCTTGCTCTAAGCCTACGCACCACCTTCAAATCAGAGTTGAAGACGGGGAGGATTTACCTAGTTTTAGAGAAGGCTTCTCTCTGGAAACTGGCTGTTAACGGCATTCAAGTATCTACTGAAACAGGCGAGTGGTATTGGGATAGGCAGATGAGTAAAATAGACATAACTGACTATGTTAAAACTGGTGAAAACACGGTAGAGCTTTCGTGCAATTACAGTTTAGAAATCCCCATAGAAGACATTTACATAGTCGGGGAGTTTGCAGTTAAGAAAGCTGACGGGGAGTTCGTTTTGACGGAGGAGCCTGATTTCATAAAGTCAGGGAGCTGGGTTGACCAAGGGTACCCCTTCTACGCTGGTACGATTAGGTATAAGACGAGGTTCAGGCTTCCAGAGGAGGCTGAAGGCCAGATCCTCGTTCGTTTCCCAAATGCTAAAGGAACCCTGTTCCTAGTTTACGTGAATCATAAGGGTCCTGTTCCAGTCTGCTGGAGCCCGTTGGAAGCAGATGTTACAAGCCTTGTGGAGAAAAGCGAAAACGAGCTGGAGATTGATGTTGTGAGCAGCCTCAGAAACACCTTCGGCCCGCTTCACCACAGGCTTGGAGACGATTTGACTTTCGTAGGGCCTGAAACATTCGTAGATGAGGAAAACTGGGTTGACGATTACCAGTTCGCTCCCTACGGTTTAATGGAGGGGGCTGAAATAGTTATCCGGGGCACAGGCTTCTAGCAGAATAGCTTTAATTATAGGAAACGCTTTTTCTTATGAGGTGGCTTGGCTTGAGGTGCAGAGTGTTTGTTGACACAACTACCCCGATTGGGGTTCTTGACAAGAGGTGCTACGGTCAGTTCATCGAACACCTAGGTGAATGCATATACGGCGGTATTTGGGTAGGTAAGGATTCAAACATACCTAATGAAAACGGTTATCGTCTGGATGTTCTGCAGGCAGTGAGAGATTTAAAACCTCCACTTGTAAGGTGGCCGGGTGGAAACTTTTCAAGCGGATATCACTGGAAGGATGGTGTTGGACCTGTAAACCAAAGGCCTAAGCGTTATGACATGGCTTGGGGGGCTGAGGAGCCTAATTTCTTCGGAACGGATGAGTTCATAGAGTGGTGTAGGCTTGTAGAGGCGGAGCCGTTCATAGTTGTTAACGCTGGGAATGGAACACCTGAGGAGGCTGCTCAATGGGTTGAATATTGCAATTCAAACAGGAGCACGCATCATGCTTCTCTAAGACGTGAATATGGACATGTGGAGCCTTACCATGTCAGGCTCTGGGGAATAGGCAATGAACTATACGGGGAGTGGCAGATAGGATTCTGCAGGGATGGAGCTGAGTGTGCGAGGAGAACGGTTGAGTATGCGAACGAAATGCGTAAGACTGATCCTGATATAGAGCTTGTTGCAGTAGGCTGCGAAGACCTTGAGTGGAACCTTGAAATGGTTAAGGGAGCTGGAAAATATTTCGACTATCTGTCTATACATTTCTACGATTTCGACAATAAGCCGTATAGGGAATTGGTTGCTGTTCCGATAGGTGTTGAACAGAGGCTGAGGGATGTTTATAGCCTAGTTCAAGCTGTCCGAAGAAAATACGAGATAAAGCGCGAAATAAAGATAGCTTTCGACGAGTGGAATGTCTGGTATCCTGAAGCTAAGGAACCATTGCTTAAACAGGTGACAAGCATTAAAGACGCTGTTTTCACAGGGGGGATTCTAAACATGCTTCAAAGGCTTTGCAATATTGTTCCAATAAGCAATTTCGCTCAGACTGTGAACGTTCTGCCACTTATAATAGCTTCTTCTGATGGAAGAATGGTTCTAACACCTCAATACCTTGTTTTCAAGATGTACGGTAGCAACAGGGGTGCCCATGTTATAAGAACTTCAACGGATTCAGATCTATACCTTTCCAATGAGGCTGGTGGATATGTGCCCTACGTAGATGTTTCAGCAACATTTTCAGAGGACGGAAAAACACTCTACCTTTATGCTTTAAACAGAAGTGATGAAGAAGGTGTTGAGCTTCAAGTGGTTTTCAAAGGCTTCAATCCTAGAAGCGGGGTCCAGCAGTTTATCGCCGGGGAATCAGCAGAGGACAGAAATACGCTTGAAAACCCAGATAGGATTAGAATAGAAGAATCTAGGGTTAAAACAGTTAGAAGCGAGTTAAGCATCGAGCTGAAACCGCATTCAGTTAACGTTGTAAGACTTTATGATTGATTTTAAGCTGGTGGCAACACTATATTAGTATTCAAAAATCAGAAGAAGCCTTTTCTTATTCTAAAAATTTAATGAGGTAACCTGCTTTTTCTTGTATCATCTAAAATCTTTCTAGAATCTGGAGCCATTTTAAAGAGGTTTTCTAGCTTATCACATGAGTATTCTTCGCAGTAGGCACAGTTCTGAACTTTTTTGCTTTGGCTACACTTCCTTATCTCACAGATCCTACAATAGTTAACTACTCTTTCTCCTGTTGACAAGCAACCGTCGCAGTTAATATCCTCAGGCTTAAAGGAGCTGCCAAACTCTTTTGACCAGAGTTCTGCCACCCTTTTTCGTTCAGCATCATCATTCCTCTGGGTTGCTAGGAAAGCCGGGCAGTCGGAACATACTAGCCCACAATACGCGATTATTTTCTCCATGCATAACTTGCGCAGGCAACCTATATAAAGCTTAGACGCGAGTGGAAGCCGGGGAATCTCGGTTGACCTGTCGACAGTGTTTTCTTGCGATTACTCTTAAATGTTTTTGAAAGCGGTACAACAAAACTGTTATCACAGGGATACTAGTCTACTGAGTTATCTGAGCGCAGAATTGCTTAACCTCATCCGCATACTTCCCAGTTTCCACTTGTCTTCTCCTCAGTTTAAGCGTTGCAACCGGTTTTTTGCCACATAGGACCTCTATTTCTTTAAACACGTTGCTTTCAGAACTACTTTGAGTATAGAAGAACGCGACTTGTTTGAAGCGACTCCTGTATTCCAATATGTACGTTCTAATAGGTGTAGAAAGAGTGCCACTCCAAACAGGAGTGCCGATTATTGTAACGTCATAAAGCTCAACGGGTTTCTCAGGCTTCTCTATTTTGGTGAGCCTTCTCAAAGTCGCATCCATGCCTGAACTCAGCCAGCCTAAGACACCCGACCTGTTTTTCAAATCCCGTATTTCCTCGATATCGCATCTCAAAGCTTTTGCAATAGCTTCTGCAACCTTCCTCGTGGTACCCGTCCTAGAATAGTAGACAACAAGCTGTTTCATATCCAGCAGAGGAGGAGATCCCTTCGCATTATTATAAAGATTATGTCAGTATTGTGAGGATCTAGTCATAAATTTTATGGGATGTGCATATTATTCTTCGATCCTGATCTTTTTAAAGGATATTTCTTTAAGGAAAGCCGGGATCAACCACAAGCCCACCGGTAGAGAACTCCTTCAATAGGAAAGGTTCTTTCTCCAGTATACGTATCCTAGATCTCGGACAGGTAGCTTTCTGCATCAAATCTTGGAAGCTCTACGGCTATTCCTCCAACCGTCTTGAGAGTAACTTTGTTAAGCTTATTGGCCTGCAGTGAACAAGCATTCCTGTCAAACCGGCTTCTTTCAAGGTTTTGAAAAGATATAAGGCTAAGTAGAGTTCACATTGAACGGTAAACTGGTACGATGAGCTTAAAGGTTAGAATGATTGACACGTATGAAGATTTCCTAACATACTGGTCTACCGCCTCCTCGATGAGCGTTGAGCATAAAACCTATTTTTGGAAGGCGTCATACATGGAGAAGTATCCTGAGTTGCTGAAGAAACAATTGGAGAACTATGGGGGTGAAGGCTTAGACTGGGGTAAGGTTGCAGGAGAGAGGGTTTTTCCAAAGCTTTCAGAAAACATCTCGCTAATGAGTGAGGCTAGGAAGAATATTCTCACCATTTACAAGCCAGTTTGTAGCAGAGCATATGAGACGCTGAAGCTGGATTTCAACATGGTTCTCGTCATATACGTGGGTATTGGGTGCGGAGCCGGCTGGTCGACAAGGTACGAAGGATTGCCTGCAATCCTTTTAGGGTTGGAGAATATTGCTGAATCAGGATGGCATACTGAGAATAAGCTTCAAGGCCTTATAGCTCATGAAATTGGGCACCTCGCCCACATGGCGTGGCGAAACGAGTGGGAGGTTTTCGAAGAAATGGAGCGGGATCCCCTGTTCCAACTTTACAGTGAAGGCTTCGCTCAAAGATGTGAACATATTATCTTAGGAAGGGAGACTTGGCATCAGGCACAGGATGAGGACTGGAGTAATTGGTGTGAAGAACATAGGAGTTGGCTAGCGGGGGAATTCTTGAAAAGGCTAGAGGTTCCGTCTCAGGTACAGGGCTTCTTTGGATCTTGGTTCAGTGTTCAAGGAAGGAAGCAGACGGGGTATTTCCTCGGTCACGAGTTCATCAGAAGTCTAGAGGAAAAGCATTCGCTAAGGGAGATTGCACTTTTAAATGAGGGGGAAGTAAAGGAGCAGGTTATCCTATTCCTGAGGCGTGAGAGCTACAAGTAGCAGCAGTTTTTAACTTCTTCCACGATGTCACCACATCATTATTCCTCTCGATTTTCGCTTTCGGAAAAGAAATTTTTTAAAAAACCCGATTGTCAAAGCGATTCATAATAGTCAAACTCTTAGCGTGCTGCATTCTCTGGATAGATAAATAAGTTGCTTTATTTAAAAATTCCAAAATGCCTGAGAGAAAAATCATCGGCAGGTGAAACTGCTATTTAGGAAAAGCTTTAAAAAGCTCGAATGCTTATAAAACTAGGTTACTTAAGGTAAGTCCCTGGGAAGGGGTCACCCGGGGAAACAAGAACCCTAGAGGGTGATCCCGAGAAATGAGCTACAAGTTTGAGAAGATTTCAGACGTGGAATATCAAGTTAGTGTAGGTGCTAAAAAGGGAATGAGAGTACCATTGAAAATCTATGCTAACGAAACACTACTGCAGAAAATGACTCAGGACAAAACGATTGAACAAGGATTAAACGTAGCAACACTGCCAGGAATATACAAATACTCGATAATACTGCCCGACGGCCACGAAGGCTACGGTTTCTCGATAGGCGGTGTTGCTGGTTTTGATTTGAGGGAAGGTGTTGTTTCTCCTGGTGGCGTGGGATACGATATCAACTGCCTATCCGGGGACAGCTTGGTTCTGCATGAATATGGTTATAGGCTTCCCATAAAGGAGTTTTTAAACAGTTGGAGTCGTGAACGGGTTGCATGCGTTAGTTTTGAGAGGGGTGCTAAACCTACTGAAGTTATACGTTTTATCAGGATCCGCCCTAACTGCAGAGTTTTCAGGGTTGAAACGAGCTCAGGCATGAAGATAATAGCTACAGAGGATCATCCTTTTCTCACACGTAGGGGAATGGTGCCATTGAGAGAGGTAGGCTATGAGGATGTTGCTGTCTACCCGTTTGAAGGAGTGCCATATGAAAATTCTGAGTCCATATCTATAGTAACGGAGGACGATATAAAGCGTCTTAAGGTTCCCGGCCGAAAGGATCTGTTGATCTCTGAACTCAAAAGAAGAGGGCTTCTTCCATTGAAGAGTAATAACAGTAAGTTTCCATATCTTCTTAAGCTAATGGGCTTTATACTCGGTGATGGGACGCTCCTGTACACCGAGAAGAGTCACGCAGTCTGGTTCTTCGCGAGGGTTGAAGACTTAGAGGATATAAGAGACGATATTTTACGCTTAGGTTTCAGGCCTTCTAAAATCTATTCAAGGGCTAGAAGACACAGGTTTAAAACTAAATACAGCGAGTATAGCTTTACAACGCTTGAGCACAGCATTAAGGTTTGTTCTAGGAGCTTCATCTCACTTATGGCTGCAATGGGTATCCCTCTTGGAAACAAGGCTTCGCAGAACTATACGTTGCCTGAATGGTTGTTCAAGCTTCCTCTTTGGCAGAAGAGACTTTTCCTTGCCGCGTTCTTCGGAGCTGAGCTTTCCAAGCCGAAAACGGTAACAGGGCATCCTTTTAATTTCTATATGCCTGTCTTGAGCCAGAATAAGAAGAAGGGCTATGAGGGAGCCGGTGTAAAGTTTCTTAAGCAAATCGCCCTGCTTCTAGGAGAGTTCGGCGTTAAAGTTAAGAAAATGACTATGGAACCTGAAGCGGTTGTCGGGAAGGGGGAAGCTCCTTCCACTCGGCTCCGCCTCATACTGTCTGGTTCTCCAGAGAATTTGTCTAAACTGTGGAGTACGGTGGGGTTTGAGTACAACAGGGAGAAGAAGCATCTTGCGAATGTTGCTGTTCACTACTTGAAGCTGAAGACGCGCGTAGTAAAAACTAGAAAGAAGGCGGAACTCGTAGCTCTTGCTATGAGGAACAAAGGTATGTCAAATACAACGATATATGAAAGTCTAGAGTCTGAATACGTAAACCGAAGGTTTATTGAAAGGTCTCTATATGAGGAGAGGAAGAATCTCCCAAGAGTACCATTAAGCTTTCTGTCATTTGAGGATTTTCTAGAGTCAGCGACGGAAGGTCTTGGTAAAACAGGTGCTGTTTGGGATAGAGTTGTGAAAAAGGAGGAAATACTGTTCAATGAGGAGGTTTATGATTTTACTGTTAAAGACGATGCTCATAATTTCATAGCCAATGGCTTTGTGGTTTCAAATTGTGGTGTCAGATTGTTAACGACAAATCTAAATGTTGGTGATGTTAAGCCTGTTTTAAGGGAGTTGCTTGACGAGATTTTCCGTAATGTTCCCTCCGGCTTGGGTTCTGAGGGTAAGCTTAGAATGAGTTTCGAAGAGCTTGACAATGCTGTGAAGGAGGGTGTTGGCTGGGCTATTAGGCGGGGGTATGGCTGGAAGGAAGACTCGGAGTTTATTGAGGAGAATGGTTGTCTACGCGGAGCTGATCCGAGCAAGGTTAGCGTTAACGCTAAGAGGCGTGGCCTGCCTCAGCTCGGTAGTCTGGGCAGTGGTAATCATTTCCTCGAGATTGATGCTGTGGAGCGTATTATGGATGAGGAGGTTGCCCGGGGCTTCGGTATCGAGAGGGTTGGCCAAATCGTGGTTCTTATACATACTGGGAGCAGAGGCTACGGTCACCAGATTTGCAGCGACTATCTTAAGACCATGGAGGCTGCCAGCAGAAAGTATGATATTTGGCTTCCGGACAGGGAGCTTGCCGCCGTCCCGGTTGAGAGCCCTGAGGCGAGGGACTATTTCGCTGCGATGGCTTGTGCCGTGAACTATGCTTTCTTGAACAGGCAGATTATCACTCACTGGGTTAGGGAGAGCTTCGCAAAGGTTTTTGCCGGAGAGGCTTCCGAATTCGGCCTGAATATTCTTTATGATGTTGCCCATAACATTGCTAAGATTGAGGACCATAAGGTTAACGGCGAGAGGAAGATGGTTGTCGTCCACAGGAAGGGTGCCACCAGGTCCTTCCCACCTGGTAGTGAGCATATTCCTCTCAAATACAGGTCTTACGGCCAACCAGTTCTGATCCCTGGCTCAATGGGTTCTGCAAGCTGGGTTCTCGTTGGAACTGAGAAAGCAATGGAGGCCAGTTTCGGCTCAACTGCTCATGGTGCTGGACGAATGCTTAGCAGGCATGAGGCTATGCGAAGGTTTACGAGTAGACAGATTAGAGGTATGTTGGAGGAGCGAGGTGTCTATATTAGAGTTGCAGACATGAATCTTGTTGCTGAGGAAGCTCCTGGAGCCTACAAGGATCCTGATCTCGTAGTTGACGTAACTCACAGGGCAAATATTTCCCGGAAGGTTGCGAGACTAATACCCCTAGGGGTTGTTAAGGGCTAGGGGAGAGTAGCTGCATCACGCCGACAAGTAGGTGAAGGCAATACTATTTCAACGTGTTTCGCTACAAGTGGCGTGGCCTGTCTATTTCTTCAGGGCTCCCTGTATATCCGGAGTCCTTTTCCTAACCCTCGTTAAATAGTAGAGTTGTAGAACAGATATTGCCAGCAGGGCGATCAACAATATTGAGTACACTGTTCTAACCCTCGGCTCCCCGGCGTAAATGTTTACTAGCAGGAGTGATATGAAGAGTATTCCAATCGTTAGCCTTACTATTCTAAGCATGAACAGGTTTCTACGCGCATGCCGGGCTTCCTCCATCGCGGACCTCTGCTCTTCAAGCTGCTTCAACCTTTCTTCAGACAGGCAGTATTTGCCATCCTTCTCCACGAATATTCCCAGTTTTCCTAGGCGCCCGCGCATGAGGTGCTTAAACCATGGTGGGAGGCCGAGTTCCTCCGGTGTCATGGCTCTGTCTGGGCTCGTAGCTCCCTTTTCACGAAACTTTTCGATGATCTCAAACAGCCTCCGCTTGGCTTCAGCCCGTTCCATCAGCACTTTAAACTAGGCCGGTTAGAAATATAACGCTTACTCTGGAAGCAGCTACGTTTTCCTGTTGACAGCGGTCGTGTAGGTTGACCTCAACTCCCTAATAAGGCTTAGAAGCGCCTTAACCTGTTTGTCGAGATATGATTCGAGTTCCTGAGGCATTGTTCCCCTGGATTTCCTGAGGCTTCTTGGGTCAAGGCTTTCAACTATGCCCTCCATTTTTCCAAGCAGGATGCTGATCCATATGTATGTTAGGCTTACGCTCGGCTCATTGTTGATGTCGGGGTTAAATTTTTCAATAAAATCGTCGATTATATGTTCAACCTCGCTAAGCTTTTTGATGAATTTTTCTGCATCATCATTCGATAGTGCTGCAGGTCTACCCGCTATGCCTGATGCTTCTGGAGGCTCTCCCTCGTAAACCAATTTCTTTAAATCCTTGATGTATTTTCTTAACGCTAGGGCGGCTGAGAAAACATATCTCTCATGCTTCCTGTCCAGACGGCTTCCGCTCAAACCAGTTTCACCCCGATTCCTAACATATCCAGTGAGTAAACTGCTTGGAAAGTGTATTCGAAAGACGAGATACCGTGCTCCAAGCTTCTCCTGAATCCTCCGTTAATATTTTGACAGCCTAGTACGAAGTCTATTGTTTCGGTGGCATAGAGGGGTTTCCCCCTCAACAATTTAAGGCATGTTAACCCCATGAAAGTGGGTTCCATGAAGGATGGTTTAGCACCGGGTTTTAAGGCAAATCCTCCTTCAGGGTTTTCATGCGTCCTCACGAAGCTTAATGTATCCTCTAATCCTTCAACAGGGCTGGTTAGAGCTGAAAGTATGTTGAGTGCATAAAAAGTTGAGCTTAAACTCGATCCCTTGACGCCGAAACCACCATCAGGGTTCTTCAGAGATAAAATGAATTCAACTGTTTTCTCGGAATGCCGTTTAATGTTAAGCATGTTCATGAGTTCTACGCACATGAATGTTGTTTCAAGCTCTGAAACAGTCTCCACATCGATTTCACTTGCTCCAAACCTTCCAGTTGAATCCATGAGTTTGAGAACCTGTTTCGAAACATCTATCAGAGGCTGCTTGAGAAGCATGAAGATTTTGTTGACGAGATAGTAGTCTCTAATGTTTATTGCGTTATAGTTTTTAACCCATTTTTCAGTATCTTCAAGCCTAGGAGGGTTAACTCCGAGCATGCTTAAAGTTTCCAAGGCAAGATAAGTATCGTAGAGAGTAGAATCCGTGTATTGAACAGAAGTGTATCCTCCATCATCGTTCTGCCTCATAGTAATGTATTGCACTACTCTTTTTAACAGAATCCTCCTCCCATTACTAACCGCCTCGGTCTCCAACCATGTTAGCCTCCATATGCTACAGAGTAGGAGCTATTAGCCTCGTTTGAGGCGGTTAGAGGAGAGCTCCATCTCCTAGCCATCCCTGAAGATGGCCATTGAACTCTTTTTTAAGAGTCTTATAAGCTTTCTTTAAAGTCAGGAAAAGGTTACTGTTTCAACTGGTTCGCTTGATCCTACGGGTATCCGTACAAGGTTCTACACCCTATGAGTATTTTAAATCTACTGGAATCAGTGACATGTCTGAAGAAATTCTGCCTAACTGTTACGGAGCCAAATCAAGCTCAATTTTTAGCATACTTATCTCATACCTGTTTTCAACTTGTAGCTCATCATCATCCGTAATAAAAAACATCGCTGTTAGAGAAACTTTTTTAAACCCTGCCTTCACGAGGCGCCAATAAGCATGGGTGTAAAATCGGTTGAAATCGTCGGCTGCATGTTTAGAAAGCAATCTTTAAGGTTAACACCTGCAAGCGAAGACTGGTTAAAAGATACATGCCCAAACTGTTATGGAGGATGATGAATGTCTCAATATCTTGAAACATTGAGACTGAGGATGAGGGAAGCCGATTACCTAAAGCTGGCTACTATACCCATTCCTAGGGTGCAAAAATTTATATTCGAATCTGCTGAACTATGCAATCCCGATCAAATCTTCATCTGCACTGATTCTCCGGAAGACATTACATATGTCAGACATCAAGCAATAGTTTCTGGAGAGGAAACTCCGTTGGCGACGCCTGGCCACACCTATCATTTTGACGGACCACAAGACCAAGGTAGAGACAGAGAGTCCACCAAGTATCTTGTGCCCAAGGGAGATTATCTCAACAAGGCTCTTAACCAAGTTGAACGAGAGGAGGGTTTAGCAGAGATAAAAGGCCTCCTCAAGAATGCTATGCAGGGGCGGACAATGATCGTCCGCTTTCTCTCACTAGGACCAATCGACTCAATATTCAGCATCCCATGTATGGAGTGCACTGACTCTTGGTATGTTGCTCACGCTGTAGATCTGCTTTACCGTCCCGCTTACGAAATGTTTCGACGAGGATCGGTTCCAGACGATCTTTTCTGCGTCTTGCATTCATCAGGAAAGATGGATGAGAGGATGGTCAGCATAGAGGCGGATAAGAAACGCATATATGTTGATTACATTGAGAACACTGTTTACAGCGTAAACACCCAATATGGTGGTAACAGCATAGGCTTCAAGAAGCTTGCGCTACGTCTCACTATTCGCAAGGCTGACAGGGAAGGCTGGCTTGCTGAGCACATGATGGTGACTGGAGTTTACGGCCCGGGTGGGCGGAAAACCTATTTTGCCGGAGCTTTTCCAAGTGCCTGTGGAAAGACCTCTACTGCAATGATTCCTGGGAACACTATTCTTGCAGATGATATTGCCTACCTTAGGAACATTAACGGGGTTTGCCGTATAGTTAATGCTGAGGCCGGTATATTCGGGATTCTTAAAGATGTCAACCCTGTTGACGATCCAATGATATGGAAGGCGCTTACAAAACCTGGTGAAGTAATATTTTCCAACGTGCTTGTTAAAGACGGTAAGCCTTATTGGCTTGGCATGGGTTGCGAACTCCCTAAGGAAGGAATAAACTACACTGGGTACTGGTGGGAAGGCAAAAAGAATGGGAAAGGTGAGGAAATCCCGCCCGCACACAAGAATGCGCGATACACAATATTGCTTAAAGCATTGGAAAACTGCGATCCTGAGCTGGACAACCCTGTAGGTGTGGAACTCGGTGGAATAATATATGGTTGCCGTGACGCACGTGGCTACGTGCCTGTTCAACAGAGTTTCAGTTGGGATCACGGTATCATTGCATATGGTGCGGCGCTTGAAACTGAAACAACTTTTGCAATCGTTGAAGACGAGGGCAAGTATGAGATAAACATTATGAGTATTCAAGATTTTGTCTCTATTCCACTAGGGAAGTATATACGTAACAACCTTGAGTTCGGCAGGAGGCTTAAAAAAGGCCCCCTCATATTTGGCGTCAACTATTTCCTCAGGGATTTGAAGACAGGCGAGTTCCTGAATGATAGGAGGGATAAGCAGGTTTGGATGAAATGGATGGAGCTGAGAGTACATAATGATGTAGATGCCTTAAAATCTCCTACTGGGTGGATTCCTAGATATGAAGACTTAAAGAAGTTATTCTATGAGGTGCGTGGCATAGAGTATTCGAAGAGCGATTATATAAATCAATTCACAATTCGAGTCCGGGAGAATTTAGCTAAAATTAGACGGGTGGAAAAATTCTTCAAGGAGAATGTTCCTGACGCACCGCCAGAGCTGTATGAGGTGCTTGAGCAGCAGAGGGAACGTTTAACAGAAATCCGAAAGAAGTTAGGCGACTACGTTTCGCCTGAAAATCTAGAAGCATAAAGGATTAGGCAATAGTTCAATGAAATTCGGCTTATTAAGCGGTTGCACCTTCAAGCGACTTAGCGCATCCGCATTTTCTTTCAACAGGAATATCTTGCACAGCCCTAGATAAGAGTCGCTTAACATTATCTATATTCTTGTCGAAAATCTCCTTCACCTCTTCATGCGTAATCTTAACGGGGCCTGTTCCCGCAGCATAGTTAGTAGACATAACTATGCTTGAATAACATATTCCAAGCTCTCTTGCTAAAGCAACCTCCGGATAACCAGTCATTCCCACAACGTCAGCCCCCCACATACGGTAGGCAGCGATCTCAGCCGGAGACTCGAACCGGGGTCCCTCCGTACATATGTACGTGCCCTTAGGGTGGTAGAATATATTTTCTTCTTTACAGACCTTCTTAAGCAATTCTCTAAGCTCTGGGCAATACGGGTTTGTGAAATCGATGTGCACAACACCGCTAATCGGAGGCTTATTCTTGAGAATCTTTATTCTAGTCTTACCGTTGAAAAACGTTGATATCCTTCTCTTAGTCGCATCTATAACTTGGTCGACTATAACAAACTCTCCTGGCTTAATATTAGGGTTTATAGAGCCTGCTGCTTGGGTTGTGAATATCCTCTCAACACCGAGCTTCTTCAAACCATAGATGTTAGCCCTATAGTTGATTTCCGAAGGTGGAACTGCGTGGGAAACCTTAAGGCTACCTGGCTTAGCATGTCTAGGCAGGAACGCGACGACCCTATTGCCTATATAGCCTATCTCTATTCTAGGCGTTTTTCCAAAGGGTGTTTCAACTATTTTATGTTCAACTGCTTCAAGAAGAGTGTAGAGACCTGAGCCACCAATTATGCCAACTTCGACCGCTTTTATTCCAGCCATATAAAAAAGCGGTGCAAAGCCCGTAAATAAGTTTTCTCTGGTCTACGGTAGAGAAATAAATAAGTATTGCGGTATGGGCTCTATTAAGAGTATATGCATTGATTAATCCGAGGGAGATCGTAGAGTTCTACAGGCTGAGACAGCGAGGTTTCAGCAAACTCTACATCATATTGGTTCTCATAACAATAAACCTCTTCTCGATTTCCGTGCTTCTGGATGCAGCTAAATTCTTCTTGGCTGTTCCCATTCTTCAAGTTGGAATCATTGTCTTAGTGGCTACTTTAATAATTGGCGTTATAGATAAATTTAGGCTTGAAAAAGGCCGGTCTTCCCCTTTACTAATACTGATTGAAAGTCTAAGGATTACTTCTTACACCGTTCTTCCGATCCTCATGATTTTCGTTGCCGTATTATTCTACCTAGGTGTGCCAAGCATGCTATACTTCCAGAACCTGAAGGGTGCGATATCAATACTAACAATATTTATTATACTTTCCGTTTTAAGCAAAATATTCGTATTCCAGATTCAAATACTCGTATCTCCTTTCACAGACAGGAAGACTATTAAATACTTACTATACTTGGGAGCATTAATAATCAGTTTCATAAGTATAGCTTCATACGTTTTGTCGGATATGCTTCTACCATATTATCTGACAGAATGGTTCATGTATGAAACTTTCATATTCTTCCTGGAGCTGGTTTTCCTCTATCTCTCCGCTGAAGTCGCTTTAAACTATAGAGCAAGCATCTATATTCTAATGTTCTTATCCTATATTGCGGTAATCTTCTTCTCTCTGACCGGCGGTGCTGAAATACTTAGGTTAAGCTACACAGAGTATGGTAGGGTCTTTCCTAAGATTGTCACAGGCGTCTTCTTGCTAAGCATTAATGCTCAACTCATGGATTCTAGGGTGAAACAGTTTTCAATAAGCCAGTTTGAAACTAGAGATAGGGGCGGGACAGATATTGAAGATCTCTTAGGCATATTGGAGGGAATTAGGAGAGATATTAATCTGAGTAAGAAGACCATTGAGAAACAGGATGATGCGATAAAACTGTTGACGAAAATAGTTGAGAAAATGACCACTTCAAGTAGCGGGGCTATTGAAGAGTTGAGAAAAGAATTGAAAAACATCAGGTTTTCCCAGACCATCAGTAGTTTAAACACCTCTTTCTCAAAGAGGCTTGCTGAGGAGATTGTGAAGCTCTGCAATTCTCGTAAAGAGTTCTCAATGACTGATTTAGCTGGCTTCATCCTCGGTCCTAAACCGATGCCAACAACCAGTAGAAGAGCAATCGATCTAGAAAACGTCTCTCCAATCCCACTGTTCCTAATGATCTCTATAGTTTTTTTGGATTTAGAAAATTCTAGGCGCGGAGGTATGATTCACCAGAAAGATCTGGCTGAGTTCTTGGTTTCGCATCACCCTCATTTCCGTAGGAAATGGAGTAAACGGACGGCGCAAAACTTTGTCAACTCACGTATTCTGAAATACGTCAAAGCCCACAAGGAGGCTGAGCTGTTGTTCTCCATCGGGAACCGCGGCTCCATAGAATTCTCAAATAACGGTGCTATAAAACCACTTTATGAGGTTGTTAGAGAATATATTACTGATGTAGGTCAAGAAAACATCCCTCTGATACTTATTTACATGCCAAAAACGAGAGAATTGGCTATTAAAGAGCTTAATATTTCAGAAAACGATTTAAAAAGGATGTTTTAACGAAATTTTACCTAAAATGAAGAAAAAAGCTTCTAAAATACTATGAAATGGTTTTTTTAAAGTTTTTTAATTAATTGAAACACTAATGGTGATTAACACATTTTTTCCAATGAACGAGTTTATTATTGCAATTGGAGGAGCAGATCGAGGTATCAATCGTAATTCCTACTTTGAACGAAGAACAGTCAATAGGGCTCGTTTTAGAAGGTATTAGAAAGCAGCTCCCCAAAGCAGAGGTCATAGTGGTGGATTCAAGTGATGACAAAACTGCTGAAATATCCTCCTCTTTTGGAGCTATCGTCATTAAACAGGATAAAAGAGGATATGGTGCAGCAATAAGAGCCGGCCTCAATAGGGCGAGAGGAAGGATACTTGCATTCATGGATGGCGATGGCACTTATGATCCAAGTGATTTAAAGAGGCTTATCGACATTGTTGGGAGGGGGGACGCCGATGTTGCTACAGGCTTAAGGTTTAGCAGTAAACCAGTTGGCATGAGCACCGCTAGATACATAGGTAACCTTATTGTCAACACGGTTTTTTCACTTCTCTTTCTCAAGAGGATCAGAGACACTCAAACAGGCATGAAGGTTTTTTCTAGGGGCACATATCTTAAGATGAGGCTGAAGGAGAATGGCATGCCTTTCTCGACAGAAGTATTAACTGAGGCATGTAGGAAAAGCCTTAGAATTACTGAGGTTAGAATAGGATACCACAATAGAATAGGGATTTCAAAGCTAAACATGTTTAAAGACGGTGTGAAGATACTTCTATTCATGATTAGAGAAAGGCTTCCCGCTTTAAGAGATTAAGTCAAGAGATATTATGACGCTCTGCGGTATCTTAATGCTGGTTAAAGCTCGCAAAGCCTTATCGTTAAGCCCAAGGTAGATGAGCCTCCTGTAGAAACGCATCTCAAACCTGTCCCAAGTTATTGTTCCCTGACCACTCGGATTCTTCTGAGTAGTAACCCTCAGAACCTTTCTGGGGAGTGGAACCGGGCCTGAAACCTTAACATTGTTCTCCTTAGCTATGTTAAGTATTTGGTCCACTACTGTCTGAAGATCGTTCAGCTCGTTACTCACTATTTTTATCCTCGCCTTGCTTACCAACTGCAGGTTAAACGTCGCAAAAAGGGTTTTTATGGATTTTCTCCAAGCTGAGGACCTTGGAAACCCGTTTAAAAACAGGTTAAAGGCTAGATTAAGCAACTCTTTCCTTACGTCAATAAGGTTTTTTTTAAAAAAAACAGGTGACTATATTGGGCGATATTGTCTACTCTTAGAGAAAACCAATCAAATACTTAAGAAATAAATTCCAATGGAAAAATTTAAACCGATTCCGTTAACACTATTTTCCACAGAGAAACCTTAATCTTAAACCAACTATGTCAACCCAGTCAGGCTCGTTAACCAGAAGCATTCCATACTCCTCCAATATTTGTTGCTAACCATCCTGCGCTGAAAAACGCCATAGGGAAAACTTATATATCGTAAATGGGAAAGCTGTTTTCAGGGCCGGTAGTTCAGTGGTAGAATACCCGCTTGGCGACCAGAAAAAAGGACAAACTGCGGGGGGTCGTGGGTTCGAGTCCCACCCGGTCCATTTTTCCTCAGTGTTTAACCGCTGGGTGCCCGAGCCATATGTATACTTTCCCTTCCTTAACGTAAAGATCATCGATTTCTAATTCTTCAATGTCCTCCCTTAAACCATATCCGAGAATGTTCTTAGCGACATTACGTTCAATAAGCCTATTGATGAGAAGGTGAAGTATGCTCAGAATATCTTCTAAATTGTAATTCCCGGCTTTAACGATTAC
>Ga0078972_1003192_pt1 | contig 38130 bp, 38 predicted proteins | sample YelNatPaOPGAMG01_FD_67568 | JGI IMG/M metagenome (GOLD analysis project Ga0078972, IMG submission 67568) | Hot spring thermophilic microbial communities from Obsidian Pool, Yellowstone National Park, USA - OP-RAMG-01 (SPADES assembly) (version 2) | ecosystem: Environmental > Aquatic > Thermal...
CGCGCAGCGCGGGCAGCTCCACCGAAGCCATCGCCACGGGGCCGGCGGCCGTGGCCATCAGGCGGGAGCTGCGGCAGACCAGCCGCACCCCGTCCTGCAGCGACAACGCTCCCGCCACCGCAGCCGCCGCGGCCTCACCCAGCGAGTAACCGATCACGGCGCCCGGGCGGATCCCGTAGGACCCGAGCGTGGCGGCCAGCGCCACCTGCATCGCGAACAGTGTCGGCTGAACTTGGTCGGTTCCGGCCACCACCTCGGGCCCGGTCATCGCGGCGGTCACCGAGAACCCGGACTCCTCGGCGATCAGCGGTTCCAGCGTCGCCACGGTCGCGGCGAACACCGGTTCGCTCACCAGCAGGTCGACCCCCATCGCCGCCCACTGCGAGCCCGCGCCGGAGAACACCCACACCGGCCCGCGGTCGTCGCCGCCCACCGCGGGCCGGTACGCGGTGGCGCCGCCGGCCACCTCACGCAGGCCGGCGACGAGCTCCTCGACGCCGCCGGCGATCACCGCCGTCCGCACGGGCCGGTGCGTGCGCCGGCGCGCCAGCGTGTAGGCCAGGTCCGACGGCACCACGGTGTGCGCGCGCTCGTGCACCCAGCCCGCGAGCCGGTGCGCGGTCTCCCGCAGCGCGTCGGCCGAGGAAGCCGACAGCAGGAATGCGGCCGCACCCGGCGGGGCGGATGTGCCCGCCCCGTGGGGCGGGGCCTCTTCGACGATTGCGTGCAGGTTGGTCCCCGAGGCCCCGTACGCCGACACCGCCGCGCGCCGGGGTGCCCGACCGTGCGCGGGCCACGCCGTACTCGCTTGCGGGACAAAGAGTTTGGTGTCGACATCACCGAGCTCCCCGGGCAGGTGGTCGAGGCGCGGAGCGCGCGGGACCACCCCGTGACCGACGGCCAGGACAGTTTTGATCAGGGCCAGCATCCCCCCGCCGGTCCCCACCCACCCCAGGGCGCAGGGCGCGTCGACGCCGTACACCTCCGCGACGCCCGCATGTCCGGCGGGACCACCGATCGCGGCGGCCGCGCCGTACGCCTGCACCATCCCGACGGTGCTCGCGTCCACGCCCGCCGCGGCCAGCGCCCGCAGGCAGGCCGCGGCCCGCGCGGGCGGGGCGTGGGTGGCGGCCGTGCCGAGGATGACACCCAGGATCCGGTCGCCGCCGGCAAGCGCGTCGGGCAACCGCTTGAGCACCAGCGCGGCTGCGCCCTCGCCCGGCGCGAACCCGTCCGCGGCCAGCGCGAGGTCGCTCTCGCCCTCGTGCAGGCTGCGGCATGCCAGGTGGACGGCGGTCAGGCCGGAGGAACAGTCGGTGTCCACCGTCATCGCCGGGCCGTGCGACCCGACGGCGTGGGCGATCCACCCGGACGCCGTCCCGAAACCGTTGCCGGGCATTCCGTGTGGCCCGTGCGTCAGGCCCACGAACACGCCGGTCGACGAGCCGGTCAGCGCCTCGGCGGGCAGGCCGGCGCGGTCCACCGCCTCCCAGGAGACCTCCAGCAGCAGCCGCTGCTGCGGGTCGATCGCGACGGCCTCGCGCTCGCCGATCCCGAAGAAGTCGCAGTCGAAAACGTCCGCATCCCATCGCTGCCGGGGCGGTTCGGCTGGCGCGTCGTCGCCATCGAGCAGCGCCGCCCACAGCAATTCGGGAGAGTCGATCCCCCCGGGCAGTCGGCACGCCATGCCGACGACGGCGACCGGAGTCACACGTGGCTGGCCCACGTAAGTCAACCCCCTCATGTCACCAGCGGTCGATGCCGTTGTCGCCGGTTCCGATCCGGCCGGGCACCTGGGGCGTCGCGGGCGGCACCGCCACCCCGCATCGGGGCCGTATGCCGCACGCCAAGTTGAGCGACAGCCTAGCCGCCGCCCCGCCGGCGCAGTCGGAATTCGCGAGTTCGCGGCAAAATCGCTCGCAGGTAGGGTGGCGCCTCATGATCGTGCGTTCCGTTCCGGCGATGCTGCGCGAGTGCGTCAACCTGCAGCCCGACGGCACGGGTTTCACGTTCGTCGACTACGAGCGGGACCCGGCCGGGATCACCGAAAGCCTCACGTGGTTGCAGACGTATCGGCGGGTGCTCGCCGTCGCAGGGGAACTCCGGCGTCGTGCATCACCCGGTGACCGCGCCGTGTTGCTTGCGCCGCAGGGGCTCGATTACGTCGTGGCTTTTCTGGGCGCGCTGGAGGCCGGAATCATCGCGGTTCCGCTTTCCGTTCCCCTTGGGGGCACCGCCGACGAACGCGTCGATGCGGTGCTGCGCGATGCCGCGCCCACCGCAATTCTCACGACATCCTCCGCCGTCGACGATGTCGCCCGGCGGATTGCGGCGGGGCCGTGCGTCTGCACCCCGGCGATCATCGAGGTCGATTCGCTGAACGGCGACTATCCGATGAAATCGGATAGTCACGGCCGCGCGGGTTTCACCGACACCGCCTACCTGCAGTACACGTCGGGATCGACACGTCAACCGGCGGGTGTGATCATTTCCCACCAGAACGTGCTGGCGAATTTCGCGCAGCTGATGTCCGGCTATTTCGCCGACAGCGGGGGCGTCGCACCGCCGGACCTCACGCTGGTGTCGTGGCTGCCGTTTTATCACGACATGGGTCTGGTGCTCGGAGTGTGCGCGCCGATATTGGGCGGATTTCACGCTGTGCTCACAAGTCCGGCGTCGTTTCTGCAGCGGCCCGCCCGGTGGATGCAATTGCTGGCGAACAATTCTCGGGGATTTTCGGCGGCCCCCAATTTCGCGTTCGAACTGGCCGCGCGCAAGACGCCGGACGACGACATGGCCGGCCTCGATCTCGGCGGTGTGCACACCATCCTCAGCGGTAGCGAACGCGTCCAACCCGCGACCCTCGGCCGCTTCGCCGAGCGCTTCGCCCGCTTCAACCTCCGCCCCTCGGCCGTCCGGCCCTCCTACGGGCTCGCCGAGGCCACGGTGTACGTGGCGACCGGCGATCCCGGCCGGCCGGCGACGATCGCCCACTTCGACTCCGGGCAACTCGCCGCGGGCCGCGCCCGGCGGTGCCCCGACGCGTCGGGCACCGCGCTGGTCGCCTACCCCCTGCGGGCATCGCCGCTGGTGCGGATCGTCGACCCCGACACCCGCGCCGAGCGTCCGGAGGGCACCGTCGGCGAGATCTGGGTGCTCGGCGACAACGTGGCGGCCGGCTACTGGCGGAGGCCGGGTGAGACGGAGCGAACCTTCGGCGGGAGAATCGCCGCGCCGTCGCCCGGCACACCCGAGTCACCCTGGCTGAGAACGGGCGATTCCGGCTTCGTTTCCGCCGGCGAACTGTTCGTGATCGGCCGCATCAAGGACCTGCTGATCGTTTACGGGCGCAACCATTCTCCCGACGACATCGAAGCGACCATCCGGGAGATCACCCGGGGCCGCTGCGCGGCGATCGCGGTTCCCGGCGACAGTACCGAGAGGCTGGTAGCCGTCGCCGAACTCGGGGCGCGCGGCGATGCGGACGCGGACCGGCTCGCCGCGGTCACGCGGGAGGTGACCGCGGCGGTCTCGGCCGGGCACGGCGTGGGCGTTTCGGATGTCGTGCTGGTCCCCCCCGGTTGCATCCCGATCACCACGAGCGGCAAGGTCAGACGAGCGGAGTGCGTCCGCCTCTACCGAAGCGGCCTGTTCACCCGCCTGGAAACCTAGCTAGCCGCGCCGTTCGTCGAGCGCCGCGCGGCCGGCGTTGTAGCCGGGGATGAAGGTGATCCCCGGCCCACCGTGGCAGCCGGCACTGCCCAGGTACAGTCCGTCGATCGGAAGCGGTTGGCCGACAAACCCTTTCGGGCCCGGGCGGTTGGGGCCGATCTGGTCGGGGTTCAGCAGCCCGTGGCAGTAGTCGCCGCCCGGCGCCCCGAACATCACGCCCATGTGCCTGGGCGTGAACGTGGTGTGCCGGATGATGCTGCGTTCGAAGTTCGGCGCGAGCCGGGTGATCTTGTCGATCACGCGCTGACCCATCTCGGTCTTGGCCCGGCCATAGGATCCCGCGTCGTCGCCGCCCTCGATGGGGAACCACAGCGCGAACGCCGAGGCGGCATGTTTGCCGGGCGGCGCCAGGCCGGGGTCGTTCTGCGAGGGAATCTGCAACACCGCGGTCGGATCGGCCGGGACGATTCCGCGGCGGCAGTCCTCCCACTGCTGCTGCACTTCCTCGGGCGTGCAGAACAGGCCGATCGACGCCTGCATGGCCGGCTCGTTGAGCGCCTCGTAGGGCGCCGCGAACCCGGGGGCCTCGTCCAGGGCGAAGTGCATCTGCAGGTAGCTGCCGCGGTGGTCGGTGCGCGCGTAGCGGGCGCGGATGTCGGCGGGCAGCGCCGCCGGATCGATCAGGTCGTTGACTGTGACGTCGGGCGCGATGCCGGACACGACGATCGGGGCGCCGATGGTGTCGCCCGCCTCGGTGCGCACCCCGGTCACCCGGCCGTCGGAGACGACGATCTCGGTGACCTTGGTGCGCAGGCGGACCTCGCCGCCGTGGCTTTCGAGCAGCTCGCACAGGTGCGCCGTGAGCGCGCCGATCCCGCCGCGCAGCTTCTTCATCTGCATGGTGTCGCCGTCGGGAACGCCCAGGCCGAAGGCCAGCGCCGCGGCGCTGCCGGGCGTGGCCGGCCCGCGGTAGAGGGTGTTGACGGCCAGCACGGTCATCGAGCCGCGCAGCGCGGCGTGCTTCTCGCGGTCCGGCAGGTAGCGGTCCAACACGTCGGTCACCGACCCGAACAGCATGTCGGCGATCGCCGAGCGCTCGAATTCGTTCGTGGCGCAGGCATACATCTGGTCGTAGGTCTTGGGCGCGGTTCCGGCTTCGAACCGGCCCAGCGCCCGCGTCGGCGCCTGGCTCCACGCCATCAGCCCCGCCATGCCGTTGACGGCGTCGGCCCCGTGCACCTCGTTGAGGTGGGTGAACAACTTGATCGGGTCGCTGTACTGGACCAGCGGGTCGTCGCCGATCCCGCGCAGCGCCACCGACATCACGTCGAGGTCGATCGTCGGCAGCGTGTCCAGGCCCAGTTCCCCGACCACCACCGACGAGGTCGGGAACTGCACCGACCCGGCGATCTCGAACCGGTATCCGTCGAAAAGCTCCACGGTGGAGGCCATCCCACCGGCGTAGAGCTTGGTGTCCAGGCACACGGTCCGCAGACCCGCCTTCTGCAGCAGCACCGCCGCGGTCAGCCCGTTGTGCCCGGCACCGACGACTATCGCGTCATACGTCATGTCCAGCCCCGTCATGTCCAGCCCCGTCATGTCCAGCCGCCGGGAATGAGAGGAGGCTGGCACGAAGCCGAAGTTTTGTCAATTATGACGAAAGTCATTGTCAATGATGACGAAGGTCAATTATGACGAAAGCCGGGTCAGGTGAACCCGGTGCCGGCGATGCCGACCCGCACCGACTCCAGCGCCGCATGGCAGACCCGCGCCAGTTCGCCGAGCGAGCGGTCGTCGCCGAGCATCCAGACCTCCATCGCGCCGAACACCGCGGCCGCGATGCAGCGCGCGGTCACCGCGATGCGCAGCCGGGCGTCCGGGGACTGCCCGCGCGGCTCCGCCGCACAGCTACGTCGCTGCAGCTGCGCCTGCACGGCGTCGGCGAAGTCCGCCTGGACCTCCCGGATGTGGCGGACGATCCGGCCCGGGTCGAGCTCACCCTCGCGCAGCGACGCGATTTTGGTGACCGCGTCCACGTCGTAGGGGAACGAGAAGATGGCCGCCCGCACCGAATCGATGATCGGCTCGTCGGCGGGCCGGGCGTCCAGCGCGGCCCGAAACCAGTGCAGACCGGCGTCGTAGTCGGCGAACAGCAAATCATGCTTGGACTTGAAGTGGCGATAGAAGGTCCGCAGCGACACCCCCGCGTCGGCGGCGATCTGCTCGGCCGACGTGTCCTCGACGCCCTGGGCCAGGAATCGCACCGCCGCGGCCTGGCGCAGCGCCTCCCGGGTGCGCTCGCTGCGCACGGTCTGCGCGGGCCTGGCCATGGCAGTAACCTACCGCACCGGACGTTATGTCGATTATGTCGATTATGTCGGTTATGTCAATATTGACATAACTGGCGGGCGCAGGGAGACTGCGCCCATGGTCTCGCTTCTCGTGCACGCGGTTCTCGGGCTCGCGGTCATCGGCTGGATCGTCGCGTCGAACCCGAAGGTGTTCGCCCGCCCCGCCGGGGGTCCCCTGTTCTCCCCGCTGGAGTTCGTCTACTACGCCGTCGGCATCGCGTCGGTCGTCCTGGGCTGGTGGTTCAACATCCACTTCGTGCAGCAGTACGCGCAGGGGTCGACGAACCCCCTGTGGGGGCCCGGCAGCTGGGCGGACTACATCCGGCTGATGTTCACCAACCCCGCGGCCAGCTCGGCCGGCCAGGACTACACGATCGCCAACGTGATTCTGCTGCCGCTGTTCACGATCGTCGACGGCCGTCGCCGCGGGCTGCGGCATCCGTGGCTGTACTTCGTGTCCAGCCTGTTCACCAGCTTCGCCTTCGCGTTCGCCTTCTACTTCGCCACCGTCGAGCGCCAACATCGGCACGCGCGATCGGCCACCGCGCCGACAACCGTGGACGCCTAGCGTTTTCCAGGCGCTGGCTCGTCGCCGCCGCACGACGTCGGGAGCACGTGACGGCCGGCCGGGTTTGCGCCGCGGCGTTTGGCCGCGTACAGCGCGGCGCCGGCACCCCGCCGGACGTCGACGCCTCAGGCCCGCGGCTCCAGGATCTCGGCGCCGACGAACGGGACGAGAGCCTTCGGGACCCGCACGCTTCCGTCGGGCTGCTGGTGGTTCTCCAGAATCGCCACCAGCCATCGCGTGGTGCCCAGGGTCCCGTTCAGGGTGGCCGCGGTCTGCGGCTTGCCCTGGCTGTCGCGGTAACGGGTCGACAGCCGGCGCGCCTGGAAGGTGGTGCAGTTCGACGTCGACGTCAGCTCCCGGTAGGTCCCCTGAGTGGGCACCCACGCCTCGCAGTCGAATTTGCGCGCGGCCGACGAGCCGAGGTCGCCCGCGGCGACGTCGATCACCCGATACGGCACCTCGATCTGCGCCAGCATCTGGCGTTGCCAGCCCAGCAGCCGCTGGTGCTCGGACTGGGCCTCGTCGGGCACGCAGTAGACGAACCCTTCCACCTTGTCGAACTGGTGCACCCGGATGATGCCGCGGGTGTCCTTGCCGTAGCTGCCGGCCTCCCGCCGAAAGCACGACGACCAGCCCGCGTACCGCAGCGGGCCGCCGGACAGGTCCACGATCTCGTCGGCGTGGTACCCGGCCAGCGGCACCTCCGAGGTGCCCACCAGGTACAGGTCGTCGGCCTCCACCCGGTACACCTCGTCGGCGTGGGCGCCGAGGAATCCGGTGCCGGCCATCACCTCGGGGCGCACCAGCGCCGGCGGGATCATCGGGACGAAGCCGTTCTCGACGGCGAGCCGCAGGGCCAGCTGCAGCAGGCCCAGCTGCAACAGTGCCCCGCGCCCGGTCAGGAAGTAGAACCGGGAGCCGGACACCTTGGCGCCGCGCTGCATGTCGATGAGACCGAGCGACTCCCCGAGCTCCAGATGGTCCTTCGGGTCGACGAACACGGCCGGCTCGCCGACCACGTCGAGGACGGCGAAGTCGTCCTCCCCGCCGGCCGGGACCCCCTCGACGATCACGTTGGGGATCGCCAGGTGCGCCGCGGTGAACGCCGCCTCGGCCGCGGCCTGGTCCGATTCGGCGGCTTTGACCTGCTCGGCGAGCTCCTTGGCGCGCCGCAGTCGGGCCGGGCGTTCCTCGACCGCGGCGGCGCCCACGCTCTTGCTGGCGGCCTTCTGCTCGGCGCGCAGCGAGTCGGCCGCCGAGATCGCTGCCCGGCGCGCGGCATCGGCTTCCAGCAGCTTGTCCACCAGCGCCGGGTCCTCACCGCGGCTGAGCTGGGAACGGCGTACGGCGTCGGGGTCTTCCCGGAGCAGCTTCAGGTCGATCACGGCCCTGAGACTACTTTCGCCGCTCCGGCCCGACGGCGGAGCGTCCCGCCCGGCCGATCCCACGAAACTACATCCGCAACATTGGTCACGCGGCTGTGCGGCTCCTGTCAGAATGGAGCAGATGTCGGAAGCCCCCGCACCCGAAGCCCCGGAAGCCAGCACTTCGCCTGGACCGGGCCGGCCGCGTACGCTTCGCGCCGTGCGGGCGCGGGCCACGCGGCGCGGGCTGCTGCTCACCGCTCTCGGTGGCCTGATGATCGCCGGGCTGGTCACCGCGATCCCGGTCGCCGGCACCGGACCGGGACGGTTGGCCGGTTACCTCGACGCGGATCCGGTCGCCAGCACAGGCAGCAAGAGCGACGCCGCCTTCAACCGCGCCGCCGCCGGCGACTGCCTGATGTGGCCGGACCTCGGCCCGGAGTCCGCAACCATCGTCGGCTGCGCCGACGACCACAAGTTCGAGGTCGCCGAGTCCGTCGACATGCGGACCTTCCCCGGCTCCGAATACGGGCCCAAGGCCGAACCGCCGTCGCCGGCCCGCATCCAGCAGATCACCCAGGAGCAATGCGAACCCGCGGTCCGCAACTACCTCGGATCCAAGTTCGACCCCAACAGCAGGTTCACGGTGAGCCTGCTGTGGCCCGGCGACCGGGCCTGGCGGCAGTCCGGCGAGCGCCGCATGCTGTGCGGGCTGCAGCTGCCCGGGGCGAACAATCAGCAGCAGGTCTTCAAGGGCAGGGTCGCCGACATCGACCAGTCCAAGGTCTGGCCGGCCGGCACCTGCCTGGGCATCGACCCGGCGACCAACCAGCCGATCGACGTCCCGGTCGACTGCGCGGCCCCGCACGCGATGGAGGTCACCGGCACGGTGAACCTGGCCGAGAAGTTCCCCGGGTCGCTGCCCGCGGAGCCCGACCAGGACGCCTTCATCAAGGACGCGTGCACCAAGATGACGGACGCCTACCTGGCGCCCGTCAAGCTGCGCACCACCACCCTGACGCTGATCTATCCGACCGTCTCGCTGCCCAGCTGGTCGGCGGGCAGCCGGGAGGTCGCGTGCAGCATCGGCGCGACGCTGGGCACCGGGGGCTGGGCCACGCTGGTCAACGGCGCCGGAGGCGAACTGCTCATCAACGGCCAGCCGCCGGTGCCGCCGCCGGACATCCCCGAGGAGCGGCTCACGCTGCAGCCGATCCCCGTCCAGGCGCCGGCCGGCCCGCCCAGCGCGCCGGCGAACCCGGTCCCGCCGAACAACCAGCACCTCCCGCACCAGCAGCCGGCCGCGCCCCCTCCGCAGGCCCCGGCCGGCCCGCCACCACCGCAGGCCCCGCCGCCGCCGGACGGCGGGGCGCCGCCGGCCGAGGCCGCGCCGGGAGGCTAGGCGGATGCCCGCGCGGATGGACCCGCAACGGTTCGACGAGCTGGTTTCCGCGGCGCTGGACCTGATCCCGCCCGAGCTCACCGCCGCGATGGACAACGTCGTCGTCCTGGTCGAAGACCGCCACCCCGAGGACCCCGCACTGCTCGGCCTCTACGAGGGGGTGGCGCTGACCGAGCGGGACTCCGACTATGCCGGCTCGCTGCCGGACGCCATCACGATCTACCGCGAGCCGCTGCTGGACGCCTGCGCGTCCGACGACGAGGTCGTCGAGGAGGTGGCGATCACCGTCATCCACGAGGTCGCGCATCATTTCGGCATCGACGACGACCGGCTGGAGGAACTGGGCTGGGGCTGAGGGGCCCGCGTCGGGCCGCCGGGCGCGGCACCGGGGCTTTGTCGGCGCCGGATGCTATGAACGCCTTATGAGCCACGAATGCCGCGACTGCCTGGCAGGCTTGGAGCACTGTCACGGCACCCTCATTCGCCATGCACTGCACGGGTCGGAATGCACCGAACCGGAATGTCGCGCCCCCGAACTGTTGCCGCACACCTTCGCCATCGACTGCGATGCCGTCGGCTGCGGTTGCGCCGAATCGGTCGCGCTGGCCGTCTGAGTCAGCCCATCGGGTCCGTGCCCGAGCGCACGGCGTCGGCGACGGCGGCGGCCTCGGCTTCGGGCTGGAACGGCGGGGTCAGGGTTGCCCACCGCACGCAGCTCCACCGCCCGTCGGTGATCGGGGCCAACACCACCGCCTCGGCGTTGCCCAGGTGATTGTCCAGCGCGAAGTTTCCGTCCACCCCGGCCAGCACCGCCGAAACCAGGCGGATCGCCGCGCCGTGACTGACGACGACGATGTCGCCGCTGAACTGGTGGTCGTCGAGGTAGCGCATGCGCAGCTCGGTGAGCACCGGCACGTAGCGGTCCAGCACGTCGTTGGCGCTCTCGCCGCCAGGCAACCCGACGTCGAGCTCGCCGTGATGCCACCGCTCGTAGACGGCGTTGAACTCCGCCACCGCCTCGTCGTCGCCGCGGCCCTCGAGCTCACCGACCTGCACTTCGTGGATGCCGGCGACCTCGGTCGCGGTCACGTCGAGCGCGGCCCCGATCACTTCGGCGGTCTGCGACGCCCGCACCGCCACCGAATGCGCGAGCAGCGCCGGGCGCCCCGACTCCCGGGCGAAGGCGTGGGCCTGGTCGCGCCCCAGTGGCGTCAGCTCCGCCCCGGGCGGGCGGGTGTCGAGCCTGCGGTCGACGTTGCTGAAGGACTGGCCGTGCCGCAGCAGCACCAGGCGCCCGCTCATGACGGCCATCCTTCCCGCAGGCCCGTCAGCCAGCGCGACGCCTCGTCGGCGGGCGGGGGCACCACCCCGGCGGCCGCGCCCGTCGGCCAGGAACCCAGATATCGCACATCGGCACAACGACGGTGCAGCGCTTTGAGTGCCTCGGCGACGGCGTCGTCGTCGACATGGCCGACGCAGTCGACGAAGAAAAGGTAGGTGCCCAGCTCGGTGCGGGTCGGCCGGGACTCGATGCGGGTGAGGTCGATGCCGCGGATGCCGAATTCGGCCAGCGCGGCCAGCAGTGCGCCGGGGGCGTTGTCGATGCGCAGCACCACCGAGGTGCGGTCCGCGCCCGTGCGGGCCGGCGGCGGCCCGGGCGGACCAGTCAGGACGAAGCGGGTGCGGGCGTTGGGCTCGTCGACGACGCCGCGGGCCAGGACACCCAGGCCCCAGTGGGCGGCGGCCAGGGGGGAGGTCACCGCGGCGTCCACCAGGCCGTCGGCCACCTGCCGCGCCGCGTCGGCGTTGGAGTAGGCCGGGCGCAACTCGGCGCCGGGCAGATGCGCGTCCAGCCAGCGCCGCACCTGCGCCGCGGCCACGGGAAAGGCCGCCAGCGTGCGCACGTCCGGGCCGGCGGGGGGCGTTTCGACGCCCGCCTTGACGACGATGCTGAACGCCACGTCCAGGGTTGTCTCCGCGAACACCTGCAGCGGCGAACCGATCGCCAGGCTGTCCAGCGTGGACATCACCGATCCGTCGATCGAGTTCTCGATCGGCACGCAGGCGAAGTCGGCGGCGCCGTCGCGGACGGCGTCGAGCGTGGCGGACGTGCTGTCCATCGGGAGCCGCGTCATCGGGTCCGGCTGCTGCGCGGGAACCAGGCCGGCCGCCGTCATCTCCAGCAGCGCGGCCTCGGTGAAGGTGCCTTCGGGGCCGAGGTATGCGATGCGGACCACACCCAAACCCTAACGGCAGCTCACCCACCGGCCGGCCTTGCGGTGTCCCGCACGTTAAATTAGGTTAGGCGTACCTAATTAGCTTTCAAGGAGGTCGGATGCCACCGTTGCCCGGCGCCGCGCCGACGACCGCCGAACGGATCCGCAGCGCATGCGCCCGGGCCGGCGGCGCGCTGCTCGCCCTGGAGAAGGGCAAAGCGTACGAGGTCGCGGTCGCCACGCCCGTGCACCATCTACTGCCGGATGGGTCCTTCGCCGTGGCCGTTCCGGCCGGCCGCGGTGTCTGCGGGGCCCGGGCCGTGCTGGAGCTCACCGACTACGCGCCGCTGCCGCTGCGGGAACCGGTCCGGTCGCTGGTCTGGGTGCGCGGCCGGGTGCGGCGGGTACCGCGCTGCGCTGTCACCGGCCTGCTCGACCTGATCGCCTCCGAGGATCCGAATCCCGCGCTGCTGCAGGTGCACACGCCCAGCTCGCAGCCGTGCGGGGACGACGCCCGCTATGCGCTGCTGCGGCTCGAGATCGCCTCGGTGGTGGTCGCCGACGCCACCGGCGCCGAGGCCGTCGGCGTGACGGACCTGCTCGCCGCCCGGCCCGACCCGTTCTGCGAGATCGAATCGACGTTGTTGCGGCACCTGGACACCGCGCACAACGACGTCATCGCCCGGCTGGTGTCCCGGTTGCCGGCACCGGTGCGCCGCGGCCGGGTCCGCCCCCTGGGGCTGGACCGGTACGGCGTCCGGTTCCGCGTCGAAGCCGACGACGGCGACCGCGATGTCCGGCTCCCCTTCCACCAGCCGGTGCACGACATGCCCGGGCTGAGCCGGGCGATCCGGGTGCTGATGGGTTGCCCGTTCGGCAACGGGTTGCGCGCCCGGCGCTAAATTGTCGGAGGTGAACGGCGACCGATCACCGGAACGTCCCCGGACACCGCCGGACGCCCACCCGGAGCCGTCCCCGGTCATCCGCCGTGCACCGGCCCCGCCGCGTGCCGCCGCGCGCCGCGGTACCGGCCGGGCGCCGGTCCCGCCGGTTCCCCCGCCCCGGCCCGCGACGCCGCCCCGGGCCGCGCCCCGGCGCTCCGGACGCCGCTGGGTGCGGGCGATCGCGCTGAGCCTGCCGGCAGTTGTGCTGATTGCCGGCGCCGGCATCGTGGGCGGGGCCGCCTGGCTGGACACGGCCCTGCACCGTGCACCGGTCCTCACCGACTATCCCGACCGCCCCGCTCCCGGCCGCGGCACCAACTGGCTGCTCGTCGGCTCGGACAGCCGCCAGGGGCTCACCGCCGTGCAGCAGCAGCAGCTGTCCACCGGCGGCGACGTGGGCGCCGGCCGCACCGACACCATCCTGCTGGTGCACCTTCCGCGGTTGGGGAACCACGCGGCGGCCACGATGGTGTCCCTCCCCCGCGACTCCTACGTGCCGATCCCGGGCCATGGCAGGGACAAGATCAACGCCGCGTTCTCGATCGGCGGAGCGCCCCTGCTGACCCGGACGGTGGAGCAGGCCACCGGGTTGCGCCTGGACCACTATGCCGAGATCGGCTTCGGGGGGTTCGCTGCCCTGGTCGACGCGCTCGGCGGGGTGCGCATGTGCCCGGAAGCCCCGATCGACGACCCGCTGGCCGGCATCGACCTGCCGGCCGGCTGCCAGACCCTCGACGGCCGCGACGCGCTCGGCTACGTCAGGACGCGCGACACACCGCGGGCGGACCTGGACCGGATGGTCAACCAACGGGCGTTCATGGCGGCGCTGCTGCGCCGCGCCACCGACCCGGCCGTCTGGCTGAACCCGTGGCGGTGGTACGCGGTGCCGCACGCGGTCGTCGACGCCCTGACCCTCGGCCGCGACGACCACGTGTGGGATCTGGCCCGGCTCGGCTGGGCGCTGCACGGACCGGCCACGACGATGACCGTCCCGATCGGCGAGTTCGCCAGCGCCGAAGCCGGGTCGGTCGTGGTCTGGGATCACGCTGAGGCCGGCGCGTTGTTCGCGGCACTCGCGTCCGACGCGCCGGTGCCCGGCGCCCTCGACGCGCGGCAATGACGACGCGCGCTCAGCCGGTGACGCCACCCGTCGGCGGTGGCCGGCCGCCGTCCAACCCGTCCGTGCGGGCGTTCTGCAGCCAGGCCTTGGTGCGACCCGGATGGTGCGTCGCGAGCCAGGCCACCCCGATGTCCCGGCAGAAGTCGATGTCCTCGTACTCGTCGACGTTCCAGCAATACACCGCCCTGCCCTGCGCGGCGGCGCGGTCCACCAGTTTCGGATAGTCCTTCAAGGTCGCCAACGACGGCCCGACGGCGGTGGCCCCGACGGCCGTGACCGCGCTGCTGGTCAGGTAGCGGGCGGTCTTGCCGAGCAGCACCGTCGGCAACAGCGGCGCCGCACGGCGGATCCGCCACACCGCCGCCGCCGAAAACGACATCACCACGGCGCGCGACCGGTCGGCCGACGCCGGGGCGGCGATGCCGAAGCGGTGCAGCAGCGCGAGAAGCTTGCTTTCCACCAGCGAGCCGTACCGGACCGGATGCTTGGTCTCGACGAAAAGCTTCACCGGCCGGTTCCAGTCCAGTACGAGCGACACGAGCGAATCCAGCGTCAGCAGGCTGGTGTCGCCGTGCGTGCCGTCCGCGCGCCAGCTGTCGTGCCACGCGCCGTACTCGTGCTCGCGCAGTTCGGCCAGCGTCATCGTGCTCACCAGGCCCGCACCCGTGGAGGTGCGGTCCAGCCGGCGGTCGTGCACGCACACCAGGTGGCCGTCCCGCGTGAGCCGCACATCGCATTCCACGCCGTCGGCGCCCTCCTTGAGCGCCAGGTCGTAGGCGGCCAGCGTGTGTTCGGGCCGACCGGCCGACGCGCCCCGGTGGGCGACCACAAAGGGATGCCCGGCGAGCACCTCGTCGGCCCACGTCATACCACTATGCTGCCGGTTCCCGCCCCTGCAACTCAACAGGGCCGGCGGACGCGTGTGCTGCGGGCCGATCCGGCTGTTCGGGGCTGACCACCACCCAGCGGTGCGCCGGGCGTTGCACCGGTTTGCGTTCGAATCCTTCGAAGACCCGGGCGAGTGCGGCCACGGTCACGGCCGCGAACAGGTACGCCAGCACCATCATGACGGTGTTGTTGGCGATACCCTGGGCGTCGGTGGCGAAGCTGGTGACGGTGGCAAAGATCCACACCGCGTAGCTGAACACCCACGCGATCCACCAGTACAGAATCGGCCTGCGCAGCCGGGCGTAGTGGTCTTCGAGGACGGCCAGCTCGATGACGTACACCGGAGCCCACACCAGGTTGGCCACCGGCACCACGCAGCCGGCCCACAAACGCCGGGCGGAGCGCGGTTCCGGCAGTCCGTGGTGCGCAAACACCGCGGCGCGGCGCGCGATCAGCCACCGGATCGCGGTCACTGCGCACGTGATCACCGCCGCGATCGCCACCACGCTGGCCAGCACCCCGAGCCACTCCGCGCCCAGGGCCACCACCGAGTTGAGCAGCGTGTTCCGGTTGATCACCAGCAGCACGTAGCGCACGACGTAGACCAGGGCGGCGAGGCTGAGCACCAGCACGCTCACGAACATCATGGTCCGCACCAGAGCTGCCGGTGGTCCCGCCTTCGCCGGCGCCGGGGTGGCCGCGACGGTCTGGTCGACCCGGTCCGCCAAACCCCAGCGCGGCATGACCGAGTAGCGCGGAGTGGGGCCGCGGGAGCGCCGGCCGCGACGCGGGGGTGGGGCGGCGCCCGGGCGCACCGCGATCCACCGGAAGCCCGGCGGCAGCTGAGGCCGCGTGCGTTGCCAGCCCGGGCCACCGGGCGCCCGGGGCGGCGGGGCGCCCCCGGCCGTGCTCCAGCGGGGGTCCGGCGGCATCGCCGGCGAACCCGGCGCAGCCCCGGAGTGCGGCGCCAGCAGCGGGCCGCGACAGCGTGGGCACCATTCGCGCCGTCGCTCGCGCACGTTCCACCGAGTGCCGCACTGGGAGCACACCTGAATCACCGGACCAGCCTAAGGCGTGGCGACGAGCTCTGGCCGAACGCCGCCCCCGCGGCCTCGCCGCAACGCGTCCCCGACGTTCGCTATCCACAGTTTCCACAGGTTTATCCACATGATGTTTCGGGGTAGACGCCCTATTCGTCATGCGTCTTGCCCGTCTGGGCGCCGCGGCTGTGGACAACTGTAGGCTTACCTCCCCATGTCATCGACAGGCCGGACCCCGCCGCGGAGCGACACGGTTCGCCCGGCCCCTCGCCGGCAACGCCGCCCCGAATTCCCGCAACACCACCCGGCGCATTTTCCAGGACGCGCGCAAAGGGTTATGATCGCGGTCACGCAAAGTTCCGTGTGACTCATCTCACTTCGGCGAGGTTTCGTGCAGGTGGAGGGCGGCTGATGGCCACGCATTCGTTCGGTTCTGGTTCCCAGGGCCCCTCGAACCCGTATTCCGGCTCGCCCGCCTGGAACCACAGCCACAGCGTCGCCGCGGTGCGTGCGGGGCTGATCGCCCTGCTGCTGCTGGCCGTGTTGGCCGTTATCGTCTTGTCTTGACGTTGCGTCTTGAAACGGGGCCCAGCGGGTATGCCCGTTACCTGCCCATAGCGGTGATTCTTGCGGTGCGCGCGGTCATGGAGCAGGGTTGACCATGCCAGGCCGGCGCGTGGTGGACACGTGCGAATGAGCGTCAAGGCGATCAATGAACGATCACTGAACGATCACTGAGAAACGATCACTAAGAAAGGAATGCTGTGGCTGAATACACCCTGCCCGACTTGGACTGGGACTACGCAGCGCTGGAACCGCACATCTCGGGCCAGATCAACGAGCTTCACTACACCAAGCACCACGCCACGTACGTCAAGGGCGCGAACACCGCTTTGGAAAAGCTCGAGGAAGCACGTGCCAAGGAAGATTTCGCCGCGATCTTGCTGCACGAGAAGAACCTGGCTTTCAACCTGGGCGGTCACGTCAACCACACGATGTGGTGGAAGAACCTGTCGCCGAATGGCGGCGACAAGCCGACCGGCGATCTCGGCGCCGCCATCGACGAGGCGTTCGGGTCGTTCGACACGTTCCGCGCTCAGTTCAACGCCGCGGCCACCACGGTGCAGGGCTCGGGCTGGGCGGCCCTCGGCTGGGACACCCTGGGCAACAGGCTGCTGATCTTCCAGGTCTACGACCACCAGTCCAACTTCCCGCTGGGCATCGTCCCGTTGCTGTTGCTCGACATGTGGGAGCACGCGTTCTACCTGCAGTACAAGAACGTCAAGGGCGACTTCGCCAAGGCGTTCTGGAACATCGTCAACTGGGCGGACGTCCAGTCGCGCTACGCCGCCGCGACGTCGAGGACCAAGGGCCTGATTTCCGGCTGACGTGCCATTCCCAGGCTGGGGCGCCGCGCGGGGTGCGCGGCGCCCCGAGCGCTTTACGGGGGACTTCAAGATCCCGACCGCCGGTGGCCGTGTCGAGTTGCGACCGGCCCGAACCGCGGGCATGCTGAGTTATTCGGGCTACCAGCGTGGTTATTTCGAACGGACGCGCACGGAGGTCGAGATGGAAGCCGGATCGGGTGGACCCATAGGGATTTCCCCTTTCCATTCTCGCGGCGCCCTCAAAGGGTTTGTGATCTCCGGTCGTTGGCCTGACTCGACGAAAGAATGGGCCCAGCTGCTCATGGTCGCGGTGCGCGTCGCATCGCTGCCCGGATTGCTTTCCACCACAACGGTGTTCGGCGCCCGCGAGGAATTGCCCGACGAACCCGAGCCGGGCACGGTGGGCTTGGTGCTGGCCGAGGGCACCGTCGTCGGCGAATCGGCGATCCAGCCAGGCTATTTCGCCGACCGTCAGCCCCCCGCTCTGTTGATGCTGCATCCCCCCTCCGAAACCACCCCGTCGTTGCCGGAATGCACCGGCGCGGCATCGGGATGCGTGCTGTTGCCCGGGCTGCCTTATCTGGGGCTCGAGCACCGGGCCGCGTGGGTGGAGGCCGAGGCCGACGGGACGATCACGTCGATGGTCAGCCGCGTCGGCGTCGATCCGATCAGCCATCCCGACACCGCGATCCTCGCGATGCTGCTCGCGGCGTAGTCGCAGTCGCACGCCTCGGCAACCGCCGCCAGGGGAAGCCCCCGGCGGCTTCGCGTCGTGGACAGCGGTGCGCGGGCTCCCAGGCGGACGGCCCGGTCGCGCCGCCGCGACCGCCCCGCCGGCGCAGACGCCCGCAAACACCGCTGATCTCTTGGTGCGAACGACCACCCCAACCAGCGGGGCCGCCCGCCAACCGGCCGCCGGCTCCGCAAGCCGGCGCCCGCGGCTCCCGCCCCGTCGGCCCACCCCGCTCGGCGAACGCCACCCGAGGCACTGCCGGGACGCGTGGGGGTCGTCGCACAGCGGCCCGCGAGCTGGATACTCAACACCGCAGCAAAGGCTACCCTCGGCCCCTCACCGCGCGTGGCCGGTTGCGGTGATTTCATCCGTCACCGTCGTCCAGGCCAATTGGCGAAACGCCGGTACGGTCTTGCGCAGCCCCGCCCAGCTACCCGTTTTCTGCGGATCACCTGTGAAATCACCAGAATCGGTGGACACGCGCGAGGAGAGACTAGAGGCTCGTGGAGTGAGGGTCGAGCGGTCGCCGAGGCCGGCATCAGCGAACCGCCACGCATTTGCAACCGGATGCGCACCCCAGCCCCGGCTGCCATGATCAGCAAATATGCCTAGGAAAACAGTCCACTTCTACAGCCCGTGGAGGTCATATCGATGAGCACGACGTTTGCAGCCCGGCTGAACCGTTTGTTCGACACGGTGTACCCACCCGGTCGCGGGCCCCACACCTCGGCGGAGGTGATCGCGGCACTCAAGTCCGAGGGCATCACGATGTCGGCTCCCTACCTGTCCCAGCTACGCTCGGGAAACCGCACCAACCCGTCGGCGGCGACGATGGCGGCGCTCGCCAACTTCTTCCGCATCAAGCCGGACTATTTCACCGATGACGAGTACTACGAGAAACTCAACAAGGAATTGACGTGGATGGCCGCGGTGCGTCACGACGGCGTGCGCAAAATCGCGCTGGCGGCCCTTGAGCTGTCCCCGGAAGCCAAGCAGGAGCTCATGGAGCGGGCCGACGAGTTGCGCGACGCCGAGCGTATGGACACCCGTCAGCGCCTGGGGGCCTAGGCCCGCCACCGCCGGCACAGCGCCACCTGGCGGGCTGGCGCAGGCCCATTCCCATTAGTGTTGGCTCATGGGCCTGTTCCACAAACGAAAGAGTCGCGCGACGCGTCGCGCCGAAGCCCGGGCTATCACGGCCCGCGCCAAGATGGAGGCCAGGCTCGCCGCCAAGAACGAGGCCCGGCGCATGAAGGACGATCGGAAGGCCTCCGAGAAGGCCGCGGAGAGGGCACTCCGGGCCCAGCTCAAAGCCCAGCGCGAAAGCGACCGGACGGCGTTGAAGGTCGCCGAGGCCGAACTCAAGGCGGCGCGCGAGGGCAAGGTGTTGTCACCGACGAGAATTCGGCGCGCGCTCACGGTGTCTCGGCTGCTGGCGCCGATCCTCACCCCGGTGGTCTACCGGGCGGCCATGGCCGCCCGGGCGGTGATCGACCAGCGACGCGCGGACCAACTCGGCGTCCCGCCGGCCCAGATCGGCCGGTTCTCCGGGCACGGGGCCCAGCTGTCCGCCCGGATCGCCGGGTCCGAGAAGTCCCTGCGTCTGGTGCAGGACAAAAAGCCCAAGGACGCCGAAACCAGGCAGTTCGTCGCGGCGCTGACCGAGCGGCTCACCGATCTGTCGGCGGCCGTCATCGCCGCCGAGAACATGCCCGCCGCGCGGCGCCGGGCGGCCCACGCGGCGATCTCCTCGCAACTGGACGGTATCGAGGCCGACGTGATGGCCCGCCTCGGATTGACCGCGGTCTGACATGCCGGTGCCGCGCCCGGCCGCCGGCGCCGCCGTCACCTTCCAGGTTCCCAACGAGTCCGACAGGGCGCGTCGACCACCGGGCGAACCGTCGCCCTTCCCGACGTGGGCGCCGGGATCGGGGTGGATCGGTTCGCGCTGTTCCGCATCTCGCTACAGCTGCCCGAGACGCCGCCCGGCGGCGGCGAGCCGGAACGTCCGGCGCGCCGGCTGACACTGGCGACGGGGCCGGCGGGGCCGCACCAACACGCCGCCCCACCCGATCCGAAGGCACCGGACGCCACGGCAGGCCTGCTGGGAGGTGCGGCAATGGTCGCCGCCGCCGCCGGCATCGACCTCGTGCTGCTGCGGCGACGCGCGGGACACGTCTGGCGGTCGGCGCCCGATTGAGCCTGTTGCTGGCCACCATGGCCCCGGCCGCGACACTGCACGCCGGCGGCGCTGGCGCACGCCGCCCGGGTATCCGCCGAGCCCGCGGACGGCGCCGGCCGCACGGTCGGGCCCGACCGGGTGAGCGCCACCTTCAGCGAGCGGCTGCAGCCCACGTTCGCGGCGATGACGGTGGTCGGTCCCGACGGCATCGGCCCGCGCCCGCTCGGGCCGGCCGGGACGTACACGGTCACCTACCGCGTGACGTCGGCGGACGGTCACGCGGGATCGTGGTCGTTTCGGCTGACGGTGCCCGGCACCGGCACACCGGGATCCGCCCCCCCAGCGGGGCGGCGGCAACCCCCGCTGTGGCCGTTCGCGGTGGTGGCGGCGGCATTCGTGGCCGCGGGCGCCATCTGGGCGGTCCGGCGCAGGCCCTGAGCGGCGCCGGTGGCACCGGGACGCCGCCGCGCCACCTGGCATGATGGGACCAGAGTAAGTTTCGTGCGCGGTAAGTTTCGTGCGCGACGAGCAAGGCGCAAAGGAGCGGCCGCATGGCAGACCCGCAAGAGCAACCGGAGCACCACCCCGACGGCGCGTCGACGCCGCCGGAGAAGACGCCGCCCGCCAAGGCGGCCAAGAAGGCCGCGAAAGCTCCTGCCAAGAAGGCGCCGGCCAAAAAGACCCCGGCCGCCAACGCGCCGGCCAAGAGGGCGCCCGCCAAGAAGGCGCCGGCCAAAAGCACGGAGCCCGCGGAAAAGCCGCGAGAGCCGGCCGGGCAACCCCCCGCGCCGGCGCAGCGCGCCGAAACCAACGGCGACCTTGCCGCGGCCGCCAAAGATGCCGCCGCGCAAGCGAAATCCACCGTCGAATCCGCGCCCGACCCCGTGCCGCGCGACATTCCGGCGCCGGTCCCGGGCCAGGCTCCGGTCCCGCTGATCGTCGCCGTCGCCCTCAGCTTGCTGGCCATCCTGCTGATCCGCCAGCTGCGCCGCCACTGAGGTGTCCGTGCAATTCCGGCCCACCGCCGACCTCGTCGACAGCATCGGGGCCGACGTACGCAGCTGCGACCTTCAGTTCCGCCAGTTCGGCGGCCGCCCGCACTTCGCCGGGCCGATCAGCACCGTGCGCTGCTTCCAGGACAACGCGCTGCTCAAATCCGTGCTCTCCCAACCGGGCGCGGGCAGGGTACTGATCGTCGACGGCGCCGGTTCGCTGCACACCGCACTGGTCGGAGACCTCATCGCCGGGCTGGCCCGCTCCAACGGCTGGGCCGGCCTGGTGATCAACGGCGCGGTCCGTGATGCCGCCGCGCTGCGCGGCATCGACATCGGCATCAAGGCGCTGGGCACCAACCCCCGCAAGAGCACCAAGACCGGGGCGGGCGAGCGCGACGTCGAGGTCAGGCTGGGCGGGGTGACGTTCGTGCCCGGGGAGTTGGCCTACAGCGACGACGACGGCATTGTCGTCGTCGAAGCCGTCGTCGAAGCCTAAACCGATACGGGTGCCGGCTTTTTGGTGAAGCGCAGGCCCTCGTCGTCGATCCTGCCGCGTCGGATCAGCTGGATGTCGCGCAGGTAGTTCTGGTTCAGCCGCCACGGCTTGCGCGAGCCCTGCTTGGGCAGCTCGTCGAGCGAGCGCAGCACATACCCGGGAGTGAACTCCATGAACGGGCGCTCCTCGACGTCGGCCGCCGGGCGTTCGACCACCACAGTGTCGAACCCCTTGTCGTCCATGTAGTTCAACAATCGGCAGGCGAACTCGGACACCAGGTCGGCCTTCAGTGTCCACGACGCATTGGTGTAGCCGACGGTGTAGACCATGTTCGGCAGCCCGGACAGCATCATGCCCTTGTAGGCCATCGTCTTGGTCAGGTCCACCGGCTCGCCGTCGACCGTGACGGTCGCGCCGCCGAACAGCTGCAGGTTCAAACCGGTTGCGGTGATGATGATGTCGGCCGGCAGTTCCTGCCCGGAGTTGAGCCGGATGCCGGTGGCCGTGAACCGGTCTATGGTGTCGGTGACCACCTCGGCCCGGCCCTTCCGGATCGCGCGGAACAGGTCGCCGCTCGGCACCAGGCACAGCCGCTGGTCCCATGGGTTGTACTGCGGGCCGAAGTGCTTCTGCACGTCGTAACCCTGGGGCAGTTGGCGTTCGACGAAGCCGAGCAGCGTCTTGCGCATGCGCTGCGGCCACCTCTGGCAGGCGCCGTACAGCGCCGCCTGCCGCAGCACGTTCTTCCAGCGGATCACGGTGTAGGCCAGGTTGTCCGGCAGCCAATGGTTGAGCCGCTCGGCCATCTTGTCCCGCTTGGGCTGCGAGACGATGTAGGTCGGTGAGCGCTGCAGCATCGTCACGTGCCGGGCGCCCGAATCGGCCAGTGCGGGAATCAAAGTCACCGCCGTTGCCCCGCTGCCGATCACGACGACGTTCTTGTCGGCGTAGTCGAGGTCCTCCGGCCAGTGCTGCGGGTGGATGATCGGCCCGGTGAAGTCCTCGGAGCCGCGGAACTGGGGGGCATAGCCCTGCTCGTAGTTGTAGTAGCCGCTGCACAGGAACAGGAAGGCGCAGGTGATCGTGCTGGGCGTCCCGTTGTTGTCGATCCGCAGGGTCCAGCGGTTCTCGACGTGCGACCAGTCGGCGCTGAGCACCTTGTGGCTGAGCCGGATGTGTTTGTCGATGCCGTACCTGGCCGCGGTGCCCTTGACGTAGTCCAGGATCGGCTTGCCGTCGGCGATGGCCTGACGCTCGGTCCACGGACGGAACCGGAACCCCAGCGTGTACATGTCGGAGTCGGAACGAATTCCCGGGTAGCGGAACAGGTCCCAGGTGCCACCCATGGCTTCCCGCTTCTCCAGGATGGCGTAGCTCTTGGAAGGGCAGCGGTCCTGCAGGTGCCAGGCCGCGCTCACGCCGGAGATGCCGGCGCCCACGATGACGACGTCAAGGTGCTCGGTCATGCCGCCACGTTATCAACACGGTGTCGAACGCGTCAACAGTGTGTCGATCATTTCGACACCGTGTTTCGACACTGTGTAAAGTAGCTGTCGTGACTTCCGTCGGCCCGCCCCGCGCGTTACGTGGTCGGCGTGCGATGCGCCCCTCCGGCGACGACCGCGAGCAGGCGATCCTGGCGACCGCCGAGCGACTGCTCGAGGAGCGTTTGTTCGCCGAGATCTCCGTCGACGACCTGGCCAGGGGGGCCGGCCTGTCGCGGCCCACGTTCTACTTCTATTTCAAGTCCAAGGAAGCGGTGGTGCTGTCGCTGCTCGAGCCGGTGATCGCGCGCGCCGACGCCGAGTTCGACGGCGCGGTGCAGCGGCTGCCCCAGGACCCGAAGCGGGTGTGGCGCAACGGCATCGACGCGTTCTTCACCGCGTTCAGCTCGCACCGTGCGCTGGCCCGGGCCGCCACCGAGGCGCTGGCCACCAGTTCGGAGCTGCGGGCGGTGTGGTTGGGCTTCATGCAGAAATGGATCGACCAGACGGCGGCCATGATCACCGCGGAACGCGCCCGCGGCGCCGCGCCGGAGACCATCCCGGCCACCGACCTGGCGACGTCGCTCAACCAGATGAACGAGCGCACCATGATGGCCGCACTGGCGGCCGAGGTGCCGGCGGTCGACGAGGCCCGGGTCGTCGACACCCTCGCCCACATCTGGGTCAGCAGCATCTACGGCGAGTCCCGCTAGTATCAGCCCGCCGCGGGGCGTTGAGCTTGAATCTGGGGAGTGTGCACCCCGGGCGCCGAGTGCGAATCCCTAGTCCGCAGCGCCATTGGACCCGCAGAAAGTGTTGCCGACTCACGCTCCTCGTCACCCTGCCGTGCGATCACATGTTCGTGCGGCGGGGGGTGCCCATTCTGCGCGAGGACCTGGACTCCGGCGTGCGCGCCCGCGTCGGGCTGCCGATCACGGCCGGCGTGGCCGGGACGGAATTCCGGCCCGAAGTCCGCCGACCGGCCGCGTGCGCTGGGCCGCGGCGCGGCAACTGATCGCCGCCGGGCTTCGACACGCCGCACCTGCCCGACTAGTTCGCGCCCGTCCACGCCAACAACGTGTCCGCGGGCCACGTGTTCACGATCCGGTCGACGGGCACGCCGGCGTCCAGCGCGCGCTGGGCACCGTAGCCCAGGAAGTCCAGCTGACCCGGGGCGTGCGCGTCGGTGTCGATGCTGAACACGCAGCCGATCTCGAGCGCCAGGTTCAGCAGCCGGGTCGGCGGGTCGCGCCGCTCGGGGCGGGAGTTGATCTCCACCGCGGTGCTGTGCTCGCGGCAGGCGGTGAACACCGCCGCGGCGTCGAACTCCGACTCGGGCCGGATGCCGCGGTTGCCGGAGACCAGCCGGCCGGTGCAGTGGCCGAGCACGTCGGCGCGGGGATTGGAAACGGCGCGGATCATGCGGCGGGTCATGGCCGCCGCATCCATCGACAGCTGGGAATGCACGCTGGCGACCACCACGTCGAGACGCTCCAGCAGTTCCGGTTCCTGGTCCAGGCCGCCGTCCTCGAGGATGTCGACCTCGATTCCGGTGAGGATGCGCATCGGCGTGAACTTGTCGCGCAGCCCGTCGATCACGTCGAGCTGCTTGCGCAACCGGTCCGGGGACAGCCCGTTGGCGATCGTCAGGCGCGGCGAGTGATCGGTCAGCGCGCAGTACTCGTGGCCCAGTGCCGCCGCGGTGGCCATCATCTCGTCGATCGGCGCCGACCCGTCCGACCAGTTCGAATGCAGGTGCAGGTCGCCGCGCAGGGCGGCCCTGATCTGCCCGCCGCCGAGATCTGTTGCCGCGGAACGTAGCTCGACCAACGTGTCGGGCTCGCGACCCGACCACGCCTGCGCGATGACCTTCGCGGTCCTGGGCCCGATGCCCGGCAGCGACTGCCAGCTGTCGGCCTGCCCGTGCCGCTCCCGGGCCGCCTCGTCCAGGCCCTCGACGACGTCGGCCGCGTTGCGGTAAGCCATGACGCGCCGGGAGTCTTCCCGCGCCCGGTCCTTGTAGTAGGCGATCTGTCGCAGCGCGACCACCGGATCCATGCCTCCAGTGTGCCCGTCCGGTCGGTCACGGCAGCTGCCCGGCGGCGCGCCCTCGTGTCGATCCCCGGCGCGTCACCCACCGCTCGAGTTCAGTTGCGCGTCAGAAAGATCGACTACCGTCGAGTACATGCGATTCGCGTTCAAGACTTCCCCGCAAAACACCACCTGGGCAGACATGCTCGCCGTCTGGCGGGAGGCCGACGACATCGACGTCTACGAGTCCGGGTGGACCTTCGACCACTTCTACCCGATCTTCTCCGACAGCACCGGCCCCTGCTTGGAGGGCTGGACGACGCTGACGGCCCTGGCCCAGGCCACCAGCCGGCTGCGGCTGGGCACGCTGGTCACCGGCGTCCACTACCGCCACCCCGCCGTGCTGGCCAACATGGCCGCCGCGCTCGACATCATCTCCGGCGGGCGGCTCGAGCTGGGAATCGGCGCCGGCTGGAACGAGGAGGAGTCGGGCGCCTACGGCATCGAGCTGGGCAGCATCCGAGAACGCTTCGACCGCTTCGAGGAGGCATGCCAGGTGCTGATCGGCCTGCTCAGCCAGGAGACCACCGACTTCGACGGCACGTACTACCACCTCGAGGGCGCCCGCAACGAACCCAAGGGGCCCCAGCGTCCGCACCCGCCGATCTGCATCGGCGGCAGCGGCGAGAAGCGGACCCTGCCGATCACCGCGCGCTACGCCCAGCACTGGAACTTCGTCGGTGGCTCACCGGAGGACTTCGCCCGCAAGCGCGACGTCCTGGCCGCACGCTGCGCGGACATCGGGCGCGACCCGAAAGAGATCACACTGTCCGCGCACCTCGGGCTGGACCACCAGCGCAACTACCGCAAGGTCCTCGACGACGCCGCCGCGCTGGCCGCCGAAGGACTGGACCTGGGCATCGTCTACATCGCCCCGCCGCACGATCCCGCCGTGCTGGAACCGATGGCCGAGGCCATCCGGGATTCGGGACTGTGGGACGGCGCACGGTAACCCTCGACGGGGCCGAGCAAACCCGCTGCGCACCGGCGAGTGCGTGGTGCGGGGGCGGTTACACGCCGAGCAGCAACATCTCTTCGACGGTGACCAGACGTTCGTTCCTGGCGGGGAATTCGCGACTCTTTACCGGGTGACGAAACCATGACCAGGCGATTCGCCCCACCCGTGACCGGGGTACCGGGTTGACATGCACAGTGATCACTCCTGCGATTGCTCCGTTCAGTGGGACTCCACCGTGGCCCGCGATGCGATGAAGCCCGCCGCGAATCATTAGACACCCGCCATCTGGCAAACGGGCCCAGACTCGCCGATATTGTTATCCGTGTTTCTGGCGTTACTGATGTGGTTACTGAAGCGGCGCCGTGGTCGGCTTGACGGGCGCCGGCAGCGCCGTCGACCCCATCAGGTAGCGGTCCACGCCCGCAGCCGCGGCCCTGCCCTCGGCGATCGCCCAGACGATCAGCGACTGGCCCCGGCCCATGTCGCCGGCGACGAAGACGCCGGGGACCGACGTCTCGAAGTCGGCGCCGCGGGCCACGTTGCCCCGCTCGGTGAGCTTGACCCCGAGGTCGGTGAGCAAACCCGGCTGCTCGGGCCCGACGAACCCCATCGCCAGCAGCACCAGGTCGGCCTCCAGCTCGAAATCGGACCCCTCGACCTTGACGAACTTGCCGTCCTGCATGGCGACCTCGTGCGCCTTGAGCGCGGTCACGCGGCCGTCCTTGCCCACGAACTGCTCGGTGTTCACCGAGAAAACCCGCTCGCCGCCCTCTTCGTGCGCCGAGGACACCCGGTACATCAGCGGGTATGTCGGCCAGGGGGTGGATTGCGCGCGGGTGTCCGGGGGGCGCGGCATGATCTCGAACTGGTGCACCGCGATCGCGCCCTGCCGGTGCACGGTCCCCAGGCAGTCGGCGCCGGTGTCACCGCCACCGATGATGACGACCTTTTTGCCCTTGGCGGTGATCGGCGGCTGGCCGTCCGGCCCGACCTCGCCGTCGGCGAGGTTGCCGAGCGCTTGGCGGTTGCCCCACGGCAGGAACTCCATCGCCTGGTGGATGCCGTCCAGTTCGCGGCCGGGGACCGGCAACTCGCGCCCCGCGGTGGCCCCGCCGGCGAGCACCACCGCGTCGAAGTCGGCGCGCAGCGCCTCGACGGTGAGGTCGACTCCGACGTTGACGCCGGGGCGGAATTCGGTTCCCTCGGCGCGCATCTGGTCCAGCCGCCGGTCCAGGACGCGCTTTTCCATCTTGAATTCCGGGATGCCGTAGCGCAGCAGGCCGCCGATGCGGTCCGCGCGCTCGAACACGGTGACGCTGTGACCGGCGCGGGTGAGCTGCTGGGCCGCGGCCAGGCCCGCCGGACCCGAACCCACCACCGCGACCGTCTTGCCGGTCCGCGTGTCCGGGGGCAGCGGCACCACGAAGCCTTCCTCGAAGGCTCTGTCGATGATCTCGAGCTCGATCTGCTTGATCGTCACCGGATCCTGGTTGATGCCGAGCACGCAGGCCGGCTCGCAGGGCGCCGGGCACAGCCGGCCGGTGAAATCGGGGAAGTTGTTGGTGGCGTGCAACCGTTCGATGGCGTCGCGCCACCTGTCGTTGCGGACCAGGTCATTCCACTCCGGGATCAGGTTGCCCAGCGGACAGCCGTTGTGGCAAAAGGGAATACCACAGTCCATGCAGCGGGTCGCCTGCTCGCGGCAGGTCTCGTGGTCGAAGTCCTCGTAGACCTCGTTCCAGTCGCGCAACCGCAGCGGGACAGGCCTGCGCCGCGGCAGTTCCCGATGCGTGTACTTCAGGAAGCCGGTCGGGTCAGCCATGGGCGGCCGCCATGATCGCCTTGTCGACGTCCAGGCCGTCGCGCTCGGCCTCGGCGATGGCCTGCAGCACCCGCTTGTAGTCGCGCGGCATCACCTTCGCGAAGTGCCGCCGTTGCCCGGACCAGTCGGCCAGGATCCGCTGGCCGACCGCGGAATCGGTGTTGTCGACGTGCGCCTGGATCATGCCGTGCAGCCATTCCTCGTCGTCGGGTTCGAGGCTCTCGAGGTCAACCATCTCGGTGTTGAGGTTTCGCGGCAGTTCGCCGTCCGGGTCGTAGACGTAGGCCGCCCCGCCGGACATGCCGGCGGCGAAGTTACGGCCGGTGCGGCCCAGGATGACAACCTTGCCTCCGGTCATGTATTCGCACCCGTGGTCGCCGACGCCCTCCACCACGGTATGCGCCCCGGAGTTGCGAACCGCGAACCGCTCGCCGACGACGCCGCGCAGATAAGCCTCCCCACTGGTGGCGCCGAACAAGATGACGTTGCCCCCGATGATGTTGTCCTCGGCGACGTAGTCCTGCGGGGCGCTGTCCGACGGGCGCACCACGATCCGGCCGCCCGACAGGCCCTTGCCGACGTAGTCGTTGGCGTCGCCGTAGACACGCAGCGTGATCCCCCGGGGCACGAAGGCGCCGAAGCTGTTTCCCGCCGAGCCCTCGAACGTGATGTCGATGGTTCCGTCCGGCAGGCCTTGCCCGCCATAGGCTTTGGTCAACTCATGACCGAGCATCGTGCCCACCGTGCGGTTGACGTTGCTGATCGTGGTGGAGAACCGCACCGGCTTGCCGGAGTCCAGCGCCTCGCGGCTCATCGCGATCAACTGCTGATCCAGCGCCTTGTCCAGGCCGTGGTCCTGACTCGAGCTGCAGTAGAGGTCCTGGTTCATGAAGGCCGACTCCGGCTCGTGCAGCACCGGCGCCAAATCCAGCCGGTGGGCCTTCCAGTGCGCGCGGGCCAGCGTCGCGTCCAGCGATCCGACCTGCCCGACAACCTCGTTGAAGGTACGGAAACCCAACTGCGCCATGTATTCCCGAACCTCCTCGGCGATGAACATGAAGAAGTTCTCGACGAACTCGGGCTTGCCGTTGAACCGCTCGCGCAGCAGCGGGTTCTGCGTCGCCACTCCGACCGGGCAGGTGTCCAGGTGACACACCCGCATCATGATGCAGCCGGACACTACCAGCGGCGCGGTCGCGAATCCGAATTCCTCGGCACCGAGCAGCGCCGCGATCATCACGTCGCGGCCCGTCTTCAACTGGCCGTCGACCTGGACGACGATCCGGTCACGTAACCCGTTGAGCAGCAACGTCTGCTGCGTCTCGGCCAAGCCGAGCTCCCACGGCGCCCCGGCGTGCTTCATCGAGGTCAGCGGGGTCGCGCCGGTCCCGCCGTCGTGGCCCGAGATCAGCACCACGTCGGCGTGCGCCTTGGACACGCCCGCGGCCACCGTGCCCACGCCGTTCTCGGACACCAGCTTGACGTGCACCCGGGCCGACGGGTTGGCGTTCTTCAGGTCGTGGATCAGCTGCGCCAGGTCCTCGATGGAGTAGATGTCGTGGTGCGGCGGCGGGGAGATGAGGCCCACGCCCGGGGTGGAATGCCGCACCTCGGCGACCCACGGGTACACCTTGTGCCCCGGAAGCTGCCCCCCTTCACCGGGTTTGGCGCCCTGCGCCATCTTGATCTGAATATCGGTGCAGTTGGTCAGGTAGTGCGACGTGACACCGAACCGCCCGGAGGCGACCTGCTTGATCGCGCTGCGGCGCCAGTCCCCGTTGGGATCGGGGTCGAACCGACCGACGTCCTCGCCGCCCTCGCCGCTGTTGGATCGCCCGCCCAGCCGGTTCATCGCGATGGCCAGCGTCTCGTGCGCCTCGGCGGAGATCGATCCGTAGCTCATCGCGCCCGTCGAGAAGCGCTTGACGATCTCGGCGGCCGGCTCGACCTCGTCCAGCGGCACCGGGGCGCGCAGGCCGGAGCGGAACTTCAGCAGGCCGCGCAGGGAGGCCATCCGCTCGCTCTGGTCGTCGACCAGGCGGGTGTACTCCTTGAAGACCTTGTACTGGCCGGTGCGGGTCGAGTGCTGCAGCTTGAAGACGGTCTCGGGGTTGAACAGGTGGTACTCGCCCTCGCGGCGCCACTGGTAGTCCCCGCCCACCTCGAGTTCGCGGTGCGCGCGCTCGTCGGGCCGGTCCAGGTAGGCCAGCCGGTGGCGGGTGGCGACGTCGGCGGCGATGTCGTCCAGGGTGATCCCGCCCGTCGCGCAGGCCAGGCCGGTGAAGTACTCGTCGAGCACGTCCTCGGCGATGCCCACCGCCTGGAACAGCTGCGCGCCGGTGTAGGACGCCAGCGTCGAGATGCCCATCTTGGACATCACCTTGAGCACGCCCTTGCCGGCGGCCTTGACGTAGTTGTTGAGCGCCGTGTCGCGGTCCAGTCCATGTGAAAAGCCGTCGAACACCCCCCTGTCGAGCATGTCCTCGATCGACTCGAACGCAAGGTAGGGGTTGATCGCCGCCGCCCCGCAGCCGACCAGGAGCGCCATGTGGTGCACCTCGCGGGCGTCACCGGTCTCCACGACCAGGCCCGCCTGGGTGCGCGTCCGGTCGCGCACCAGGTGGTGGTGCACGCCCGCCACCGCGAGCAGCGACGGGATCGGCGCCATCGTCTCGTCGGATTCGCGGTCGGACAGGATGATGACCCGCGCGCCGTCGGCGATGGCGGCCGACGCCCGCGCCCGCACCTCGTCCAGCGCGGCGGCCAGGCCCGCGCCGCCCTCGGCCACCGGGTACACGCAGCGGATCACCGCCGAACGCATGCCGTGTGGACGACCGTTGACCTTGTCGTCGGGGTCGAGGTTGACCAGCTTGGCCAGCTCGTGGTTGCGCAGGATCGGCTGCGGCAGGCTGATCTGGTGACAGGACGCCGCTTCGGGCGTGAGCAGGTCGCGCTCCCCGCCGGTGGTGACCAGCAGGCTGGTCACCACCTCCTCGCGGATGGCGTCCAGGGGCGGGTTGGTCACCTGCGCGAACAGCTGCTGGAAGTAGTCGTAGAGCAGCCGCGGCCGCTGGGACAGCACCGCGACCGGGGTGTCGGTGCCCATCGACCCGATCGGCTCGGCGCCGCTGCGAACCATCGGCGCGACCAGCAGGTTGAGTTCTTCGTAGGTGTAGCCGAACACCAGCTGCCGCTTGACGAGTCGCTCGTGCGGCATCCGCACGTAATCGCCCTGCGGCAGGTCCTCCAGCGGGACGAGCCCCGTGTCGAGCCACTCCTGATAGGGGTGCTCGGCGGCCAGTTCCGCCTTGATCTCCTCGTCGGCGACGATGCGGCCCTGCGCGGTGTCCACCAGGAACATGCGGCCCGGCTGCAGCCGCATCCGGCGAACCACCCTGGCCGGGTCCAGGTCGAGCACACCGGCCTCGGACGCCATCACCACCAGCCCGTCCTCGGTGACCCAGATCCGGGACGGGCGCAGGCCGTTCCGGTCGAGCACCGCGCCGACGATGGTGCCGTCGGTGAACGTCATCGACGCCGGCCCGTCCCACGGCTCCATCAGGGACGCGTGGTACCGGTAGAACGCCCGCCGCGCGGGATCCATCGACTCGTGCCGTTCCCACGCCTCGGGGATCATCATCAGCACCGAGTGGGCCAGGCTGCGCCCACCCAGGTGCAGCAGCTCGAGCACCTCGTCGAAGCGGGCGGTGTCGGACGCGCCCGGGGTGCAGATCGGGAACAGCTTCTCGACGTCGGCCTCCGACCCGAAGACGTCGGTCTTGATCAACGCCTCGCGGGCGCGCATCCAGTTCTCGTTGCCGGTGACGGTGTTGATCTCCCCGTTGTGGGCGATGCGGCGGAACGGGTGCGCCAGCGGCCACGACGGAAAGGTGTTGGTGGAGAACCGCGAGTGCACGATGCCCAGCGCGCTGGTCAGTCGGTCATCCTGCAGGTCGAGGTAGAACGCCTTGAGCTGCGGCGTGGTCAGCATGCCCTTGTAGACGAACGTCTGACCGGAAAGGCTTGGGAAGTAGACCGTTTCGCGGCCGGGCCCGTCCTGGCCCGGGCCCTTGGTGCCGAGTTCGTGCTCGGCACGCTTGCGCACCACGTAGGCGCGGCGTTCCAGGGTCATGCCCGAGGCGCCCGTCATGAACACCTGACGGAAGGTGGGCATCGCGTCGCGCGACAGCGCACCCAGGGACGAGTCGTCGGTGGGCACGTTCCGCCAGCCCAGCACCGTCAGCCCCTCGGCCTCGGCGATCTTCTCCACGGCGGCGCAGGCAGCCGCGGCGTCCTTGGACGACTGCGGCAGGAACGCGATACCGGTGGCGTAGCTGCCCGGTGCAGGCAGCTCGAATTCCACGACCTCGCGCAGGAACGCGTCCGGCACCTGAATCAGGATGCCCGCGCCGTCGCCGCTGCGCGGCTCGGCACCCTGGGCGCCGCGGTGTTCGAGGTTGAGCAGCGCGGTGATGGCCTTGTCCACGATGTCGCGGCTGCGACGGCCGTGCATGTCGACGACCATGGCTACCCCGCACGAATCGTGCTCGAACGCGGGGTTATACAACCCGACGCGCTTGGGCGTCATATGCACCTGACCCTTCACCTGAACGTTCTGCGCGGCCGCCGATCATTCGGGCCGCTCCGTTGAGGCCGCACCCGGAGGTTGCGGGCTCACACCTCATCGGTCTTGTCGATAGGCTGTCTCCCAGGCGGAGATGATCCTGTTGAGGATGCGTCCGTGCTGCTCTGAACGGTGGCCTGGAACCGGTCACGACAAGTCGTAAAACGATATGACAAAACCCGCCTGACATGCCAACTTCGTTCAAGTCTAACCCGGCGCCCGGCGGCAGCGTTAATTCGGCGAACCGAGCGGTCGGCGGCATCGCCGGGCGGTCTGTCGCGGGGGCAAACCGCCGGGCCCGGCGCCGCCGCGCGCGGTCCGGTACCCGCACACGCGGCTCCCTGGAGTTTGCTGGCGCCGACGTGGCCGCAACGGTCGGCGGCGCCGGCGCCGGCCCTCGACGTGATCAGACCGTAACCGGCCCCGGTGACACGGCGGCGCGGACGGCGCGATCAAGTTTGCACGCCGCCGGCGGACGCCGGCGTCCGCAGGTGACCGATACTGGTTCGATACTGGCCCGCACCGGCATCCGAGGAGCCCATGAACCAGCGCGACGAATTCCTGCGGGACCGTCTGCAGCCCAAGGCGCCCGGTGGCCCGTCCGGACGCCCGCCCGGTGCCCACCCGTCCCTCCGGCAGGCGACCCCGGCCCGGCCCGCCGAGCCCGCCGCCGCGCCATCCCGCCCCCCGGAGCCTCCCCCGCCGTCGAAGGCCCGCCCGCCGGAAGCACCTGCCGGTCCCGTCGGCCCGCCCAGGGCCGCGTCACCGGTGGAACTGCCCGACCGCGGCTGGCGGCGCATGGTCCGGCTGGTCACGTTCGACCGGGTCCGGCCGGGGCCCTCGGCCGCGCAGCGCCAGGAGGCCCGATTCGAGGCGGCGATCCGGGCGCCGCTGCGCGGCATCCACAAGGTGGGCATCCTCGGCAAGGGCGGCGTGGGCAAGACATCGGTGGCCGCCGGCGTCGGATCGCTGCTGGCCGAATACCGCCGGGACCACGTCGTGGCGATCGACGCCGACACCGCCTTCGGGCGGCTGAGCAGCCGGATCGATCCGCGGTCCGGCGGCTCGTTCTGGGAACTCACCGCCGACACGAACCTTCAGTCCTTCGACGACGTGGTCGCGCGGCTCGGCCGCAACCCGGTGGGGCTGCACGTCCTGCGCGGCGAACCCGCGTCCGGCCCCCGCAGGGTGCTCGACCCCGCCCTCTATCGGGAGGCCGCGTTGCGGCTGGACCGCCATTTCGCGATCTCGGTCATCGACTGCGGGTCGACGATGGACGCGCCGCTCACCCGGGAGGTCCTGCGTGACCTCGACGCCCTGATCGTGGTGTCCTCGCCGTGGGCCGACGGCGCCTCCGCCGCGGCCCGGACCATGGAGTGGCTGTCCGACCAGGGCCTGAACCAGCTGTTGCAGAACAGCGTGGTGGCGCTCAACGACTCCGACGGCCACGCCGACAAACGCACCCGGGCGTCGCTGGCCCGCGAGTTCGTCGAGCACGGCCGGCCGGTGGTCGAGGTCCCCTTCGACCCGCATCTGCGGCCCGGCGGGGTCATCGACGTGCGGGACCAGCTGGCCCCGGCGACCCGGCGCGGGTTCTTGGAGATCACCGCGACGATCGCGGGGTATTTCGCGGCGCGGTCCACCGGCGAGGGGTGAGCGCTGGCGACGGGGGCCGGCGCAGCCGCGCAGGCCGGACTGCCATGCCCGGCCGCTGACCCCTCGAGCAGCGGCCCGGGCCGGCGTCGGGCCGACTTCGCGGTCTCTGGGCCCGGCTACGTTCCGCTCGGCCGGCGAAGGCAAGCGGCGCAACCTGACGTCCGGGGACACCCGTCTCCGGGGCGCCGGCGCCCGGCGGAATGCCGCACGGCGCCGTCGCTTCCAGTGATGACGAACGCTACAACGCCAACTATCGCAGGTGCAACGGTTTGTGCAATAGCTAACACGGCGTCGCTACTGTTGACGCTTCGGTCAGGCGCGGCTGACGGGGCTCGACAGGCGCCGGGTCACGCCGGTTGGGCGGGGACCTTCGGGTCGCGCACGGGGTAGCCGTGGCGCTCGGCCAGCGACCGGAGTTGGCGCAGCGCGAAGGCCCTGGGCCGTCCCGCCTCCGGGATCACGACCCCGGCCCACAGCCCTTCCGCACCGGGCAGTTCGCACGCGTCGCGCGCACAGGGCCAGCGCCGCGGGCACGCCCGGCACAGCGCTTTCGCCTCGTTGTCCGGGGCGGTCGTCCAGCGCTCGGGATCGCGCGCGCAGGCGCCCCGCCAGAACTCGCCGTCGGCCAAGGCTGCGGTCACCGCGGCCACGCTCCGGCGCAGAACAGGGCGGTGTCCGGGTGCCGGGCCGACGGGCAGGAGCACGCGAACCATTCCCATACCGCCGTCAGAGCTCCCACACGCGACTCCTGTGCACACACCTTGCGCTACAGGGCGCAGTGTGGCATTCGGACACTGCGCCGGCGTGACGGCGAGGTGAACAGGTGCCGACCAGCCCGGCCCCGGCGGAACCGCCGACGGACGGCATCGCGGCACCGTAGCGCCGGCACGGTTGAAATGCGACACCGAACGCCCCGCGGCCCGGGGGATGCAACGGTTAGAATGGCGAACATTCGGGTGGAGGTTCGTCGACGGTCACGTCGTTCAGGTCGACGGTCAAGACGGTCAATGAGGGGGGCGCCGGGCATGACGCTAGAAATGGAGCCGCCGGATCCGGGCGTGATACGCGCCGGGGCGGCGGCCGCCGCGCGCCGGCGTGAACTCGACATCAGTCAGCGCCGGCTCGCGGCCGACGGGATCATCAACGCCGGCGCGCTCATCGCATTCGAGAAGGGCCGCAGCTGGCCCCGTGCGCGGACCCGCGCCAGGCTCGAGGAAGTGCTGGAATGGCCCACCGGGACGATCGCGCGGATTCGTCGCGGCGAGCCGGCCCCCGGCGGGGCGCCCGCGTCACCCCCGTCATCCGACGGCCCGCCGGCCGAGGGCTCGGTGTCGTTGATCGCGCAGGCCGTCGTGACCGCGGTGGACGGCTGCAGCCTGGCCATCGCCGCGCTGCCGCCGGCCGACGACCCCGAGTTCCCGCGGCGCGCCACGCCGATCCTCGCCGATCTGCGCCGGCTCGAGACCATCGCCGTCCGGGCCGGCCGCATCACCCGGATGACCCCCGAACTCGTCAAGGCCCTGAGCACCGTGCGCCGCAACTACGACGCACTGATGACGCGGGTGGCGGCTGCGCCGAATGCGCCGCTGGCGCAACGGCTTTACGCGGCGCGGCGGCGTGCGAAGCTGTCCGCCCCCGAGACCGCACAAGCGGCGGGCGTGGCGGAGGAGATGATCGCGCGCGCCGAGGCCCAGGAACCATTACCCGCCGACGCCGCCGACGCGATCGAAACGTTGATCCGCCAGATCAGCTGAGCGGACCCGGTCAGCGGTCGAGCATCTGGCTGTCGAGATTCTTGCCGCCGCTTTCGTCGGTGCCCGGGCACGCGTTACTGCGGTCGTTCACGCAGATCGCGAGGGCGTGTGCCATGGCGTCCAGGCCCGCGATCACCGCACCCGGCACCATGGGTCCACGACATGTCCCGGCTCATGTCGTTGAGCTTCTGCGCCGCCTCTGCGAGGTCCGCTCTCAAGTCATCCTTTTTGCCATTGTCGAGGCCGCCCCGACGAGAACCGCTGCGCCCTGCCCCGGCTGGCCCAGGATGGGCAACGTAACCGACGGTGCGGCAGGGGTTTCCGGCACATCCGGCTCCTGTTTTCCGATGGGCTCGGCCGGTCCGTCGTGGTAGTCGTCCGCGCAGCGGCCGGCACCTTCCGCATCACCGACACGCGCGGCTGTCGTCGCGCATTCCTCACCCCAAGCACCCGCCCCGCCGGCCAACGGCGTGCCGGGCGTCACCGGGGAGCCGGCGGCGGATGGCCTGCCGCGGTTGAGAATCCGCGAGAAGCTGCGGGCACGTGCCCGCGTGTGCATCGCTATGCGTTGTGTCCGGCTCCGGCCGGATCCTGGGTGAGCCGACGCATCTCTTCGCCGATCGACTGCCGCAGCGCGTCTTCCGGGTAGTCGCGCAGGCCGGTCGCCGAGCGCAGAAACGGCTCGAACAGCTGCCAGCCGAACAGCAGCGCGAGGGCGTGAGCGGCCGCCAGCCGGGCTCCCTCGTCGCTGTGGTGCCCGGCCCGGATCTCGTCGACCAGTTTGGCCGCGCCGGGAAAGCTGGTCTGCAACTGCCCCACCGGATACCCGTCGAGTAGCGCCCGCGCGATCACCCGCATCTGGCGGCTGCCCGTCGCCTCGATCTCGGCCGCCGGGGCGCCGGCGTCCATGAGCCTCGCCAGGTGCGCGGCCAGGTGATCGAGCACCGCGGAGACCAGCCGCTCCTTGGTGCCGAAATGCCGGAAGACCAGCCCGTGGTTGACCCGGGCCCGGGCGGCGATCTCGCGGATCGACGCTGCGGCCGGCCCGCGGTCGGCGAACATCTCTCCGGCACTGTCCAGGATCGCGGCGATCACCTCGTCGCGACCGGTCGGAACGAATCCGTCAGGGCGCCCCGAGTCCGCACCGGGTGTAGTCATGCGGCTACGCTACCGCCCCCGGGGCGGCGCCGGCTCAGGAGGCGTCGGTGAGCGCGGCGTCGAGCACGCCGCCCAGGTGCTTCCAGTACAGCCAGTCCGCGACCGCCGCGCGCTGGGCGACCGGGTCCACCGCGGTATGGGCCTGCCGGAGCAGGACTTCCTGGGCATGGGTCGCGTAGGTCTGCAACGCCCGCAGGTGTGCGGCCCGGCGGCCGGTGGCGCTGCTGGACATGGGCTTCATCACCTCGAACCACAGCATGGGACGCTGATCGGCCGGCACGTTGCTCCGTTCTGGCCGACGCTTCCCACGGCCAGCACCAGGGGCGCGTACCACGCCGGGGTGACGATCGTCTGCACCAGCTGCCACCCCCGCGGATCGGCCGGCCGGGCGGGATCGGGCGGCGGGTTCTGCGCGCAGTCACCGCCGGTGTTGCCCGCCGCGGCGATGACGACGGCGTTCATGACGTTGACCGCGTAGGCCAGGGCCGCGCCCAGGGTGGACTCGTTCACCGGCTTGCGCACCTTGAAGCAGGCAGCCTCGCTGATGTTGATCACGCCCGCGCCCAGGTTGGCCGCGTGCACCACGGCACGCGCCAGGCTGCGGATGGTGCCGGCCGCCGGGGTCTGGTTGGGGTCGTTCTGGTTGGCCTGGTTCTGGTCCATGGGCTCGAAGGCCTCCGAGGTCTGGCGCACCGAGATCAGCCGCGCGTCGGGCGCGACGCCGACGAACCTGTGGTCGGTGCCGGCCGCCCGGCGATCAGGGAGGCGATGAGCGTGCCGTGGGAGTCGCAGTCGGTCAGCCCGAGGCGTCCACCCCGGTGTCGATCAGCGCCACCGTGACACCGGCGCCGGTTGCGAACTTGTGGGCCTGCCCCACGCCCATGTAGGTGTTGGCCCACGGGGGGTCACGGAAGTTGTTGCCCGGCAACGTCAGCGGCGCCTTGCACATGCGCTTCTGCTCGACGGTCGGGTCCGGTCTCGTCGGGGGGCACCGCGCCCGGGTCGATCGACGGCGGGGTCACCGCCACGGCGGGGGCGCGGTGAGGAACACGAGCGCGAACGCCACCGTGATCACACCGATGCCGTGCACCCCGCACCCTCCGTTCATGTGCTATTCACTTGGCCGCAAGTCGATTTGGGCCGACCAACCGGAATCGTCCCGCATCGCGGGCCCGCGCGCAGCACCAATCTACGGGCAGCCCGGCTACCAGACCCCTACCAGAC
>Ga0078972_1004471_pt1 | contig 38125 bp, 34 predicted proteins | sample YelNatPaOPGAMG01_FD_67568 | JGI IMG/M metagenome (GOLD analysis project Ga0078972, IMG submission 67568) | Hot spring thermophilic microbial communities from Obsidian Pool, Yellowstone National Park, USA - OP-RAMG-01 (SPADES assembly) (version 2) | ecosystem: Environmental > Aquatic > Thermal...
GAAGCAGTATTACTCTGAAACCAATTCGCGAAAAATTAGTATGCCAAAAAGAAACAGAAATAAAAAAAGAAGAAAGCAGAGCAATTTTTTCATTTTCAAATAATTCTTTTGCCAAAAGATAAACTCCAAATACAGTCAAACTTCCCAAAATTGCAGAAACTATTCTTAAAGAAAAAATTGAAACTCCAAAAAAATAAAAAGAAAGAGCCAAAAGCCACATAAAAAGTCCCTCTCTTCCGTTGTTTTCAGGATAGAAAACTTTAAAATCTTTATTCTTTAAAGAGAGCCAAGCTTCGTTAGCATAAATTGCAGAATCAGGATAAAGTCCTGGAGGAACTTCTTCAATTTTCCAAATTCTAAAAAAAATGGCCAAAAGCAAAATCAAAATCAAAAAAAGGCTATTTTTCTTCATTATTTCATTTTAAACCTTTTTTAATTTCAAGGCAATTTTTATCAATCTTGACTCTTGACTGCTAATTTGAATTTGCTAAATTTAAATTATGGAAGAAAGGAGCAAAAAAATCCTTATCAATCTTATCAAAGATTATATTGAATTTGGAGAGCCGATTTCTTCTCAGAGCTTTAAAGAGCGCCACAAAATTGATCTCTCTCCTGCTACAATTAGAATTGAATTTCAAAAATTGACTAAAGATGGATATTTGTCTCAGCCCTATTTTTCTGCTGGTAGAGTGCCAACTGACAAGGCTTATCGTTTCTTTGTAGATTATTTGATAAAAGAAAGCGGGTTCCAAAAAGCTAATCAAGAGTTATTTAATTTGTTCGACAATTTTTTAGTTAACGATTTAAAACTTTTACAGAGTTTAACTAAGTTTTTGGCAAAAAAAGCTCGTTCCTTGGTTTTGGTTTATTTGAAAGAAGAAGATATTATTTTTAAAGAGGGATGGGAAGAAGTATTAAAAGAAAAGGAATTCATTGAAAAAAATCTTTTTGGAAGGTTTTGTTATTTTTTAAAGAGCTTTGAAAATGAAATAAAAAATCTAATCCCAAACTCAGAAATTAAGGTTTTTATCGGCAAGGAAAATCCGGTTTCTTGCGGCAAAGACTTTTCATCCATTATTTCAAAAGTTTATTTACCAAAAGAAACAATTTTTTCAATTCTGGGTCCAAAAAGAATGGATTATTTTAAAAACATTAACCTTTTGGCTTCGCTTAGAAATTGTTTTGAAAAAATATGAGCGAAGATTTAAAAGAAGAAATAGAAAGATTAAAGAAAAAACTTGAGGAAGCAGAAAAATTAAAACAGGAATATTTAGCTGGCTGGCAAAGGGCAAGGGCTGATTTGATAAATTACAAAAAAGAAGAGTTAGAAAGGGTGGGGGATTTTATAAAAAGAGCGAACGAAAATTTGATTTTCGATTTTTTACCAATTTTGGATAATTTCGATAATGCTGAAAAAACAATTTCTGCAGAAAAAAAAGAAATACCAGAGATAAAAGGGTTTTTACAAATTAAAAAACAAATCTTAGAGTTTTTGAAAAAATATGGAGTTGAAGAGATTAAGTCGGTTGGCGAAAAGTTTGATCCGGTTTTTCATGAAGTTGTAGAGGAAATTGATACTGATAAATTTGAGACTGGAACAATTGTTGAAGAAATTCAAAAAGGTTATAAAATAAATGGCAGAGTTTTAAGACCTGCCAGGGTAAAGGTCGCAAAATAAAGTGGCCAAGTGACTAAGTGGCTGAGTGGCCAAGAAACCGATATCGATTATCACTAAACCACTCGACCACTAGATCACTCGGTCACTCATTCGCTTGACTTTCATGCCAATAATTCCTTGGAGACCTTTTTGGGAGATTGAAAGGTGGTTTGAAGAAGAATGGCCAGAGCCAGAATGGCCAGAGTTTAGATTTCCAAAGGTCAGAACACCGAGAATGGATATTTATGAGGAAGGAAATGATATTGTAGCTGAAATTGAATTGCCTGGAATCGATCCCAAAAATATTGAAGTGGAAGTAAAAGATAATGTATTAAGAGTAGAAGCTAAAGAAGAAGAGAAAAAGGAAGTGAAAGAAAAAGGATATTTCAAGAGAGAAATTGGAACGAAATACTTCAAAAGGCAGGTGCTTTTGCCAGCAGAGGTTCAAGGAGAAAAAGCTGAAGCAGAATATGCTGATGGAATTTTGAAAGTGAGAATTCCTAAAGCAAAACCCAAAGAGGTCAAAGAAAAGAAAATTAAAATAAAGGTCAAAACCAAATAAATATAATTTTATCGGAAATTCGTAGAAATTTGCAGCTTCGCTGCGAAATTCATAGAAATTCGTTGGTCGCAACGAATTTCGTGAGCGATAGCGAGCGAGTTTCTACGAGTTTCAATGAATTTCTATTTAATTATGGCAAAATCATTAGGTATTGATCTTGGAACATCGATTTCTAAAATGGCCACCATAATTGAAGGTGAGCCAAAATGTATTGAATCAAGAGAAGGTTCAATATTAATTCCTTCGGTTGTTGCTTTATCTAAAACCGGTGAAAGATTAGTTGGAATTTTAGCAAAAAGACAAGCGATTACTAATCCAAAAAATACAATCTTTGCTGTAAAGAGGTTCATTGGGAGAAGATATGACGATCCTGAAGTTCAAAAAGAGTTAAAAAGATTGCCTTATGAAACAAGGAAAAGGGCAGATGGCGGAGTAGAAATCAAAATGGGTGATAGATGGTACACTCCGATTGAAATTTCTGCAATGATTTTACAAAAAATAAAACTGGACGCAGAAGAAAAACTTGGAGAAAAGATTGAAAACGTTGTGATTACTTGTCCTGCAAACTTTGATGATTCCCAAAGAAAGGCAACGCAGGCAGCAGGAGAGATTGCTGGATTTAGGGTTTTGAGGATTATTAATGAACCCACTGCCGCAGCTTTAGCTTATGGTCTTGGCAAAAAAGAGCCCAAAAAGGTTTTAGTTTATGATTTTGGAGGAGGAACTTTCGATGTTACCATTTTGAATGTTGCTCCAGATACAGTTGAGGTAATTGCTACAGGAGGGGAAGCTCATTTGGGGGGCGAGGATTTTGATCAGAGAATTATTAACTGGGTTTTAGAAAAATTCAAAAAAGAGGAAGGAATTGATTTATCAAAAGATCCATTGGCTTTACAGAGAATAAAAGATGCAGCAGAGCAGGCAAAAATTGAGTTGTCTTCAACAATAGAGACAGAAATTAATTTGCCCTTCATTACTTCAACCCCAGAAGGACCAAAGCATCTTCTTTATAGGTTAAAGAGGGCAGAATTTGAGGAAATGACAAGAGATTTAGTTGAAAGATCTATAGAAAGGGTTGAAAAGACATTAGCAGAAGCAAAACTCACAAAAAGAGAGATTGATGAAATAGTTTTAGTTGGTGGAACAACTTTGATTCCTCAAGTTAGAGAAAAAGTGAGAGATTATTTTGGAAAAGAGCCCAACAAATCCATTAATCCAGAGGAAGTGGTGGCAATGGGAGCAGCTATTGAAGCTGAAATTTTAACTGCCAGGGAAGAAAAAAGAGCTCCCGAGGGAGAGATAAAATCGGTTTTGCTTTTGGATGTTTTGCCCCTTTCTCTTGGCATTGAAACTTTAGGTGGAGTTAACACAATTATGATCCCAAAAAATACTACAATTCCGACTTCGAAAACTCAAATTTTCACTACAGCAGCTGACAATCAGACTTCGGTTGAAATTCATGTTTTACAAGGTGAAAGGCCGATGGCTCAAGATTGTCGTTCTTTGGGAAGGTTTATTCTAGATGGCATTCCGCCTGCCCCAAGAGGCATTCCTCAAATTGAGGTCACTTTCGATGTCGATGCCAACGGAATTTTGACTGTAACAGCAAAAGACAAAGCTACTGGCAAAACTCAATCTGTGAAAATCACAGGTTCAATTGGCCTTCCAAAAGAAGAGATTGAAAGAATGAAAAAAGAGGCAGAAAGATATGCAGAAGAAGATAGAAAGAAAAGAGAACTGGCTGAAACAAAAAATCAGGCTGACAATTTAATTTATGTAGCAGAAAAAACTCTAAGAGAATCAGGGCAGAACGTTTCAGAAGTTGTTAAGAAGGAAGTTGAAGAAAAAATAGAAAACTTGAAGAAAGTTAAAGAGGGTGATAACATAGAAGAGATTAAAGCAAAAATTCAAGAACTCTCACAAGCACTGCAAAAAATCGGATTGGAAATGTATAGAGGAAAAAGCGGTCCAGAAGAGGGAGAACATCGCGAGAAATAAATCAGCTTATTAGCTGATTAGCTTCTTAGCTTATTAGAAAAATATTCTCGCTAAAAAGCTTACAAGCTACAAGCTAAAAAGCTAAATTCATGAAAGATTATTACAAAATTTTGGGAGTTTCTCCAAATGCTTCCCCTGAAGAAATTAGGGAAGCTTATTATCGTTTGGCCCACAAATATCATCCGGACAAAGGCGGAGATCCTGAAAAATTTAAAGAGATAAACGAAGCTTATCAGGTTCTCTCAGATAAAGAAAAGAGAGCTCAATATGATAAGTATGGAAGAGTTTTTGAAGAAGCGCCAAAAGGAGCGCCAGGGTTTGATTTTGAATGGTTTTGGGGTACTCAGGATTTTGATTTTGAAGATCTTGAGGACCTTTTGGGTGAATTTTTTGGCTTTGGACCATTTTCTTCTCGCCAAAGAAAAAAAGATTTGAGAAGAGGAAATGATATTCAGATTGCTCTTGAGATTGATCTAGAAACTGCTTATTCAGGGGACAAAACGGAGATTGAGTTAGAAAAATTTATTAAATGCCAGCGATGCGGAGGCAGTGGAGCTGAACCAGGAACAAAATTAAAAGAATGTCCCATTTGTCGAGGAACTGGTCAAGTTCAAGAAATAAAGAGAACCTTTTTTGGAACTTTTACTCGTTGGACAGTTTGCCCTCAGTGTCGAGGGGAAGGATACGTTCCAGAAGTTCCGTGCAATGTTTGTCGAGGAGAAGGTAGGATAAAGGGAAAAGAAAAAATTTTAGTTGAAATTCCAGCTGGTATTGATAACAATCAAGTTTTAGAGTTTCCTGAAAAAGGAGATGCTGGAAGAAGAGGAGGAAAGCCGGGAAATTTGTACATTAAAATTTTTATTAAGCCCCATCCTTCGTTTAAGAGAAAAGGGGACGATTTATACCTGAATTTGCCAATAAACTTTTCTTTGGCTGTCTTGGGTGGAGAAACAGAGTTTTATCATCTTGACGGAAAAAAAATAAAAGTTAAAATTCCTCCAGGAAGCGAATCTGGAAAACTTATAAAACTTTCAGGTATGGGAATGCCGCATTTTGGAGGAAGGGGTAAAGGAGATTTGTATTTACAATTAAAAGTAAAAATTCCAAGAAAATTAACAAAAAGACAAAGAGAGTTAATCGAAAAACTAAAAGAAGAAGGAATATAGATTGAGAGTAATTTTTAAGAAAGGAAAGAAACCGCATGCGGGGAGATTAAGCCCCCATAACTCAATGGTAGAGTAGCTGCCTTTTAAGCAGCAAATGGAGGTTCGATTCCTCCTGGGGGCACTGTATTAACTCAAAAGTCAAAACTAAAAAGTCAAACTAAAAATTGAAATATAAAATGTGAGATTCTATTTTGAAACTTTTGGCTGTAAATTTAATCAGGCAGAAGCAGAATTGATAAGGAAAATTTTGAAAGAAAACCAATTTGAAGAGGCCTCAGAAAAAGAGGCTGATTTTGTTATTTTGGTAACTTGTGGAGTGGTTGAAAAGACAGAAAGAAAAATAATAAAGAGGGCGATTGAATTAAAAAAAATGGGGAAAAAAATAATTTTTGCAGGATGCCTGCCTTTAATTTCACCTGAAATTTCTCAAAAAATAGCTGATGGATTAATAGGACCTAGTAACATTTTAGATTTGCCAAGGGTAGTTAAAAAAGTTTTGAAAGGCAAAAAGGCAAAAGCTTTAAAGCAAAAGCCAATAGATAAAGCAAAATTGAAATCCTTTGTTATTCCAAAAAATACCTGCGCAGCAATTGTTCCAATTTCAGAAGGTTGTCTTTCTTTTTGTTCTTATTGCGCAACAAGGTTGGCAAAAGGGAGATTAAGAAGTTTTGATAAAAAAGAAATTTTAGAAAATATAAAAGAAGCTTTAAAATCTGGCGCAAAAGAAATTCAATTGACCTCTCAAGATCTTGGAATTTATGGATTAGACAAAGGAAAATTTTTGTTGCCAGAACTTTTAAAAGAAATTTCAGAAATTAAAGGAGATTTTAGAGTAAGGCTTGGGATGATGAATCCAAAATTTGCTGGAAAAATTTTTGGGAAAATTTTGAAAATTTTAGAGGATAAAAAATTTTATAAATTTTTGCACTTACCCCTTGAATCTGGTTCAAACAAAGTATTAAAAGATATGAAGAGGGGTTACAAAGTTGAAGAATTTTTAGAAATGGTTTTGGAGTTTAAAAGAAAATTTAAAAATTCACTTTTAGCAACTGATATCATTGTTGGTTTTCCAACTGAAACCGAAAAAGATTTTAAAGAGACAATTTCTGTTATCAAAAAAATAAAACCTGAGATTTTACATCTTTTTAGATACTCAAAAAGAAAAGGAACGGAAGCTGAAAAACTCAAAGATTTGCCAGATAGAATTAAAAAAGAAAGATCAAGAATTTTAACAAAAATTTGGAAAAAGATTTTAAAAGAAAAATCTAAAAAATATTTGGGAAAAAAATTTGAAGCTCTGATTACAGAAAAAAGAGGAAATACTTTTTTGGCAAGGCTTCCATCTTACAAAGCAGTAATTTTGAAAGAAGGGAAACTTGGTAAATTTACAAAAGTTAAAATTGTTGGAGTAAAACCAAATTATTTAATCGGAAAAATATGCAAAGAATAATTTTACATTGCGATATGGATTATTTTTTTGCCCAGATTGAAGAGAGAGAAAATCCTCAATTTAAAGGAAAACCAGTCGTGGTTGGAGCTGATCCAAAGGGAGGAAAAGGTAGGGGAGTTGTATCTACAGCAAATTATGAAGCAAGAAAATATGGAATTAAATCTGGAATGCCAATTTCAAAGGCATACCAACTTTGTCCTGATGCGATATTTTTACCAGTAAATATGGAACTTTATCAAAAAGTCTCAAATGAGATAATGGAAATTATTAAAAAATACTCACCAAAATATGAAATTATTTCTTTGGACGAAGCCTATCTCGATTTATCCCATATTTTTTACGATCGTGAAAAAGTTAGTACTGGGGAGATTTGGTTAGAGGCAGAAAAAATTGGGGAAAAATTAAAAAGAGAGATTTTTGAAAAAGAAAAATTAACTTGTACTGTTGGAATTGGACCAAATAAAGTGGTTGCAAAATTGGCGACAGAGAAGGCAAAACCCAATGGTTTAAAAGTAGTGAAACCAGAAGAAGTTGAAAAATTTTTGGACCCTTTGGATGTTGATGATTTACCAGGAATCGGGCCAAAGACGGCAGAGAAACTGAGGAAAATTGGAATTAATAAAATTTCTGAGTTGAAAAAACTTTCGAAAGAGAAATTGAAAGAAATGTTTGGGAAAGTAGGGGAGAGAATTTGGGAGAGAGCAAGAGGTATCGATGAAACACCTGTGAGCCAAGAAGAAATTATAAAATCTATTGGAAGGCAAATCACTTTTGAAAGAGATACGAGAAATCCAAGATTGATTTTTGGAATTTTTGAAAAATTAATAAAGGAAGTCTACGATGAATTAATTGAAAACAATTTTTCTTTCAAAACTATTACTGTAATTTGTCGCTACAAAGACTTTGAAACTCACACTAAATCAAGAACTTTAAAAGAGCCATCAAGGGATTTTGAAATTTTAAAAAAAGAATCAAAAAAACTCCTTTTAAGATTCCTTTTGGAAAACAAAAAACCCCTTAGACTCATTGGATTAAGAATTAAAATTTGCTAAAATATTCCGGAGGACATTCCTCCGTAACTTTATGCCGATTAAAAGACCTCAATTAATAAATGGCGAAATTTACCACATAGTGATTCGAGGGGTGGGCGATTTTGAAATTTTTCGAGATGACAATGATTATTATCGGGCTATTTTTTCTCTTTATGAATTTAATACCACCGAGCCGATTGAAATTAGAGAGCAAAGAAGAAAGCGCAAACTCTTTAAAAATGCCGGAGGACAGTCCTCCGGTACTCGGGATTTGTTGGTGGAGATTTTGGCTTTTTGTTTTATGCCAAATCATATTCATTTATTAGTGAGACAACTTAAAGATGGAGGAATCACTCAATTCATGAGAAAGTTTGGGACAGGTTATGCTACCTATTTTAACAAAAAATATAATCGCAAAGGTCATCTTTTTCAGGGAAGGTTTAAGGCGGTTCATGTAAAAGATAATGAGCAATTGAAAACCGTTTTCGTTTACATTCACGCCAATCCAATTTCTTTAATCGAACCAAAATGGAAAGAAAATGGAATTAAAAATTCTCAGAAAGTGATCGAATTCTTAGAAAATTATAAATGGTCGAGTTATTCTGATTATCTTGGTAAGAAAAATTTTCCTTCGGTAACTAAGAGAGATTTTCTTTTAAAAGTGATGGGAGGAATTGAGGGTTGCAGAGAATTTGTTAATGGTTGGGTAGGGTATAAAAAGGAACCCAAAGATTTGGAAGGAATAGCGATAGAGTGACGGAGGACTGTCCTCCGGAACTTATTGGGTGGGGGGAAATTTGGTAAAATTAAATAATTGCTTAGTATGAATTTTAATAAATTTTTTAAAATTTTCATTGTGTTTTTGTTGGTTTTTTCTTGGATTTTTTTGAAAGTCTGAGAATTTGAAAAAAAAGCCGGCGATTCTGTGGGAAATTCGAAAGTATAAAAATATTTTTTTAGTATAATAAAGTATAATAAAAGGTCGAACTAAAATATATAAATAAAAAATTAAAATACAGTGAGGAAAATTAATCTGAAATTTTTTCCAGCTATAGTGTTAAGCGTTATTTTGCTTATCGGAATTACTTTTTCGGTGATTCAGATTATTCGGGCTAGTCCGGCAGTACCAGATCCGGGGCATCCTTGGTCGGAAATTGAATGCGATACAAATTTATGCGTTGATACCACTAATAGTCGTGTTGGAATTGGAACAACAACTCCCCAATATAAGCTTGATGTGGTAGGAGATGTGAGATGGACAGGAACTTTGCAAGGTGGCTCAATTCCGGCAGCCAGAATTGATTCAGGAATTATTAATCCTGCTAGGCTCGGTTCTGGAACACCAAGCGCAAGCACTTTTTTAAGAGGGGATAGTACTTGGGCAACAATTCCTTCTCAGTCAATTCAAACAATTTATTCTGCTTTCCCCCCAAAACCACCAGGATACAATGATTACGTTGTCCCTTATGCAGTGGGAGGAACTGCAGGTACCACTCTTACTTTAACTAGTTCAAGAACCTATTGGATTCCAATATCTGTTGCTGTTCCTACAAGAATAACTCAAGTTGGGATCAATGTGACTACAGCTTCGGCTGGTACCCATTATGTTGGAATTTATAATGCAAATGCGCAATATCAGCCCTATCAGAGAATTATTCAATGGTCTTTTGATACAAGTAGTACCGGGGTAAAAACATCAACCACTGGATTGCCATTAACACTTCAGCCTGGAGTTTATTGGATAGCATGGGCAGCTGGTTCTGCAGCTGCAGTGAGAGCGATTGCTTTGGCAGCCTCAAGATCTTTGGCTTTACCTGCTTTGGCAACTGCTAATTTAACCTACTGGTACACTTCCGGCAGTACTTTGCCAGACCCAGCTCCTACTTCAGGTTATAATGTAGCTACTGGAAGTGCTGTACCCGCTGTTGGTTTCTATTACGACTTTTCTTTGTAGTTAATTGGAAAAATTTATGAATTTTAAAAGAAAATTTTTGATTTTTCTTTTTGGGGTTTTAATTTTCTCTTGTTTTTTTCTGGCCAGAAAAAATTTTTATCAAGAGAGAATTTTTGCCCAAGGGACGCTAAGGTGTACTGTTTTGAACTCTGCCTGCGGTGGAGATTATCCGGTTGAGATTTTTCAGATGTCAAACACAAGCAATGCCCACGCTGCTTTGGCAGGTCAAAATTATAGTTGGCGAGTTTGCTGTGGAGGAATTGAAAGTTTGGGAGCAGATTGCAATGCTTCAAATAAAGCCGTTGTTTTGAAATTATCAGGTCAAAGGAATGCTCATGCCAGACAAAGTGGTTATCCAGATTATCCTGGAAGTAATAATGTTTGTATTTCTGCCCCCTCTGGTTATAATATTTCGGTGAATTATCGAAGCGGAAACTGTGAAAGCGGAGAGGTAGCCATTGCTTCAATGGCGCGGGCAACAAACTCTCATGTTGGAGGACCAAATGCTTATAATACAAAAATTTGTGTGGCAATTGGAGCTCCACCTGTTGTTTCGGTCTCTGTTTCTGACGGTAATGTGGATTATGGTATTATACCAACTAATGCTTCAAAGAGTACGATAGAACTTAACGATATGCAAACTGCTACTAATGATGGGAATGTAACAGAAAATTTTAACATTAAAGGACAAGATGCAACGGGCGGGGGATGTACCTGGACTTTGGCTTCAACTAATGGCGTTGACCAATACGTTCACCAATTTTGCAATGCTACTGATTATGATTGTTCAAATCCACCGACAAATTATGTTGCCTTAACTACTACTTACCAAACATTGAAAACTGGCATTCCTCCCAATGGTACAGTTCAAATTCACCTTCGTTTAATAACGCCTACTCAAACAAGTTGCTATGGTCAACAATCTGTCAATGTTACAATCCAGGCAGTCCAACCTTGAAATTATTGTTTCCTGAGGTAAAATTGTTATAATAAAAATTATGGAAAACAAATTACAAATAGATACTCTCTCTGAGATTCTCATTAAAGAGCAAAAATTTTGCACGTCTTTTTGGCGTGTTTTATTTTTAAAAGGTTTTTTAAAAGGTCGGAATAAAAATAATTAATAACAAAAAGAGTAAAAAATTATGAAGTCTTTAATTACAACACTTTGCACTTTAGGAGTAGTGGGAATGTTAATTGGGGCAGCAGTTTTGGGAGCGAGTGAGGCAACGATTACAGCAACGGTCACGGTTCAGAAAATTTCACTTACTGTTTCAGATGGCTCGGTTGCATACGGAATAATACCAGCAGGTAATAGTAAAAGTACTTGTGATTTGAGTGATAGCCAAACTGTAACTAACGATGGGAATGTGGCAGAAGATTTTAGCATTAAAGGGCAAAATTCTCAAAACTGGACATTGGCATCAACAGCAGGAACTGAGCAGTATGTTCACAAATTTGCTACTAGTTCTTGTCCTTGGATGAGTGGAACAGCATTGACTACTTCTTATCAGACAATGGCAACTAATATACCAGTTAATGGTTCTGTAACCTTGAACCTCCAGATTACTACTCCTACTGCCACCAATTACTACACAGAACAAGATGTTTCAGTTACGATTCAGGCAGTCGCTCACTAATTTTAATTAGAAAGGCATGAAAGCAAATAGGATTATTATTCTTTTTTTAGGTTTGTTTTTGCCCGTTTTGGTATTGGCAAGAGTTGGTGTGGGTGTTGGTATAGGGAAAATTGTTGTTGATCAGAAATTAAAACCAGGGTTGATTTATGTTTTACCTTCTTTACCAGTTTTAAATACTGGCGATGAACCGGGAGATTATGGAGTTTCTATTGAGTATCATGAAGGTCAAGAAACGAACCCTCAAATGGGATTAAAACCTAAAAAAGAATGGTTCAGTTTTGAGCCATCTCAATTTCATTTGGAGCCAGGACAGGTACAACAGGTCCAAATTAAGTTGACTTTGCCATTGAAAGGAGTAAAGCCTGGAAATTATTTTGCTTATTTGGAAGCCCATCCGATAGTAAAAGAAGAAGCAGGTCAAACTCGAGTTAGAGTTGCGGCAGCAGCTAAGCTTTATTTTACTGTCACTCCGGCAAATTTCTTAGTTGGAATTTATTATAGAATTGCCTCTTTCTTTGCTCTTTATTCGCCCTGGAGTTATGTTGTTTTAGCCATCGTCGTTTTAGCCATTTTGATTGCTTTGTTCCGCCGATTCTTTTCTGTGAAGATTGGTATTAGCCTGAGAAAAAAGTAAATTAAATGCGATGCGATGGAAAAAAGGGAAATTTTTATTCATTACTTTATTACTTTTTGCTATTTTAGCAGTAATTTTTTATTTTTTCTCTAACAAGAGCGTTTTAGCCAATAGCCAAGGAAAAATTACAATCACAGTTAAAATCTCAGTTTGTGGAAATAATGTCAAAGAAGGCGGGGAGCAATGCGATGGAAGCGATTTAGGGGGTGCCACCTGTCAAAGTTTGGGATATTCAGGTGGCACTTTAAGGTGTAATCCAGATTGCACTTTTAATATTTCTGGTTGTTGGATTGGCGGAGGAGGTGGAGTTTATGTTCCACCAACAACTGAAACAAAAGTTGTTTTACAAGGGAAGGCATATCCTTTGGCAAAAATAACAATTTTGAAAGATGGAGAAGTGGCGCAAATTACGAACGCAGATAATAACGCCAACTTTAAAACAGAAATTAAGAACATTTCGGCAGGAGTTTGGAATTTTTCTTTGTGGGCAGAAGATAGTAAAGGAAGAAGGTCGATCACTATTTCTTTTTCTGTTACAATTTTAGAAGGGAAAATAACGACAATTTCAAACATTTTTATTCCGCCAACGATTGAATTGGATAAAGTTAAGGTGGCAAAAGGAGAAACCTTGAATATTTATGGTCAATCCGCTCCAGAGAGTCAAATTTCAATCCATGTTGAATCGCCAGAAGAGATAATAAAAACAACAAAAGCAAAGAATACGGGAGATTGGGATTATCCCTTAGATACTAGTCCTTTGGAAGAAGGAATGCATACAACCAGAGCTAAGGCCGAAAGTCCAGAGGGTTTAAAATCTGCTTTCTCTTCTGTTTTGGCTTTTTATGTCGGAAAATACAAACCAGAAGAAATTTGCCCAAGAGCAGATTTTAACAAAGATGGAAGGACAAATTTGATTGACTTTTCAATCCTTTTGTACTGGTGGGGAAAATACAATCCCTGCGTCGAGATGAACGGAGATGGAATTGTTAATTTGCCAGATTTTTCGATATTGTTGTATTATTGGACAGGATAGCGAAGCTATCCATCGCGAAACAACGCGGAAAATAACGCAGAACTACGCGGAAAATAACGCGAAAAATGACGCGGAAAAAATATGGCATTACTTTATCCAAAAGAGTCGTATATTATAAGAGGAATTGCTTTCGATATTTATAAACAATTTCGGAATAATCATAAAGAAAAAGTGTATCATAATGCTTTTTATTTAGGTTTAGTTTATAAAGGATTAAAAGTGGAAAAAGAGAAGCAAATAAGCGTTTATTATAACGGGGAAAAAGTAGGTGTTTATACGCCAGATTTAGTTGTGAATGATGTTATTTTAATTGAAATAAAAGCAAAGCCAAAATTAACAAAACAAGACATCGAACAGTTTTGGCACTATCTTAAAGGTTCCAATTATAAATTAGGATTTCTTATAAATTTTGGAGCACAAAAAGGTGTTCAAATTATTAGACGAATTTATGACACAGCCCGATGCAAAACCAAATAATTTCCGCGTATTTCCGCGTATTGTTCAGCGTGGTTCTGCGTTAATTTTTGTCCTTTTCTATTACTTCCCTTTTCAGTTAATGCAGCCATTTTATACTTAGAACCCTCCCAGGGTGAATGTCATCCGGGTGACACTTTTATTGTTGAGGCAAGAATTGATACTGAGGGAGATGCATTAATACTGTGAAAGCAACTGTTAGTTTTCCAACCGAAACTGAAAAAGATTTTAAAGAAACAATTTCTGTTATCAAAAAAATAGAACCTGAGATTTTACATCTTTTTAGATACTCAAAAAGAAAAGGAACGGAAGCTGAAAAACTCAAAGATTTGCCAGATAGAATTAAAAAAGAAAGATCAAGAATTTTAACAAAAATTTGGAAAAAGATTTTAAAAGAAAAATCTAAAAAATATTTGGGAAAAAAATTTGAAGCTCTGATTACAGAAAAAAGAGGAAATACTTTTTTGGCAAGGCTTCCATCTTACAAAGCAGTAATTTTGAAAGAAGGGAAACTTGGTAAATTTACAAAAGTTAAAATTGTTGGAGTAAAACCAAATTATTTAATCGGAAAAATATGCAAAGAATAATTTTACATTGCGATATGGATTATTTTTTTGCCCAGATTGAAGAGAGAGAAAATCCTCAATTTAAAGGAAAACCAGTCGTGGTTGGAGCTGATCCAAAGGGAGGAAAAGGTAGGGGAGTTGTATCTACAGCAAATTATGAAGCAAGAAAATATGGAATTAAATCTGGAATGCCAATTTCAAAGGCATACCAACTTTGTCCTGATGCGATATTTTTACCAGTAAATATGGAACTTTATCAAAAAGTCTCAAATGAGATAATGGAAATTATTAAAAAATACTCACCAAAATATGAAATTATTTCTTTGGACGAAGCCTATCTCGATTTATCCCATATTTTTTACGATCGTGAAAAAGTTAGTACTGGGGAGATTTGGTTAGAGGCAGAAAAAATTGGGGAAAAATTAAAAAGAGAGATTTTTGAAAAAGAAAAATTAACTTGTACTGTTGGAATTGGACCAAATAAAGTGGTTGCAAAATTGGCGACAGAGAAGGCAAAACCCAATGGTTTAAAAGTAGTGAAACCAGAAGAAGTTGAAAAATTTTTGGACCCTTTGGATGTTGATGATTTACCAGGAATCGGACCAAAGACGGCAGAAAAATTGAGGAAAATTGGAATTAATAAAATTTTTGAATTAAAAAAGCTTTCTAAAGAGAAATTAAGAGAAATGTTTGGAAAAGTAGGAGAGAAAATTTATGAGAGAGCTAGGGGAATCGATGAAGAACCAGTTACTTCAGAAGGAATTATAAAATCGATTGGAAGGCAAATTACTTTTGAAAAAGATACGAGAAATCCAAAGTTGATTTTTGGCACCTTTGATAGACTAATAAAAGAGGTTTATGATGAATTACTCGAAAACAATTTTTCTTTTAAAACTATCACAGTAATTTGTCGCTATAAAGGATTTGAAACCCACACAAAATCGAAAACTCTAAAAGAGGCAACTCAAAATTTAGACAATTTAAAAAAAGGAAGCAAAAGGCTTCTATTGAAATTTATTTTAGAGAGCAAAAAGCCAATTAGATTAATTGGTCTTCGAGTTGGCTTGCTTAAAAATGATTTTTGATATTTGAAAAGGATTGAGTGGGGTGGTAAAATTTTTATAATGAGGTGGAGAGTCGTTGTTTTTGTTTTTCTTCTTTTTCCACTTTTTTGTTCAGCCCAAGCTTTTTTAATTAAGCCAAGTAAATTAGAATTTCAAGTAGATCCAGGTAAAGAGCAAATTAAAGAAGTAGAAATTGTCAATCAAAGTAATTCCTCATTATTGATAAAAACGGAAAAGATTAATTTTATAAACAGCAACGATTTTACTCAACCAATCCTCCTTACTAAAGAAGATTCTTCCTTTTCCATTCTTCCTTTTGTTCAAACTTTTCCCGAAACCTTTACGCTTGCACCCAACGAGAAAAAGTCAATAAAAATTAAAATTAGCCTACCATCAGAGATAAAAGAGAGAGGGTATTATGGAGCTTTGCTTTTTTCCGTTATGCCTTCTTCCGAAAATAACGAAAATTCAAACAATAAAGTTATCGGAAGATTAGGAACGTTATTGTTTTTAAAAGCTGGAAGAAATTTTTTTGAAAATGGCTTTTTGGAGAATTTTTCTTTAGGGAAAAAATTTTTTACTAACCCCCCTTTTGTTTTTAGTTTTACTTTTCATAATTTAGGCGATACTCATCTCATTCCTTATGGACTTTTAGAAATTTTTAATTGGGAAGGCAAAAAAGTAAAAGAAATAGACGTTGATCCTTATTTTGTTTTACCTAATTCTCTGAGAGAAAGAAAAATAATTCTTAAGGAAAGTCTTCCCTTTGGTTATTATCGAGCACTTTTAAGTTTAAATCGAGGATATAAAAATTTAATTGACCAAAAAATAGTTTCTTTTTGGGTAATACCACCTTTAGTTGTTTTACTTCCTTTCTTAATTCTTTTTATTTTTATTGTGTTTTTGAAAAAAATTAAAAAATTTTTTAGTTTTGCTTTCGTTTTGTTTTTTCCACTTTTTATTTTGGCCTTTGAAATGCAAAGTCCAAATTATAAAATATTAGAAAGTAGTTTAAATGTAGGGGGTCAAGATTGGCAAACCTCCTCGCAATATATTTTAAGAGAAAATATTGGAGAAATTGCTGTTGGTCAAATTTCTTCAGCAGCTTACAAAATTCTTTTAGGTTATCGAGCTATGCCCCAAGCTTATTTAGGTTTAATTCTTTCTACAACTTCAGTTCCGCTTTTACCTCCTTTTACCCTTGGACAAAATACTGCACAAGGAGAGTTTGAAGCTAAGGTTATAACCGATAATTCTACTGGTTATTCCCTTTTTGTCGCTGCTTCAAGCACTCCTGCGCTTTGTTCTTTCAATTCCTGCTTTTCAGACTATACCCCACAAAATTCAGGAATTCCAGATTTTAACTGGCAGGTAGATGAAAATCAGGCTGAATTTGGTTTTACCGTTGAGGGCGAAGACATTGTTCAAAAATTCAAAGACAATTCTAATCAATGCAATACAGGAACACAAGATACTCCAGATCGTTGCTGGTTAGGCTTTTCTGCAGACAATCAATTAGTGAGTTATTCATCTTTTCCAAACCAACCAAATGGAAAAACAACAACTTTTAAATTAAAAGCTGAAATTGGTACTCAAAAAATTATGCCCCCCGGGACTTATCAAGCAACTTTATATTTAACAGCAATTGCTAACTAAAATGAGGAGTTTTGTTTTTCAATTAATTTTTCTTCTCTTTCTTTTAATCCCTTTCCTTTTTCCAACCTTTTCTTTTAGCCAATTTCCTTTATTGATTAATTTTCAAGGAAGGCTTACTGACTCAAATAATAATCCTGTTCCTAACGGTTATTACAATATGGAATTTAAACTTTGGAAACATCCAACCTCCACTTCTTCTGAAGATTTGGTCTGGACAGAAACTTGTACTGGCTCTAATGCTGTTTTTGTCCGCGATGGTTTTTTCACCCATCTTTTAGGTTCTGTAACTTCTTTAGAGGGAGTAAATTTCAATCAAGCTCTTTGGTTGGGTGTTAATATTGGTGGAACAACAACACCTCCTCAGTGGGATGGGGAAATGGTGCCCCGCAAGCCTTTAGGGGCTGTACCCGCTGCCTTTGAAGCTAGAAGATTAGCTGGTTTTACCTGGCAAGAACCTGGTCCTCTGGGAATTCAAACTCCAAATATTGCATACTTTTCTCAGTTAACAGTGTTAGGAACCACCAGTCTTTCTCAAATTATTTCCCCCTCCACTTTAACTTTAGAATTTCCTTTAACTGGAGGATTTTATTTGAGATCGTCTGGAGACAATATGTTTACCTTTTTAGAAATAGATGCTAATGGCAATCTAATTTTAAGGGCAAAATCTGGCAAAATTACTATTCCTACAAGTACTACCTTTTATATTGGCGATATTCCAGTATTTGCTCAGGGGCAAGAAATAGTTAGGGGAACAATTCCTATTTTGTCTTCTGATTTACCCATTAGATGTCAAAGCTCTTGCTTGGCACCAAATTGGGCAAGAATCACTAAAATAATAAACAATAATCCATTCCCACCTTCAATAGAAGGAATGCAAAGAAAATACCGTTTTGTTATTCGCTATGCCGATTCTACTTTAAATAGTTCTTCCACCTGGCAGGTTTTTAGAACAGATATTAATCAACCAGTTGTTACCTTTTCTGTACCTTCTTCTAATACTTCAAATTTAGAAGAAACCAATGTGTTTATTTCTGAGGATGTAGATTTGCCTTCCCCGCCCTCACCTTGGTATTTAAGAGTTCAAATCCCCCAAAGCTACACATTAGCTGTCTATGAAGTATTTTTAGTGGCTATTGATAAGGTGGACTGAATTTTGTAAAATAAAAAAAGGTCGAGATTAATGTATAAAATTTGAAAAATGAGCAAAAAACTAAAATTTTTTATAACAATCTTTTTATTTGTGATCTCTTGCTGGGTAATAATAAATTTAGTTGAAGCCCAGCAAGAATCTGCACCTTTGAGTGTTAGTGCTACTGTTCAAACCTGGTTAAATTTTGATGTTAGTACTACCACTTTACCTCTTTCCCCAGATTTGATTGATTTAGCTGGAAATTTAAATATTGCTAGCAGCACTGTTGTTTCGGTTTTTGTGGGTACAAATCATAATACTGGTTGGTCATTAAGCATCTCAAGCACTTCTACAAATTGTCCAGGGTCAAAATTGGTTTCTGGTCAAAATTATATTGGAATGTCAACACCTACTTCAACAGTAACTACTGGTCAAGATGCTTATGGTCTCAATGCAACTTCTACTTTGAGTGGAGTACAAATTGGGAGTTATTACAATTTTTGGGAAAGCTCGCCAATTGTTGTTGGAGAAATTTGTTCTACTGGACAAACTTTAGCTTTTTCAAATCAACCCCATCCATTACAGGAAGCATTGAAAATAAAATTTTACGCTTCTTGCGATAAAGATCAACCATCAGGTACTTACACTGATACTGTAGTTCTTACCTTAACGCCTGGAACCTAAAAAAAGAAAAAAATGAATTTTCGAAATTTTTTTATTCTCTTTGTTTTGCTTTTTTGCCTTTTTCAATTAACTCATGCAGCGTCAATTGGGGTTTCTCCTTTAATTTTTGAAGAAAAAGGAGAGCCCGGAAAAAAAATTGAGCTTTTTCTTAAAGTATATAATGGAAGCAAAGACAAAACTCTACAAGTAGTAATGGAAAAAGGAGACATTGAACCTACCGGAGACTCTGGTTTTGTAATAGTTCAAACTCCAGGAACTCAACCTGCTTCTTTAGCCTCTTGGGCAAAAATTGAGCCAGAAACCTTTACTTTAGCTCCAAAAGAAGAAAAAACAGTAAAGATTATTATTGACATTCCTCAAAATGTTTCGCCTGGAAGTTATCTTGGTACAGTTTTGGCTTCTACTCAAAATTTTGAAGAAATTCCATCAACTGGTGCCAAAATTGTCCAAAGAATTGGCAGTTTAATTTTATTAGAAATCCCAGGAATAGCAAAAGTAAACTTTAAGATTCAAAATTTTGCTACTAAAAAATTTTGGGAAAAAGGACCGATTAATTTTGAAATTTTGTTTGAGAATTCGGGCAATGTGGTTATTAAACCAAGGGGAGAAATTAAAATAAAAAATATTTTAGGTCAGACCGTAGAGACCATTTCTTTACCTGAATACAACATTTTACCTGGAGCTAAAAGAAAAATAGAAATGAGTTGGTCGAAAAAATGGCTTTTTCAATTCTATTATCGAGCTATCTTAGAAGGGCAAGCAAGAAACCTTAATTTTTCTTCAGAGATTAGCTTTTTTGTAATTCCTTGGAAGTTCTACTTGGTATTTTTATTTTTAATTATTTTCCTTATCCTCATTCGTAAAAGATTGATTTTAGCTTTAAAAGTTTTAATTAAAGGAGAAAAATAAATGTTAAAAAGAATGTTATTTATTTTAACCTTTATTCCTTTTTTAGTTTTTGCCCAAACTTCTTCTCAAGATCTTTTTATTTCTGCCAAAGTTAATTTCCGACCTTTACCCTCGCCACCTTCTGGAGGCGGTGGCGGAGGAGGAGCTTTTATGCCTTCAGTAGTTCCAAGTATTGTGCTTCAGGGAAAAGCTTATCCAGGAGCTAAAATCAATATTTTAATTGATGGAAAATTAATTACTATAATTAACGCTGATTCTTTAGCTAATTTTAAAGCCGAAATTCCTAATATTACACCTGGAATTTACACTTTAAGTCTTTGGGCAGAAGATAAAGACGGAAGAAAATCAATTACTGTTTCTTTCACAGTGAGTGTGAGGTCAGGGGTAATTACCACAATTTCTGATATTTTTCTTCCCCCGACAATAGATTTAGATAAATTTAGTGTTGCGAGAGGAGAAAAACTAAATATTTTTGGTCAGACTGCCCCAGAAAGCAAAATTACAATTTCAGTTGCCTCTTCAGAAATAATAAAAGAAACAAAAGCAACTAAATACGGGGAATGGAAATACGAATTAGATACCAGTCCTTTAGAAGAGGGATCTCATAATACTCGAGCAAAAGCCGAAACACCTGAAGGTCTTTCAAGTTCTTTTTCTCGAGTTTTAACTTTTTATGTTGGAAAGTACGAAGCCAAAGAAATTTGTCCTCGGGCAGATTTTAACAAAGACGGAAAAACAAATTTGATTGACTTTTCAATTATGTTATATTGGTGGGGAAAATATAATCCCTGTGTTGACCAAAACCAAGATGGTATAGTTAATTTGCCAGACTTTTCAATATTGTTGTATTATTGGACAGGATAATAAAAATTCAAAATTCAAAAATGAAAAATTACAATTTAAAATTCAAAATCATTATTTCTTCGATTTTCATTTTTCTTTTCCTTCCCTTAGTTGCTAAAGGAGCAATTTTGTATTTTGAGCCAAGTAAAGGAGAATACCATTTAGGAGATACTTTCATTGTTGATCTGAGGGTTGATACTGAAGAAGAATGCATAAATACTGTAAAAGTCATTGTTGCTTTTCCAAAGGAAATTTTGGAGGCGAAGGATTTTAGCACTGGGAATTCGATTTTAAGTTTATGGCTTGAAAGTCCAAAGATCGATCAAAAAGAAGGCTTGATTTCTTTTGTAGGTGGAATTCCTGGGGGCTTTTGCGGACCCCTACCTGGCGAACCAGAAAAACCAAATTTATTTGGAAGAATTATCTTCAAAGTGAAAGAAATTACCGGAGGACAGTTCTCCGGGAAACTCAATTTCCTGGAAGGGTCGCAAGTTTTATTAAACGATGGGTTTGGAACGCCGGCTAAATTGACTTTAAAGGAGGCGGTTTTTACCATTTTGCCAGAGAAATTAGAGGTTCCTAAAGGAGAATGGCAAGAGGAATTGGCAAAAGATGACATTCCACCAGAGCCCTTTGAAATAAAAATTTCTCAAGACCCAAACATTTTTGGAGGAAAATATTTTATTGTTTTTTCAACAACCGATAAACAAACAGGAATTGATCATTATGAAGTTAAAGAGGGTAAGAAAAATTGGAAAAGAACAGAAAGCCCTTATTTATTGGAAGATCAGAGCTTAAAGAGTATAATAAAAGTAAAGGCAGTTGATAAAGCTGGCAACGAAAGAATTGTTGAATATTTACCGCCTCAAAAACCATTTCCTTGGTGGATAGCAATTTTGTTTGGAGGTTTAATAATATTGGGGTCTGGATATTTAGTTTATAAAAAATTAAAATTTAAAAATAAGACATCAAAATGAAAAATCAAATTTTCAAACTAATCTCCCGCTTTGCTTTCTTTGCTTGCGCTTCAGTTTTTATATTTTTCGCTCTCACAAACAAATCCTATGCTCAAAAAGCATCTTTATATTTAGCTCCCTCTACAGGAACTTACACTGTGGGTAACACTTTTTTGGTTCAGGTCAAAGTAAACAGTGGGGGAGCGGCAATTAATGCTGCTGATGGAACAATAATTTTTGATCCAGATAAATTAGAAGTTGTTAGAATTTCAAAAGAAGATTCAATTTTTACTCTCTGGGTTCAAGAACCAACTTTTTCAAATTCGTTAGGAACAATAAACTTTGCAGGCGGAAAACCAAGTCCAGGATTTATTGGAGCTGCAGGCACAATCATTAATATAACTTTTAGAGCCAAAACTTCAGGAACTGCTAATTTAACTTTTGCTTCAGGTTCAGTTTTGGCAGATGATGGAAAGGGAACGAACATTTTAGCTAATACAGGTTCTGGGTTGTATAAACTTGTTGCCAGAGAAATTGCTCCTGTCCCTCCCCCCGAAGAAGAAACTCCACCTTTGCGCAAACTTCCTGTAGCACCAATTGTTACTTCACCAACTCATCCTGATGAGAACAAATGGTATTCCAATAATAATCCAATTTTTGAGTGGAAACTGCCCCAAGATGTAATTCAAGTAAGTTATGTAATAGATCAAAACCCAACCACAAATCCAAAAGAAATTTTTAGCCCCACTTCTTCAGTAGCATTTTCCAATTTAGAAGATGGAATTTGGTATTTTCATATTAATTTTAAAAATCAATATGGCTGGGGACAAATTACCCATCGTAAAATAATGATTGATACAAAACCGCCTTTACCATTTGAAATTAAAATTCAAATGGAAGATCCAACAGATCCTCAACCAGTCTTATTTTTTGAAACAACAGATGAACTTTCTGGTATAGAATATTATGAAATGACAGCAGGTCAAGGGGAACCATTTAAAGCTCAAAGCCCTCTAAAACTTTCACCTCAGGCTTCGGGAACCCATTTAGTAGTCATTAAAGCTTTTGATAAAGCTGGAAACTTTATTGAAGCCAAAAAAGAGTTTGAAATTCTGCCAATTGAAACTCCAGAAATTAAAACTTGTCCCAAAAGAATTTCTCCGTGCGGGAGCTTAACTTTAGAAGGAAAAGGCATAAAAAATGCAAAAATTAGAGTTTTTCTCCAAAGGGAAGGGGAAGAGCCAGTTTTGAAAGAAGTAAAAGTAAATGAGGAGGGAAAATGGAATTTTATCTCAGATCCTTTAAAAGAAGGGAAATATAAAGTCTGGGTTGAAGCAAAGGATGAAAGAGGAGCCTTAAGTTTACCATCCAAAGCTTGCGAATTTTATGTTGAGTTGCCTGTTTTTTTGAGATTTGGTAAAATAGTAATAGATTATCTAACTATCATGACCACCTTAATTGTTCTAATCGCAGGTTTAATAGCTATTATCTTCTATACTTGGTATAGAATTTCGGTTTGGAGAAAGAAATTAAGAACTGAAACAAAAGAATTGGCACAGGCAATTTTTGCAGCTTTTAAAGCGCTGAGAGAGGAGGTACAAGATCAAATTGAATATTTAGACGGAAAACCAGGTTTAACAAATTCAGAGGCAAAAGTAAGAGAGAAATTAAAAGAAGCTCTTGATCTTTCGGAAAAATTCATCGGTAAAGAACTCAAAGACATTGAAAAAGAACTTGAATAATTTAAAACTCTCTTTTAGTTTATTAATTGACCTTTGTCTGTTATAATAAAAGAATGTCTTGGAAAAAGGCAATAATTTTTATTTTTATATTTTTTACTTTTTTAGGTTTTAGTTTTTATGGTGGATTTTACTTTGGAAAGGCTCAGTGCAAAGTTTGTCCGCCACAAGAAATTGATTTTTCGCTTTTTTGGGAAGCTTATAATAAGTTGAAAGAAAATTTTGTTGATAAAGAAAAAATTGACGACCAAAAAATATTAGAAGGTGCAATTTCTGGAATGGTTAAGTCTTTAGACGATCCTTATACGACTTTTCTGAATAAAGAACAAACAAAAAGATTTATTGAAGACACAAAGGGAAGCTTTGAGGGAATCGGAGCTGAAATTGGAATTAAAAAAGGACAATTGCAAATTGTTGCACCCTTAGAAGGAACTCCTGCTCAAAAAGCAGGTTTGAGAGCAGGGGATAAGATATTAAAAATTGATGGAAAACCAACAATTGATATGAGCCTTGAGGAAGCGGTGAGTTTAATCAGGGGACCAAAAGGAACAAAAGTGGTTTTGACTATCTATCGCGATGAATGGGAGGAACCAAAAGATATTGAAATTGAAAGAGATAAAATTACAATTCCATCTATTAAGTTAGAATTTAAAGAAGTTGATGGAGAAAAAATAGCTTATTTAAAAATTTATCAATTTACTGAAAATGCATCTTCTGAATTTGAGAAAGGAGCAAAACAAATTTTATCTGAAAAAACAAGAAAAATCGTTTTGGATTTAAGAGATAATCCTGGTGGTTATTTAGATGTTGCAGAAGATATTGCAGGTTGGTTCTTAAAAAAAGGTACTCCTATTTTGATTGAAGATTTTGGAGGAAAAGATCAAAAAATTCATTATTCTAAGGGAAATGGTTTATTATCTTCTTATTCTTTAGTGGTTTTGGTTAATCAAGGAACAGCCTCTGGTGCTGAAATTTTGGCAGGGGCACTAAGAGATAATAAAAATGTTTTGTTAATAGGTGAAAAAACATTTGGAAAGGGATCAGTTCAAACATTAGAAAAATTGAGTAATGACTCTTCTTTAAAAATTACAATTGCAAAATGGCTAACTCCAAAAGGGGAAATGATAAACGAAAAAGGGTTAGAGCCTGATGTTAAAATAAAAATGAGTGAAGAAGATTACAAACAAGGAAAAGATCCACAATTAGAAAAGGCTCTTGAAATCTTGAAAAATCTTTGAAATAATATTTTTTGGAAACATGAAGGTAATTTTATTAAAAGATGTTGAAAATTTGGGAAAGAAATATGAAGTAAAAGAAGTGGCAGACGGTTATGCTAAAAATTTTTTATTTCCAAAAAAATTAGCAAAACCTGCGACTGAAAAAAATTTGAAATGGTTAGAACTCAAAAAACAAATTGAAGAAAAAAGGGCAGAAGAGGAATTAAAAAAAGTTCAAGAAATTGCCTCTTTGGTAGATGGGCAAGAATTAATTTTTCCAGTGAAAGTAGGGGATAAGGGACAATTATTTGAGTCAATTACAGCTCAAAAGATAGCAGAAAAATTGAATCAAAAAATAGGTGATAAATTAAAGGAGTTTGGAATCCAAATCAAAAAAACTCAAATTGAATTACCAAATCCTATTAAAGAAATCGGAGAATTTGAAGTAAAGGTTAAATTTGAACACAATTTAGAAGCTGAAGTTAAAGTAATTGTTGTTGAAGAAAACTCTTTATAATTGGTTTAAAAAAAATTTAAAAGAGATTGTCTTTTTTTGGATAATAGTTTTAATTTCATTATTTTCTTTTGCCTTAGGTTTTATTTTTGCAAAGTTACAATCAAAGGCACCAATAAAAATTGAAGATTCTAATTTGAATTATGAGAGTAGGAATTATTGGAGCTGGAATTTGCGGTCTCTATTTAGGTTGGAAACTTTCTGAAAAAGGGCATCAAGTAACAATTTTTGAAAAAAAGGAAAAGATTGGAAAAGAAGTTTGTTCAGGTCTTTTTTCAGAAAGAATTTTCAAATTTATTCCTCAAAGTGAAGATTTAATCCAGAATGAGATAGAATACTGCCTAATTCATCTTCCAAAAAAGAGAATAATTTTACATTTTTTAAAAAAGTTCTTTGTCATCGATCATGCAAATTTAGACAATCTGGTAGCAAATTTGGCACAAAATTCAGGGGCAAAAATTATTTTAAACTCAAAGGTTGATTCAATTCCAGAAAATTTTGAAAAAATTATTGGTTGCGATGGAGCAAACTCAAAAATTAGAGAGCTTTTGGGTTTAAAAACACCCGATTTTTATCTTGGAATTCAGGGATTTTTGAAAAAAAGAGATTATTCAAATTTAGTCGAAACTTGGGTTACACAAAATGGATTTTTATGGAAAATTCCAAGAGGAGAAGAAATAGAATACGGAATTTTAGAAAAACCAAATTTGGCAAAGAAAATTTTCGAAAATTTTTTAACAGATAAAAAAATAAAGATAGAAAATCAAAAAGCTGCCTTAATTTCGCAAGGTTTTTCAATTCCAAAAAATGAAAATATTACACTTTGTGGGGAGGCTTTGGGATTAACAAAACCCTGGAGTGGGGGAGGGGTAATTTGGGGATTGGTGGCTGCAAATTTTTTATTAGAATGTTTTCCTGATTTTAAAAAATATCAAAAAAAAGTTTCAATATTTTTTAAGAGAGAGATTGCATTTTCTAAATTTTTAAAAAAAATTGTTTATTTTTTGGGATTTTCAGCTCCTTATTTTTTGCCAAAAAAAGTAAAAATTGATGGTGATTTTTTCTTCAAAAAGAAATTAGATTTTTAGTTTTCTACCGCTGTGGAATTTTCTATGAACCTCTCTCAACCTTTTACTTGTTACATGAGTGTAAATTTGAGTAGCTAAGGGAGTTTTGTGACCTAAAAATTCTTGAATTGTTCTCAAATCAACACCTTTTTCTACTAGATCTGTAGCAAAAGTGTGACGGAGAACATGGGGGGTGGTGCTAAGGGGTAATCCAGCTTTAATAACATATTTTTTAATTTGTTTTTGAATTGCTCTTTGAGAAATCCTCTTTAAAACTTTTTCTCCCTTATAACTTACAAATAAAGCTTCCTCTTTGTCTTTTCTAGTTTCTAAATATTTTTTTAACCAAAAAATGGCTCTTTCTGACAAATATACAGGTCTCACCGTACCTCCTTTTCCAACAATAGAAATTTCCAAATCCTTTACATTTTTTTTAATTGGGATTTGATCTCGGTTCAAAGAAACTAATTCTGAAATTCTCATTCCTGTTGAAAACAAAACTTCCAAAATTGCTCTATCTCTAAGACCCTGAATTGTTGAGGTATCTGGGGCATTAAATAGTTTTTCTAATTCTTCTAATCTCAAAAATCTAACTTTTCTTTCTTTTTGAGTCTTTGGCAATTTAACTTTGTCAGGGGGTAAAGAAGGAATATTCTTTTCACTAAAGAATTTTAACAAAGATCTTAGAGCAATAAGGTAATAATTTTGGGTTGATTTTTTTAAAGCTTCTCCTTTTTTTGTAAAGCATTGTCTTGCTAAATACATTCTATAATTTGAGATGTGTTCTAAGTTGAGTTCTGGGGGAGTGAGAGTTTCAAGATTTTGAATTTTTAACCATTGGAAAAATTTTTTAATGAATCTTGCATAGTTTTCTTGAGTTTTGTCTCCCAATCCCTTTTCAATTTCTAACCAATCCAAAAAGTCATTGTAATACTCTGGAATCGGCTTTATTTCAATTGTTTGAATTTTATTTTCCATTTGTTCGCTTAAGTTAAATTATGCGAACTAATATCATAATATCAGATTAAAGAAATAAGTCAAGAAAAAATTTCAAAACTGAGCTTCTTTTTTCAATTTTTTGGACTAATAAAGCTATTTTAACATCTTTAATAAGTCTTTTTTGATTTCTTCCCTTTCTTTTTTCAATTCATTTTCAATATTGTTTATAACCTTTTCTCTCACCCACTTTTCCCATCTCTCAAGATAAGGCAAAAATTTTTCTTTAACTTTTAAAAAATAATTGCTATTTAAAAAAAATTCAAAAGGCAAAATCAAACCAACAATTACTAAAATTCCAATTAGTAATTTGGTTTTAAAGCTCATTTTAATAACTCCTTTGCTTCCCTTATTCTTTTTAATGTCTTTTCTTTTCCTAAAATCTCTGCTATTTCGAAAGGTCCAGCAGATGCTTCTTTCCCTGTTAAAGCTACCCTTAATGGCCAAAGAAGATATCCCCTGTCCTTTCCTTTTTTTATTTCCTCTGCAAATTTTTCGCTTTCAGCAACAAGGATATTCAATAAATTATCCCTTCTCCATTCGTTTTCTTCTAATTTAGATAATATTTTTTCAGACCTGTCAAGGGATAATTTTAATTCTTCATCGTTCATTCCTTTCCACCTTAATAACTCCTTTGGATATTCCAATTTTTCTTTAAAGAAAAAATCAACTAATTGAGGAATTTCTGAAAGTTTCTTTAATCTTTCTTGATATAAACTTACAATTTTTTGAATTTTTTCCAGCGAGATTTTTTCTTTCGTTTCAATAATAATATAATTTTGAACTATTTCTTTACCAACAACTACAGAGGGCAAACCCGGTACCGATTCTTTTTCAAAAAGAGGCTGAATAAAACCTGCCTCAACTAAATATGAGAGGCAAAGCTCGGTGAGCTTTTCGATTGATTTTTGGCGAATATAAAAACCATTTAAAAAATCAAGTTTTTTAATATTAAATACAGCCCCACTTTTTTGGATTCTTTCAATCGAAAACTCTTTGATTAATGCTGGAAGTGAAAAAAATTCTTTTTCGCTTGCTGGGCTCCATCCCAAAAAAGCTATAAAATTAATAATTGCTTCTGGCAAATAACCCAATTTTCTATACTCAGAAATTGAGACTGCACCATGTCTTTTTGAAAGCTTTGATCTATCTGGACCCAAAATTAGAGGTAAATGGGCGTATTGAGGATGAGGGAAGCCTAAAGCTTCTTGCAAAAGAATTTGTTTTGGAGTATTGGAAATATGGTCTTCTCCTCTAATTACATGAGTGATTTTCATTTCAAAATCATCTACTACACAAGCAAAATTATAAAGAGGTTCTGTAAAACTTTTTGCAATCACAAAATCTCCAATTAAAGAAGCGTCAATTTCAATTTTTCCCCTAATTAAATCCTCAAAAAGGACTTTTTTTGGTTCTACCTTAAATCTAATTACCCACCTTTTTCCTTTTTCAATATTTTCTTTTACCTCCTTTTCGCTTAATTGGCGGCATTTTCCATTGTAACGAGGCGGAAGACCAATTGAAAGTTGATATTGACGTTGGGCTTCTAATTCCTCTTCAGAACAAAAGCAAAAATAAGCCTTTTTCTCTTCCAAAAGCTTTTGAAGATATTTTTTATAAATTTCCCCTCTTTCAGATTGTCTATAAGGACCAAAATTTCCTCCAACATCTGGACCTTCGTCCCATTGAATTCCCAACCAAGTTAAAGATTCTAAAATATCTTTTTCAAATTCGGGTTTCGATCTTTCTTTGTCTGTATCTTCTATTCTTAAAACAAAAGTTCCTTGATATTTTCTCGCAAAAAGAAAATTAAAAAGAGCTGTTCTTGCTCCTCCAATGTGTAAATAACCGGTAGTAGCTGGAGCAAATCTTACCCTTATTTCACCAGGCTTTATAAAATGGAAATCTTCTTTCATATTAATTTTTATCTTAACCAAATTTAATATAAAGTCAAATTAAAATTATTTTTCGCCCAAAAATTCACGCAAGTATTCAGCAATTATTCTTGCAGCTCTTGGTCTCGCAAATTCTTTGGCTGAATTTTTCATTTTTTCTAATTTTTTTGGATCCTCAAAGAAATATTTTAGTCTTTCTACAAAGAAGTGGCTTGTAAAATTTTCTTCTTCAATAACGAGTGTTCCGCCACTTTTTGCAAAAATATAAGCATTTCTTGTTTGATGCTCTTGGGCTGATTCTGGTAAAGGAATAAGAATTGAAGGTTTCCCTAGGGCTGCTAATTCAAAAATTACCCCCGACCCTGCTCTTGATACTACAAAATCAGCAGCCGCATAAGCTAATTTAAGCTCCTCTTCGTTGAAAAAAGGATAAGGGTGATAAAATCTTGCTAAAGATTCATCTATGACTGCTTTAGCTTCAGTTACTACTGATTCAAAATTTTTTTCCCCACATTGATGGATAATTTCAAAGTTTTTTAACAAATGAGGCAAAACCTCTAAAATTTTGTCATTTATTCTTTGAGCTCCTTGTGACCCCCCCAAAACTAAAATAACTGGTTTTTCTCCACTCAATTTAAAAAATTCTTTTGCTCTGTTTTTGTCTCCCATCAAAAGTTCCTCTCTTACAGGATTTCCTACTAAAATCATTTTTTTTGGAGAAAAGTGAGGAGTATTTGGAAAGGAGACGAAAATTTCTGTAGCAAAATGAGATAAAATTCGGTTGGCTAAACCTGGAATACTATCTGATTCATGCAAAAAAATTGGTACCCCCAAAATTTTTCCTGCAAGTACAGGAGGAAAAGAGCCGTAGCCACCCTTAGAAAAAATTAAATCTGGAGCTAAAAAGAAAATATAAATAAAACTTTGCAAAAATCCGAGCGGGATTTTTACAAAAATATCAAAAACATTCAAGATTAAACTAAAAGGATCCAAATACCTTCTCAATTTTCCACTCAAGACAAAAAATGTTTTTATTCCTTCTTGAGCAAGAACATTTGCGAATTGATCTTTTGGTCCAATGTAAAAAAGTCTCAATTTATGTTGAGGAACAATTTTTTTTAACTCTCTGGCAATAGCTACTATTGGAAAAATATGTCCGCCTGTTCCACCTCCAGTAAAAACTATTTTCATGTTAGGTTAAATTTTTCGAAATAGCGCAAAGCAATCCTACACCTATTAATTGTGAAATAATTGCAGAACCACCATAACTAATAAATGGTAAAGGGATGCCTGTAAATGGAAAGATTCCAATCATCGCTCCAATATTAAAGAATGCCTGAAAGGTTATCCAAAAAGTTATTCCAAAAGCAGCCAATCTTGAAAACAAATCCTCACTCTCTAATCCAATTTTAAAACCTCTCCACAAAAATATCAAATAGAAAAAAATCAAAAAAGAACACCCCACAAATCCAGTTTCAGCTGCTAAAATTGAAAAAATTGAATCTGAAATCACTGCTGGTAAATATCCTGCTTTCTGCTCAGAAAATCCAAGCCCTATTCCAAAAATTCTTCCAGAACCAATACTAATTAGTGATTGTTTAAGATGATAACCCAAACCTAAAGGATCTAAATTAGGATTCAAAAACACTAACACCCTATTCATTCTATATGGAGCAACAAAAATTAAAATTAATCCCCCAACAAAAATGAAAAGTAAAACCAAAATAGTATGCCATAAAGGAGTTTCTGCCAAAAAATACATTAAAATACCAGTTAGAGCTATAACTAAAAGAGTACTAGCATCAGGTTGAAGTGCCAGAAAAATTCCAACAAGAGAAAGGATAATTAAAAATGGCAAAGGTCCCAATCCAGTTTTTTTCCCCCCACTCTTACTTTCTAACCAGCTTCCCAAATATAAAATAAAGCTTAATTTCAAAAATTCTGAAGGTTGAAACGAAAAAATTCTAAAATTTAACCAACGTTTTGCTCCACCTATTTTCAATCCAAGACCAGGAACAAAAACTAAACCTAAAAGGAGAATATTTATTAAAAAAATTACTAAGCTCCACTTTTTCAAAAATTTAATTTTTAATCTCGAAACCAAAAAAGCTAAAAAAATTCCTGGCAAAAAACCAAAAAATATTTGTCTTTTTACATAATAAAAGCTATCCCCTATCTTTTTTTGAGCAAAAAAGGCTGATGCAGAAGCTAAAATCGTTAGCCCAAAAATTGAGATGAAAAAAACAGTTAAAATTAAGAAATAATCAATTTTCCCTCTTTTTATTTCTGCCATAAATTTTTACATATTTTTTAAAAAGATTCCCCCTTTCTTTATAATTTTTAAACAACCCAAAAGAAGGAGAAGCTGGAGACAAAAGACAAATTTTCCCTTGAGAGGTTATTTTAAAGGAAGTTTTTACTGCGTCTTTCATGTTGTCAAAGAAAAAAACATTTTTAAATTTTGGATTGTTTTTTGTTTCTTTTAAAATTTCTTTCCAAATTCTTTTTCCTGTTTCTGGGAAGAAAATTAAATTTTTAACTTTCTTTTTTAAAATTTCCTTAGCCAATTCTCTAAAATCCAATCCCCTATCATATCCTCCCAAGATCAAAGTTTCGACTTTTTTTCCTAAAGAATTCAAAGCAGCAATTGTTGTTTGAGGAATGGTTGAAAGGGAGTCGTTGAAAAACTCAATACCTTTAAATTTTCCAATATATTCTAATCTATGGGGTAAGGGCTTAAATTTTTCAATCGCTTTTTTAATTTTCTCTTTTTTTACTCCAAAAATTTTCCCCACCTCAATAGCACAAGCAATATTTAATCCGTAAAATTTTCCATAAAAAGGTATTTTCTTTATTCCAATATTTTTTAAGATTACAGAAAAATCCTTTATTGGAATTTTTTTTGCTTTCGATTTTTTAGCAATCTCTCTTATGTTTTTGTCATTAAAATTGTAAATCAAAAAATCCTCTTTTTTTTGCCACAGAGTAATATTTGCTTTTGCCATTAAATATTCATTGAAATCTTTATAATAATCTAAATGCTCAGGATAAATGTTTAAAAAAACAGCAACATGGGGCGAAATTTTTAAATTGTAAAGCTGATGAGAGGACATCTCATAAACAAAAATATCATCTTTTTTTAAAGAAAATAAATAATTCAAAACTGGTTTTCCAATATTTCCTCCAATATGAACTTTTTTTCCTCCTTCTTTCAAAATTTTATAGATTAAACTTGTAGTAGTGCTTTTTCCTTTTGTTCCAGTAACCCCAACTACCTTTCCTGGAAAATTTTGAAGAAAAATTTCTGTTTGAGATGTTATTTTCCCCTTCTTATAGCTTTCTTCAATTTCTGGTAAATGAATAGGAATTCCAGGAGATTTAATAATAATGTCGTAATTCTTTAATGCCTTGAGATAATTTTCTCCCAAATGCCATTCAACATTTTTCAATCTTGAGCCTTGCAATTTGCAATCTGGATTTTTATCAGCTATTCCTAAAGGTTTTTCAGGGAAAAGTTTTCTCAAAAAATTGAAAACATCTCTTCCCTCTTTTCCAAAACCCAAAATAAGTACCTTTTCTTTTTTTAGTCTTTCAATCTCCATAATTTTTTTGAAATTTTTTCAAAAAGTGGAGGAATTTCCCCCTTTTCTCTTTTTATTTTTTCAATAGAAAGCTCAATTGCCTTTTTTACCTCCTTTTTAGTTCCTACACATTCAAATGGCTTAAATTCCTTTAATCCAACCAATCTCTCAAAAACTGGAAGAAGTTTTTCATTTTCAAAGATATTTTCTCCAAAAATTTTTAAAATCTCTTTTTCTTTCAAAAATGGATACAAAATTAAGAAAGTAAAAACACATTTTGGACACTCATTGCACCATCTTTTCTTTCCAAGCTTAAAGAAAAAATTGCAACTTGTAAAATATGGATGATACTTTTTATATTTTGCAAAATATTTTGCAATTTCAAGATCTGACATTTTCCTAATCGGAGAAAAAATTTCTATTCCTTTCAAGACGTTTTTTTCTAAATAATTTTTGAACAAATTTTCAAATTCTAAACTTTTTGACCATTGATGATTAATCCATTTTCCTAAATATTTTAAATTCCCTTGAGAAGCGCTTTTTTCCCAGGCAAAGGCAACTTTTTTGTATTTGAAAAGATAGGCTAAAATTGTGGCTAAAAAACTCAAAAATGCAGAAAATGGAACATGACCATTTAAAAATCCAGCCTTATTTAACTTAAATAAAAGCGGTGAGAGTTTTCTTTCAACAAAAATTGTTTCTTTTGGTTTTGCAATTTTTTCTATATCAAGTTGAGGTTTTTTTGGATTGAGAATAAAGATCCCAAATGGAACCTTTTTCTTCTTTATGATTTCTATTACTACCACAGAATCCTTTCCACCCCCCAAGGGAATCAAAATTTTGTTCTTTCCTTTAAAGAATTCTTTTGATAATTTTTTTGGTCTTGGAACTTCTTTTTCCGCCTCTATTTTTAAGAATTTTTTTTCTTTAAAGTTGATCTTGTTTTCATAAAAATATTGCCCCATTCCATTGAGAATTAATTTCTTTAAAAAATTAACTCCATCTTGAGTTAATTTTCCTGCCTCAATTTTAATTTTCTGAGAACAAGTTAGTTTCCAATAATTTAGCATTTCTACCAATCCCAAATGAAAAACCAAATTCAAAAAAGTTTTATCTTTTAAATCAATTTTTTGGGTTTTTTTAATGAAAATTTCTGTTTTAAATTCAAATCTTGGAGGAATCTCAAAAAAATAAGCTAATACTAAATCTTTTTTTCTCTGACAAACTGAATATTTTTTGTAAACGAATTGAGGAAATTTTTCTCTTAATTTTTTATATTTTTCCATTTTATCCCAAAAGCCTAATTACTACTCCCAAAATGGCAAAAACAACAGATAAAATCCAAAACCTCATTGTAATTTGATAAGCTGGCCAACCCTTAGCTTCAAAATGATGATGAATTGGAGTAGCAAGCCAAATTTTCTTTTTTCTAAATTTTTTAGAGAGAAGTTGCAAAATTATTGATCCAACTTCAATTACCATCATTCCTGCAATAATTGGTAAAACCGCTACAGAATCTGTCAAAAATGAAACTACAGCCAAGGTTGATGTTAAACCCAAAACTCCAGTCTCTCCCATATAAAATTTAGCTGGAGGGATGTTGTACCATAAAAAGGCAAAAAGAGTTCCTAAAATTGTTGCACAGAATGTTGCCAAATTTACTTTACCCTGAGAAAATGCAATGATTGAAAAAGCACCAAAAATAGTTGCAAAAACACCTCCAGCTAAACCATCAAGCCCATCAATTACTCCCCCTGCCCAAGTAGCAATCATTACCAAAATAAAAAGAGGAACAATTAAAATTCCAACTTTTAAATCAATCCCCTCTGGAAAATTAAATAAAAGAGGAATATGAATTGTATCCCATTCCAATTTGTAATAAAACCAAAGTCCACCAATTAAACCGATTAAAAAAACAACTATTAATCTAACAACAAAACTTAATCCTTTCCCTGAATATCTTCCTTTTCCAAAAACCACTAAAATATCGTCAATCAATCCCAAAATTGAGCCTGAAACTAAAGCAAAAAGAGGAAGCCAGGTTTCGTTTCTTGAAAGGAAATTAAATTTTTTTAACCACCAAGGACGATCAAGAAAAGAAAGAAAGAAAAATAAGAAAATTAGAAAAGTGACAGAAACCCAAATTAGCAATCCCCCGCCCCGCGGAACACTTACCTCTCTTTCTTTATGAAGTTTGTAAAAAACTTCAGCTTTCTCTCCAGTAATTGTTATTTCTCTTGCCTCTTTTTTCCAAAATTTAATTTTTTGCAAAAAATTAATCAAAGGATGAACAAAAATAAAGCCCAAAATAGCTCCAAGAGCTGAAAAAAACAAGACTTTTATTGCATTGAATGTAAATTGGGTAATAAAAGACATAAATTAAGATAAAATCCAATCAACTAATTTTTGCATTTCCTCTACCCTGCCTTGAATACTTTTAGCCCCCAAGATTAGATTAATGTAAAAAATATTTGGCTCTTTTTCATCGCGAAAGATAAATAAAAGACATCCACCAGCTTCAGGTGTATATCCTGTTTTTCCTCCTATGATTTCTTTTGGTAAAAAGATGCTATAAATTCCATTATCTAACTTATACTTTGGTGGTCTTCGTGAAATTTCAAAAATTTGAGGATGATTTTTTAAAATGTATTTTGTTAATTTTACTAAATCTTGTGCTGTTGAATAATTTGAATCTAAGCCCGTTGGATTTGAAAAGTAAGTATTTTCCATTCCCAATTTTTTAGCTAAATTGTTCATTTTTTCAACAAAATTTGGAATTTTTTCAGAAAGAGCGAAAGCTGCATCATTACTTGAATAAACTAAACTTAACTCTAACAATTCTTCAACCTTTAATCCTTCCCCTTCTTTTAAATTGCCAAAAACAGGAACATCTTCTTGATCTGCAGCTTGTTTCGAAATTAAAACTTTTTCATTTAAATCATATCCTTCTTCAAAAACCACTAAAGCAGTCATTAATTTCGTTAAAGAAGCAATTGGTAATGGTGTTTTTTCTTCTTTCGCGAATAGGATCTTTTCAAAATTTTCAAGATCGGTTTTAACTGAAATTGCAGATTTTGCATTTAAAAAAAGTGGTGGTTTTCTTTTTTGAGGAACAAAAATAATATTTTCTATTGGAACTGAAACCTGAGCTAAAATATAATTTTCTAATCTTTCATTAAATAAATTTATTCCCCACCAAAAAGGAAGGCTTAAAAAAAGAGAAATGAAAAAAATTTTTAATCCTTTTGACATTTTTTTGATTTAAAGGTAGAAAGTCTTAAATCTATTCTTTCCAAATCTCGAGGGAACAACGAAGCCTCTCTTATATTTTCTAAATTCAAAATTTGCTTTACAAATCTTTCTGCTCCAATTGCAAATCCCCCTTCTGGCGGCATTCCATACTTGAAAGCTTGTAAATAAAAGTCGAACTTTTTTGGATCCAAACCAAATCTTTTCATTTTTGAAATTAACATTTGATAATCATGAATTCTCTGTCCTCCAGTAACAATTTCCAATCCTCTAAATAAGAGATCAAAACTTAAGGTAAAATTTGGATCTTCTGGATCTTCAAATGTATAAAATGGTCTTTTTTCTGTAGGAAAATGGGTAATAAAAACAAATTCACTTTTCCATTTTTCCTTTGCAAAATCGCAAATTTCTTTTTCATCTTCAGGATCTAAATCCGGATTTTTTCTTTTATCTTTTCCAGTCCTTTGAAATATAATTTCTTGTGCCTCTTTTAATTTAAGTGAAGGAATTCTTTTTTTGAGATTTGGTAAAGAAACATTAAAAATCGAGAGTTCTTTTTTACATTCTTTTGCAACTTTTGATACCATTTCCTTAACGACTTCTTCGCAAAGTTCTAAAAGATCTTTCCAGCTTTCAATAAATCCCATTTCACAATCTAAAGAAATGTATTCAGAAAGATGGCGAGTGGTAACACTTGGTTCTGCCCTAAAAGCTTTGCAAACTGTAAAAACTCTTTCAAAAGATGAAACTAAGATTTGTTTATAAAGTTGGGGAGATTGAGCTAAATAAGCTTTTTTTCCATAATAATTTACCTCAAAAAGTTGTGCCCCACCCTCTGTAGAAGAAAAAACAATTGTTGGAGCTTGAAATTCAAAAAACCCTCTTTTCTTTAAACTTTCTCTGAAAGCATCAATTAAAACCTCCTCAACTCTAAAAATTGCTTTAATTTTTTCATTTTTTAAAGAGAGGGGACGAAAATCAAGAAGCTTTGGCAAAGATAAATTGAGATTTTTCAAATCAAAAGGCAAGGTTTTTGCCTTAGAAAGCAATAAAATTTCTTCCCCCCTAAGTTCAATTTTGCCAGTTTCTAAATTTGGATTAATATTTTGTTTTGGTCGCAATTGTATAGTTCCTACAATTTCTACTACATCTTCTTCGTTAAATTCCTTTTTTAGATCTTTTTCAAAGAATACTTGTAAAATTCCGGTTTTATCTCGAAGATCAATAAAATTTATTTTTCCATGACTTCTAATACTATTTATCCATCCTGCAACCTTAATTTTTTTCCCAATATAATTTAAGCTTTGATTAATGAAAACTCTTTTCATATTTTTTCTATAACACTTATTTTATTTGATGACAAGTTCTGAAGCAGTTTTATAGATATCCCCTGCCCCCATAAAAATAACTACCTCACCCCCCATTAAGTTTTTCTCTAAAAATTTTTTAATCTTTCTTTTTTCTACAAAAATTACCGAATCTTTATTTATTGCTTTTACTAATTTTTGAGATGTGACTAGCTTTTTAATTTTTTCATCCTCTCTACCTGCAACTTCATAAATTTCAGTTAGAATAATTTTATCAACTGGCGCTTCTTTTAAAACCTTCACAAAATCTTCAAATAAATAAAATGTCCTTTGATATTGATGGGGCTGGAAAACGCAAAAAATTCTTTTCCCTTTGAATTTTTCTCTTGCAGCCTTTAATGTTTCTCTAATTTCTGTCGGATGATGAGCATAATCATGAACAAGAATAAATTTTTTGTTTCCAACCTTTCCTTTTTTTATTTCAAATCTTCGCCAAGCTCCTCGATATTTAGAGAGAGCAGAAAGAGCAATTTTTTCTGGAATTTTTAAAATTTTTGCCAATTTTAAAGAAGCTAAAGCATTCGAAACATTAAATTCTCCTGGAATTTTCAAAATCTTTCTTAATTTTTCTCCTTCTTGTCTATTTTCTTTAAGCGAATAATATACCACATTTTCTACGATCGTAGAAAATTTAGGATAGAGGTTTTTGTCATCTTTGTTTGCTATTAATACACCATCTTTTGGTAAATGTGAGACAAATTTTTTAAAAGCCAAAATGTAATTTTTAAAATTTTTGTAATAATCTAAATGGTCAGGTTCTAATGTTGTCAAAACAATAATTTTTGGCCAGTAATTCAAAAAAGAGGCAAAATGTTCATCTGCTTCAATAACCAAATATTTGCTCTTCCCTACTCTGCAATTTGAATTTTTAAATTCTTTTAATTTTGTTCCTACAATTACAGTTGGATCAAAACCAGCCTTTGTCAAAATTAGACCAATTAAAGCTGTTGTCGTACTTTTGCCATGAGTTCCGCAAACTGCAATAGTGAAATGTTTTTTTGTTAGCTCCCCTAAAGCTTGAGGATAACTCAGAGTTTTTATTTTGAATTTTTTTGCCAATTTAAGTTCTGGATGATTTTTTGGTATTGCAGGTG
>Ga0078972_1004472_pt1 | contig 38117 bp, 42 predicted proteins | sample YelNatPaOPGAMG01_FD_67568 | JGI IMG/M metagenome (GOLD analysis project Ga0078972, IMG submission 67568) | Hot spring thermophilic microbial communities from Obsidian Pool, Yellowstone National Park, USA - OP-RAMG-01 (SPADES assembly) (version 2) | ecosystem: Environmental > Aquatic > Thermal...
GGGCCGGGCAGGCCCGCAGCGCCTGTTCACTGGATAAATCCAGTGAGTTCGTCGCCTGACCGTTCAGCCGGCGAATCGATCCCCGTTTTCAGTCCGGGGAGTTGGCAGGAAGGAATCCCCTTCCTTTCCGCTTTCGCGGCGAGCGAAGCGAGAGGGAGGGGAGGATGTCAAGCGACCTACGATCTTCCGGCCTGTCCCCGGTGGTACAAGAAGGCGAATCTGTATCTCAGCGCCTACAACCTTCTCAACACGAACTACTACAACCCCGCCGGATTGACGGGGTAAGGGAGCAATCCGGAAATGCTTTTCGTCTACCCCGGCGAGCCTGTCAATATCTTCGCCGGAGCACAGTTTACCTTCTAGTATCCGGGCAGGTACTGCCGGATTACGACTCAGGAAAAAAGGACTGCCGTAACGGCAGTCCTTTTCTTTTCATTTTTGGGGATTTCCCTGTTTTCTTGGACTTTTGTATGGAGAATGCATGCATGAAAAGACGTATTTTATGGGGAATCTGCCTTGTGGCGGGGATCGTTGCCTTGGGGACAGGCTCCGTGGATTCGCTCGCAAGACAGAAAGAAAATGGGAAAGGGTTGACTCTGGTTTTCGAGACGCCTCTTCCGGGCCGGACGACGCGATTTGACTACCAAAGTCTGGATCCTGCCACGGGACGTCTCTTCCTTGCCCACCTCGGAGACGGCCGGCTGGTGGTATTCGATACTGTAAAACGCAAGGTGGTGGCAGACATCCCCGGATTTCCCCATGTTCATGGGGTGCTCGTGGTTCCCGGTCGCCACCGGGTTTATGCCACCGTCTCCCCCTTGTCGAGGGAGAAGACGGGACGTCTTGTCGTGCTGGATTCCGTAACGCTTCGGCGATTGGCGGAGGTCCCGGTCGGCATCCATCCGGACGGTCTCGACTACGAGGCGATGACAGGCAGGGTCTTCGTCTCGAACGAGTGGGGAGGAAGCCTTAGCGTGGTCGATGCCGACCAAAACAGGCTTGTCGGAACAATTCCTTTGGGAGGAGAGGTTGGCAACACCCGCGTCGACCCGGTCGATCACCGGGTGTGGGCTACGGTCCAGACCCGAAACCTTCTTGTGGGAGTCGATCCCCGCTCGCTTGAGATAGTACGGCGGATCTCTCTTCCCTGCGACCATCCCCACGGACTCCTGATATTGGGAGACCGGCATCTGGCTCTTGTCTCCTGCGAGCACGACGCACGGCTTCTGGGAGTCGATCTATTGTCGGGACGTGTCCTCTTCCGGAGCACGACAGGAAAGCGGCCGGACGTGTTGAGCTTCGATCCCGGGACGAGACGTCTTTACGTCGCATCGGAGTCGGGGGTCGTCAGCGTCTACAGAGTCGGCGTACATATAGAAAAACTTTCGGAGAGCTTTATGGCGCCGCGGGCTCACAGCATCCTCGTCGATCCCCACCGATCCCTTGTCTATCTCCCCCTCGAAGATGCCGGAGGAGTTCCGCTCCTCCGGATCTTTCGCTGGGAGGGGAGGTAAGGGGGGATCCCCGTTTGCAGGATCTCATCTGGGGGCCGGAGCCTCGGGTGAACGCGCGTTTGACGATCGACCGGCTGTGTTTCATGCTCTTGTTTTTGTAAATTCCTGCCATTGCCTCCGGAAGCCTCCCCCTCGGGTCCAGGCTGGCAAAAAACCCGCTCCAGGATTTCCGATCGTTCAATTCAGAGCCATCCTCTCCCAGCCGGGTCCTCCCGAAAAATACAGTCTCTGTCACCCGGGGAATCTCTCCCGCTCCCCCAAGACGGGCGTGAGCTTCCTCACTCGGACGGTCGTCTCGATACTTCGGGACGGGGCCTGTCTGCTATGATGGAAAACTGCGTTAGCGGTCGACGGGACTTTTTCACCTGTTCGGCCGGGGAGAAGGAGCTTTGGCCTGCAGGAAAAGAAGGCCATGGTCGGCGTTGGCTGTCGTCGGAGGGGGCCTCCTTTTTCAGGCCTCTGTCTCTATTGTGACTCCGGTCAACCCGGATTTTTCAGAGGAGCGGGATTCGTGAGTGTAGCAGAAAAGGTTCATGGGAGCAGCTTTTCGGCCCTTTCTGTTTTCGTCGGGGGGGTTCTGTTATGGTCCGGGATGGTCGGAGCGGCTTTTTCTGCGCCGCTTCCGACATCGGGGGCTGGGGAGGGAGCCCTTCCGGGAGCTCCTGTCTCGCCTCCCGCTTCCCCGTCTGTCCCGACGGGAGGAGCGGTGTCGCCCCCGGCGCCCTCCTCTGGAGGAGCCAATCCTACGACCGGGATGCTCTCGAGCGGTCTGGCCCACGCCGGGAACCGGATCTTTCTTGAGCCGATCATCGTGAAGGACGGGGACATAGACAACCAGCTCACCCTCATGCCGGCCTACGGGGGGATGCCGGGAAGTTCCAGTGCGTTTACCACGCCGATTATGCTGGAAAAAAGGCTGACGCACCATTTCAGCGTGCGGGCAGATACCCACTACATTGCCCTCTGGACTCCCGGAAAGGGGTATTCGGGACTTCAGTATGCGGGTCTCCAGGGGAAGCTCCTTCTCTACGAGAACGACCCCCACGAGATCTTCACGACCTTCATCATGCGGGGCATCACCCCGGTAGGAGGCTCTGCCGTCGGTCAGGGCAACCCCTTCACCCTCTACTCCTACCTGGTCTTCAACAAGGGGCTGGGAGATCTCTCCTCCCGATTTCTTCGCCCCTTCGCCCTCCAGACCGATATCGCGGGGATCGTACCCTTCGGGAACGGACCCATGCCCCTTTCAGACTTCACGGGAACCTACGACTACGGGAACTCCTTTCGCTTCGACGGAGCGCTTGAATACAGCCTGATGTACCTCCATGACATCGAGGGGGTGAAGATGCCGGACTTCTTTGCCCATCTTACCCCCGCGATCGAGTCGCGGACTCTCGTCAACCTCTCGAACAACGGCTACTACGGCCTGACCGAAGGCTATCTCTCCTACGAGATGAACTACCAGGCCGACTGGTACCAGGTGAGCGTGGCCTACCAGTCCCCCTACGGAGCGGATTCCTCCTTCATGGGGCAGAGGTATGTTCTCTACACGACCTTTTTCTACGGATGGCTTCTGAAGAAGATGGGAATTCACGCCACGGCGTTCTGAAAACGCCATGGCGGGCATGATCGTCTGGGTTGAGGTGAGTGGGATCGGGGGAAGGGGGGGGACCGAATGCCGTTTTGTCAGGCAGGTTCTCTCATGAGGGTCCCGTCATGACGGGACCCTCCCGGACTTTTCGTAGAGGTCCGAAAGGAGGGGGAACTTCCGGGAAAAGAGCTCGCAGGCGGCCAGGGCGTATTCCCGGATTTCGTACTGGGCATTCTCCTTTGTCCGGAGGTCAAAGAAGTTCATGAGCGAGCGAAAGTTCACGGTCCAGTAGACATCGCTGTACGCCGAGACGGGCATGGCCGACCGGAGAAGTTCCCGGGCACGGGCCCGGTAGGGGTTTCTGGCGGCAGGATCCTTTTTCTCGCCCGACAGACGTCCTTCGGAGGCGGCCACGTCGATGCGCCGGCAGGACTCCTGGTACTCCGCTTCATAGAAGGCGAAGATGCGCTCCATGAGATCGGAGTAGCGCTCGATCTGGTCGGGGGTCAGAACGGGAAAGCCGTCGACCGTCAGGGCCTTCTCGTCCGGAACGTAGTAAGCGGAGATGGGCTTTCGATAGCGCATGGAGAACTCGTTCCAGGTCGAGATCCGGTGCTTGACCCATTGCCGCAGGACGAAGATGGGGGCAATGAAGCGGAACCGGAAGTAGACCGTTTCGAACGGGGTTCCATGGTGGTCTGAGAGGAGATGAAAGAGGAGGTTCTTGTCCTTCTCGGTCAAGTCGGAGACATTCCTGATGCGCCGGTTGGAGGTCGAGACCCGGGCAGTATTGAGGATGGTGGTCTCGTCTCCCCATGTCTCCTCAAGCTCGATAAAGCCAAACTCTCCAAGTCGTCGTGAAAATTTTGGATTTTCCTGAAGCCTCGCCTCGATTTCCTGGGCGATCTCCCGGGTTCCTTCATTGTATGTGGCCATGGGGCACTCCGCGGAGAATAAGGACCATTCGCGTTTTTAGACGAGAAATCCTAGCACGAATTTCCTCGAATGGACAGGGCCGTTCAGCGTATGGGGAGGGGATACAGCTTCGATGTGCTCCGCGTCAGGATCCTGTTCGTCTGGCATGGAGCCCACAAAATGAATCCGTTCCGAAAATTTGCCGGTCGAAAAAGTATATAAGCGGTATCAATATTCTTCTAGATTATCTATGCCAATTCTATACTTTTTCGAGGGTCTCGAAAGAGTCACCAGATTCTCTCGAAGGACGACTGTCATGAAACTTTCTGGCACAGGTGATCTTGGATTCCCTGCGTGGCTTGAGGAGGGTCCTCATTTCGAGGGGGGAAAGACTTTCGCGCTGGCACTGTCGGGGTTTGATCTTGGTCAGGGAAGGGCCCCTTTGGAGGATCCCGGGTGGTTGAAAGGGGGGGGGCTCCGGCCTGGCCTCCGGCCCCCCCTTCCGAATGGATGGGTGCGGTCGGGCGGGATGGTCAGGCTGGAAGGAAGGTGAGATCAGGCAGGCTGTCGAGGGTTCGGGAGATCGGCAGGAGGGTCTGGCCCTCCTGTTTTTGTCTCCGTGTGCCAACCCTTTTCAGTTAAAGGGCACCGCGCCTTTGGCAGGGAGAGTCCTTGCCCAGAGTTCGACAAGTCCCTTCCGGAACTCATCGGTCTTCTTTGTCATGAGGGAGCTGTCGTCGATCCTGATCGATGAATGGAGGCGGCTCTCCTTGAGATCGATGTCATCGGGGGCCACCGTGACGCACTCCCCTGGAACAAGGTTGCGGGGGGTGATGTCGCCGGGAGACTCCATGACGATCATCGAGCTTTTGAGCCGGGCCTTGTCGGAGAGGAAGATCCCTCCGATCGATTCCACTGTGAGGATCCGTCCGGTCGGCGCCTGACAGACGGGTTCGCCGTTTCTGTCTGTCCGCGTCTCCCTGATCACAAGGGAGATGTTCCGGCTTCCTGTCCGTTGATGGACCGCCAGGACGATCCCCCCGACGACGGAGGATCCCTCTTTCTTGACCGACGAGGCGGCATTTGGCGTGTCCGCCGAGGCGAGTCCCGCCCCGGAGAGGATCGATACGATCCAGAGTCCGAGTCCCGCCATCAAACCTGATATCTTTCCGTTTAGTTTTTCCATCGAATACTCTCCCAGTTTCCTATCCGGAATGGTTCTCTCCGGTCTCTTCGTATTTTTCAATGTTGAAGATGCGACTTCGATTGCCTGTACGGCAATATAATAAGCAATAATCGTACCACTTAAGAAAATCTTTTGTTTGCAAGCCAAGAGAAAAAGTGTCTCCCGCAGGAGAGGATCAGGATGTCGGTTTTCCTGACACTTGTGTCGCAATTTTGGACGAAAATGTCATCCCCCAGCAAAAAGGGCGTCCCTGGGGGGAACGCCCTTTTGACGTTTGAGGGAGAGACGACGGGGAGCAAGGGATCACTGGAACACCCGTCAGAGAATCAGAGGTAGTAATGGAATCCCAGCATGATGTTCATGAGGGAGCCCATGAAGGTGACGCCGGTGGCCGTGGGACCGTCAGACGGGAAGTTCCAGTTGAGCGAGACCGGGTTCCACTGAACATACCAGGCAAGGCGGGGAATGTCGTCGACAAGGCTCTCGATGCCGACACCCGCGGAAAGGGTCAGGGCCGACGGAAGTCCAGCTCCGGTGTTGAGGGCGGGAATAAGGTCAACATTGGCGTAGAGCAGGGAGTGCTTTCTGGTGACGAGAGCCATCATGGGTTCGATGTTCAGTGTGGCAAGAAGGCTCGTCTGGGGTGAGACCTGCGGAAGCCCCAGTCCAATGCCTCCGTCGAGCCCGAACTTGTCGTTAAACCAGTAGCGGGCATCGACAAATCCAGTGTTGGTGAAGACGTCGGAGCCGTTCTGAACCATGTCCATCGGGGCCCAGGCAAGACCGATGCCGAGTTTTCCCGTGTCTTCAAAGGGGACGGTGTCTCCCGTGGGAGATACGCTGTCGGCGAGGGCTCGCTGGCCTGGAAGAATCGCGATGAAAAGAATGGAAAACAGGACTGTCCTGAAAGCTGAAGAAATGGAGAGATGTCGGACCACGTTGGTGTACCTCGTTTTGAGGGTCTGCGTACGCGACTTCGAGACTATTCCTCCATTATGTTGGAAGCTGTGAGGATCTTTTGTGTCGGGGCGCACCGATGGCCGTGACCGGGGTCACAGGGAGAGAACGATTCCGGCGGAGAGGGTGCGGATGTGGGGCACGGTCCGGTCGGCCTGTGAAAGGCTTGAAAGGGGATAGGTGTGGCCCACTCCGACCGTCTTCATTCCGGCCCCCTTGGCGGCCTCGATCCCCTGGAGGGAGTCTTCGACGACGGCAATTTCTTCCGGCCCTCCCTTGTGGAGTCCTCTCCTGACAAGTTCCTCATGGGCCAAACGGTAGCCGGAAGGGTCGGGCTTGCCCCGGGGGGTGTCCTCGGCGCTGATGATAAATGCGAAATAGGAGGAGAGTCCGTTTCTTGACAGGGCGCTTTCGATCTCCGGGCGCAGGGCGCCCGAGACGATCGAGAGCGGGACGGTTCGGGCGAGCTCCCGGATCAGGGCGGCGGCGCCCTCGTACAGGGGCAGCCCTTCCTCCATCCTGGCCCCGTAGAGGCCGGACTTTATCTCGATCAGCTCCCGCAAGGTCTCTTCGGGAATGGGGGTTTTTCGGGCGGCCATCCAGGCGGCCGAGAGGCAGCCCCGGTCGTCCATTCCGAGGTAGAGGTGTTCGTAGTCCTCGTTCGACAGGGGGATCCCCCAGGGAGCGAGAACCTCGACAAAGAGGTCGCGATGGACGGTTTCGTCATCGATGATGACCCCGTTGAAGTCGAAAATGACAGATGAAATCATGGGAGAAGGTCCTGTGGGGGGTGAGGGAGGCCAAAGTCGGCCTCTGCCCAAAAAAAGGGCCCCTGCCGGAACAGGGACCCTTTTCTCAGTGGATTCTTTGAAACGGGCGACTAGAGCTCCTGGGAGTGCTTGGCCAGGTAGTCTGCGACGCCGGCGGTGGAGGCCTTCATGGCGGGCTTTCCCTTTTGCCATCCTGCAGGGCAAACCTCTCCGTGCTGCTCGGTGTACTGGAGGGCGTCGACCATGCGGAGCATCTCGTCGACGTTGCGTCCGAGGGGAAGGTCGTTGACCACCTGGTGGCGGACGATGCGGTTCTTGTCGATCAGGAAGGAGCCACGGAGAGCGAGCTTGTCTCCCATAAGGACATCGTAGTCACGGCTGATGCTCTTGGTCAGGTCGGCCACCATGGGGAAGTTCACTTGGCCAAGTCCGCCCTTTTCGACGGGAGTGTTCTTCCAGGCAAGATGGGAGAAGTGCGAATCGATGCTGACAGAGATGACCTCCACGTTCCGGGACTGAAACTCTTTGAGGCGATGCTCGAAGGCCAGGATTTCGGAGGGGCAGACGAAGGTGAAGTCCAGGGGGTAGAAGAACAGAACCCCGTACTTTCCTTTCAGGACCTCGGAGAGGGTGAACTTGTCGTTAAAGGAGTTGTCTCCCATGACGGCAGTGGCGGTAAAGTCGGGTGCGGCCTTTCCAACGAGAACGGACATAGGTATGGTTCCTCCAGAAGATCGTTGAGCGATCGGTGGTGTGGTCGGGGGAGGAAGATTCCGGTGACGGCTCCTTCCCCCGGATCAAAGTCCCGGACTCCCGGTTCAGCTAACAGGCTGACAGACAGTTCGGACCGGGGACGCCAGGATCCTTATTTTGTAACAATTTTCATTATACGACACGGCCGTCCCGGAGTCGACAGCCCTGTGGGCCGGATGTCGAAAGCTTCCGAGGGAGTCCGGAAAAGGGGCATGCATCTCCCGGCGCCGGAGAGGCTTGTTCTCCCCTATTTTCCGAGAGACCACCCCGTGACGGAGTTATAGTGGTACCCTGCGCCCTCGAGCTCGCTCTTCGGGTGGAAGACGTAAGCGCCAGAGGGAAGCATCTCTGTCATCGAGTTTTCATCCTGCTGGATCACGGCGCCTCCCAGGGGGCCGCGGGCCTTCGCATGAGGAAGGGGGACCGTATGGCCCCGGGCACTTTCGTGGACGATTTTTCTCTCGCGTTTGATGGCCTTGCGCTTTTCCCAGGCCCTTTCCTCCGCCCAGTCCTTGGGGAAGGCCACGAACTCTCCCGTATAGAGATAGCGGTAGGGACGTCCTCCCAGGGGACGTATCCAGCGGTAGGGGCGTTGAGGCTCCTCTTCGGCGTATGTCTTTTGCCGGCGGAAGTGAAAAAGGTAAAGCTTCCCGTAGTCGTGGTAGGGGCGGGGCTTGGACTCCCTGATAAAGTCGATCGCCGACATCCGGACCTTGCTCTCGAGCCGGACCTTCTTGACGACGACAAGTCCTTTCGTCGTGGGGGGAAGGGGGAGGGTTTTGACGTAGTTCGGCTCGGAGCGGGCGCTGATCAGATAGTTTCCCTGCCTGTCGTCCTTCCCGGAGGTATAAAGGTGGCAGGAGGAAAGGGCGAGAAGGGCCATGGGAAGGAAGATCCTTGAATATCTGAACATGTGTCGACTCCCGGGATTGGTCAGGTGGAGGCCGATGTGCCGGACCCCTGGGACGAGAAGGGGACATCTGTCATTTTGCACGGGTTCCCGATTCGGTACAATGAGTTCATAGAGAGTCTACCGGGGCAATGTTAAGGTAATCTCAAGATTTTAGGAAGGGGAATAGGGGGAAGAATGATCAAGTCCTGGAAAGGGATACGGCCGTCGATCGACCAAACGGTCTGGATTTCCGAAACGGCAGTGGTGATCGGGGATGTGACCATCGGGCCCGAATCCGGCCTCTGGTATGGAGCGGTCGTCCGGGGCGACGTCAACCGGATCTCGATCGGAGCCCGGACGAATGTGCAGGATCTCTCCCTTCTCCATGTGACCCGGGAGAGGTTTGCCCTCACGCTGGGGGACGATGTGACCGTTGGCCACCGGGTGATCCTCCATGGGGCCACGCTGGGGAGCCGGATCCTGGTCGGAATGGGCAGTATTGTCATGGACGGGGCTAGGATAGAGGACGATGTCATGATCGGAGCGGGATCTCTCGTCACGGAGGGAACGGTGATCCCTTCGGGAACACTGGCCTTTGGCTCCCCCTGCCGGGTCAAAAGAGATCTCACGGAGGAGGAGCGTCGCTGGATCCTTGAGTCTTCCCGGCATTACGTGCTCTACCGCCTCGAGCACGCCCGGGAAGAGAACCGGATCTCTTTGTGAGCGGATTTCTCTCCCGTCCACCGGGGATCCGAACGCTTCTGGCCCTGGCGATCGGCTTCATGATCGTGGGCCTTCTGGCCGTGCTGGGGGCCGTCGACGAGGTGCTCGTCCGCCACAATGCCTTCAAGATTCTCTCAAAGGAGGGGCGTCTGGTGGCGCAGGAGTTTGCCTTCGGGGTGGAGATGCGCCACGAGGCGGACCGCTTTCTGGAGACGCTTCCCCAGGGGAGTGACAACCGGATCGCCAAGGTCGGGGAGCTTGTCACCATCAGGAAGGAGATGTCGGCGGTTCTGGCGATTCGCCATAATGTCACTCGCGTGGACCTCCTTTCGCGACAGGAAGGACTTCCCCAGAGAGTCTCCACATCGGGAACGGAGATGACGGCCGAAGAGAGGGCGGCCCATAAAAGGGTCGCCTCCGGTCGCATCCTCTGGACCTCGGTTCGCTCCGGGAAGGGGATCTATGTCGTTGTCCCCTTCGTTCACAAGGGGACGATCCTGGGGACGGTGGGCATCCGACTCTCCAATTACGAAACCAACCGTCTGGTCCAGGAGGAGAAGGAGCGGATGGCGTTCATTCTCCTCGCCGGTTTCCTGGCCCTTGTGACGGTGCTGAGCCTCGTTCTGAAACGATGGCTGATCGATCCGATGGAAAGGCTGGGGGAGTCCATGCGTGTCGTCGGTCTGGGGGAGCTGAGCCAGGAGTTCGTGCTGTCGGGCTCGCTTGAGATCAGAAACGCCGGCTCGGCCTTTAACCGGATGGTGACCATGCTTCGGGAGCAGTCCCGGGAGCGGGAGCACCTTCTTTCGGAGATCCGGCGCCTCAACGAGGGGCTTCGGGACAGGATCGTAGAAAAGACCCAGGAGCTTGAGGAGCGAAATCGCGACCTCGCCCGGACGAACGAGGAGATGTACTTTCTCCAGCGTCGCCTCTCCGAGCTCGAGCGGCGGGCCGCGGTGGGAGAAGGTCTGGCCGTTGTTGCCCATGAGCTCGGGAACCCTCTCCACTCCATCTCCGGCCATCTTGAGCTCCTTCTCGAGGAGCCGGATCTTACCGAGAAGACTCGCCGGCCGCTCCGGATCATAGTCGGACAAACCGACCGCATGATCAAGGTGCTGAAAACGCTCCTTGCCATCTTTCGCCGGTCGGAGCCGTCCCGGGAGCCAGTCGATCTGGCAAATCTCATTGAAGAGGTCGTCGACTTAGCCGAGCCGAGACTGCGGGCGGCCGGGGTCTCGGTTCATGTCGAGGCCTCTTCGGAGATCTTGTCTGTCATGGCCGACCCCCATGCCCTGCAGGGTCTTTTTATCAATCTTCTCGAAAACGCCCTCGATGCTATCGCCCGCGAAGGAAAGATTGTTCTGAGAATGGAGGCCGGGGAGGGAGGGGTCTCGGTCCATGTCGAGGATTCCGGTCCGGGGATTCCGGCTGACATCAAGGGCCGCATCTTCGATCCGTTCTTTACGACAAAGAGGGGAGGGACCGGCCTCGGGCTTGCCGTCTGCCGAAAGATCGTCGACGATCTCGGAGGAGATATCCGGGTGGGGGATCGCCCGGGAGGCCATGTCGTCGTCTGCATCCCTTTTGGGGAAAGCGGCAGGCGGGGGGTGCTGAAAAAAACGTACAAAGGGACCGTACAGTCTCCGCCCTAATTCCGCTAAGGAGCCCTGGATGTAGATGATCGGCGATATGTCTGACAAGATAGACATTTTATACAAGGGAGTTTTTGGAAATATTGCATCGGGAAAGTGGGGGAGCATCGCACCCGGGCCCATGAGGAACAGGTCTCCAAAGGGGGCAGACTGCCTTCGTGACGCTCTTGAACCGGAGATCCTTGTTCTGGTACTGTGAGCTATGACCTCTGGAGCGGAAAGAAAGCACAACATTCGCCTTGTCTCGGGCGGGGAGTCCGACAAGAAGGCGATTCTTGTCGTCGAGGATGACGAGGTGGCGCTTGACCTCCTGGCCGAGATCCTGCGCCGGAGTCACTTTCATGTCTGGACGGCCGCCTCGGTTCATGCCGCCGTCGACCTCCTCAAAAAGACGAGGGTGGACCTCGTCCTTTCCGATATCAGGATGCCGGACCAGGGAGGCATGGATCTTCTCCGGCACATACGGGAGTCCCATTCGGAGATCCCGGTCGTTCTCCTGTCGGCATTCGGTGACGAGCACCTCTGGGTAGAGGCACTCTCGGCCGGTGCGGTCGATCTCATTCCAAAACCATTCAGGAAACAGGAAATCATAGACGTCATCAACAAGACGCTTGCCGGATAATTGGCGGCTGTCGCCGATATTTTCGGATCATTGACAACGAACCTATCAAACAGAGGTGGTCTCGATGGTGAAATCGGACAACGTGCGCTCTTCGGGAAAGTCCTCCCTTCTTTTTCCGTTCCTCCTGGCGGGGAGCCTTTTGGCAGGCCTTCTTGCCGTTCCCGGCCAGGTTTTTGCGGGAGATGCCACGGCTCTCGTCCCGGAAAAGGATGTTGCCCCAGGGCTGGCGCTTCAGAAGAGCTTTGAGGCGGTCTCGAAGGCGGTTCTTCCGGCCGTTGTCAATATCTCCACCACCGCGCTCGTCTCGAGCCAGCCGCACCTGCCGCCCATGTTCGATGATCCGTTCTTCAAGCGCTTCTTCGGGACCCCCTTTGGCAACGGGAACGGACAGGCGCCGCAGAAGCATGTCGAACGGAGCCTGGGCTCCGGTTTCATCATCAGCTCCGACGGCACGATCGTGACAAACAACCACGTGGTCAAGAATGCGACCAAGGTGACGGTTCTCCTGAACAACCGGAAGTCCTACCAGGCCAAGGTCCTGGGAACCGATCCCATGACCGACATCGCCGTGATCAAGATCAATGCACGAACCCCTCTTCCGACCGTGACCTGGGGAGACTCGAAGAACGTGGATGTCGGAACCATCGTGTTGGCCATGGGCTCTCCCTTCGGCCTCACCCAGTCCGTGACCATGGGGATCGTCTCGGCCCTCAAGCGAAGCAACATGGGGATCGAGCAGTACGAGAACTTTATCCAGACCGATGCCGCGATCAACCCCGGGAACTCCGGCGGACCCCTCGTGAATCTCCGCGGGGAGGTCGTGGGGATGAATACCGCGATCTATACGACCAATGGCGGCTATGAGGGGATCGGATTTGCGATCCCCGTGACCATGGTCCGGCAGGTGGTTCAGGATCTCATCGTCAAGGGCAAGGTCGTTCGCGGGTGGCTCGGAATCTCCATTCAGAACGTCACCCCCGTGATTGCAAAGCAGTTCGGACTGAAGAAGAACACCGGAGTGCTGGTCAGCGATGTCCTGCCGGGAAGTCCGGCCGAGACGGCCCGGCTCAAGCGGGGGGACGTGATCACCGCGCTGAACGGAAGCTCCGTCGAGGATGCCAATGACCTTCGGATGCATGTCGCCCGGATCACGCCCGGCAAGGTCGCCACGCTGACCCTTGTCAGGGAGGGCAAGACCCGGACTCTGGACGTGACGGTGGGCGAGCTTCCAAAGAAGCTCGCGATGAACCAGGGTCGTCATGAAGGGAGCGCGGGCAACTTCAAGAATGTCCTGCGGGGCCTCCGGGTCCTCGACATCAATGGAGAGATCCGTCAGCAGCTGGGTCTTTCCGAAAACGTCCACGGAGTGATTGTGCAGGCGGTCCAGTCCGGATCGGCCGTGGAGGCCGCCGGTCTCCGCCGCGGGGACATCATCGTCGAGGTCGACCGCAAGCCGGTCCGATCGGTCCGGGAGTTCGTCCATCAGGCCCGGAAAATCCCTGCCGACACGGAAGTCCTTTTGACCGTCCTTCACGACGGCCGGCACAGCTATGTCTCCGTCTCCCCCTAGGGGGGCGGTGGCTTCGGGGGAGGGGACGCGTCCCTCCCCGGCGGCCTCTTCGCGGCGGGTCTCTGTCATGGGCGTCGATCCCGGGCTTGCCCGGACCGGGTGGGCCGTTGTCTCGGGGGAGTCCTTCCAGCGACTCTCCTACGATGCCGGGGGGACGATCAAGACCCTGCCAGGACATCCTTTGCACGAGCGGATCGGGGCGATCTGCGGCGAGATTGAGGCCGCAATCCTGAGCCACGGGATTTCCGCACTGGCGGTCGAAGACCATTTTTCCCGCAGGAATGCTCCCGGAGTGGGGCACCTTCTGGGGCCGGTCATCGGGGCGATCGCCCTTCTCGCCTTCCAAAACCGGCTATCCTTCCTTCTGATCCCCCCCCGCGAACTGAAACACCGGGTGACCGGCACCGGAGGGGCGGACAAGGAGTCCCTGATCCGCGCTCTCTCCTTCTGGTTCGGTACCGGCCTTGAAATCCGTACCACCCATGAAGGAGATGCCCTGGGGCTCGCCTTTCTCGGTTTTGGGAGGCTCGACCGCCCATGATCGCCCGTCTCTGGGGAACCCTTGAGGAGACCGGTCCGGAAACGGTCCTTCTCCGTGCCGGCTCCGTTGGCTACCGCGTCCTGCTCTCCCCCCACGCTGTGGGACGTCTTCCCTCCCAGGGAGAAGAGCTCTCCCTCCGGACCTTTCTCCTGTGGGGGGAGCATCAGGAGACCCCTCTTCTGATCGGCTTTCTCGACTCGGCAGAGGAGGATCTCTTCCACGAGATCCGGCGGATCGGAGGGCTTGGGCCTACCAAGGCGATCCGTATGATTGCCCTTCCCCCCGAGAGCTTCTGGGAGGCGATCTCCTCGGGAGATGTCAGCCGACTGCGAAAGCTCAAGGGCGTGGGGGAAACAACTGCCAAAAAGCTCGTCTCCGAGCTCCGGGACCGGGTACCGGTCTCCTTTGCCGGCAGTTCTTCAAATCTTCCCGGGCCGACGGAGACCCCTTCCGGGGGGGCCGCTCCGGGGCCCCGGGGTGTGGTGGGCGCCGTCCGGGAGGTTCTCGTTACCCAGTTCGGCCATGCTCCGAATGAGGCCGATGCCATGATCCGCCGGGCCCTGGCCCGGAACCCGTCAGCCCGTACCGAAGAGGAGCTCTTCAATGAGGTCTACCGACACGGAGTGGACTGATCCCGCTCCGAGCCCTCTCGACATGCCCGATCTTCCCTCCCCCGAATCCCCTGACTCCCCCGGGACCGCTCCCGGTATCCGCCCCCGAAGCTTTGACGAATACGTCGGGCAGGAGGCGGTCATCGAAGGCCTCCGGATCAGCATCGAGGCCGCTCTTAAAAGAGAGGAGTGCCTCGATCATATTCTCCTCCACGGGCCTCCGGGGCTGGGAAAGACGACGCTTGCCAGCCTGATTGCCGGGGCCATGGATGTGCCCTTCCTGACGACCTCCGGCCCGGTGCTGGAGAAGGGGGGGGATCTCGTCGGGATCCTCTCCCGGATCGCTCCCCGGACCGTTCTCTTTATCGACGAGATCCACCGGATCCCCCGGGCGGTGGAGGAGATCCTGTACGGAGCGATGGAGGACTTTGCCATCGACGTCATCTTCGACCGGGGACCGTCGGCCCGGACCTTCCGGCATAAGCTCCCTCCCTTTACCCTGGTGGGGGCGACCACCAGGGCCGGCCTTCTGTCGGCGCCTCTCCGGGACCGCTTCGGGATCTTCCAGGATCTCGACTTCTATCGTCCCGACGAACTTGTTCGCATCCTGCTCCGGTCGGCGGGGGTTCTGGGCTTCTCCCTGCCGAACGAGGCGGCCCTCGAGATCGGCTGCCGATCCCGGGGGACCCCGAGAATCGCCAACCGCCTCCTTCGCCGGGTCCGGGACTACGCCCAGGTCCGGGCCAACGGTCTCGTGACGAGGGAGTTGGCGATCGAGGCCCTTCGCATCGAGGGAATCGACGATCTCGGTCTCAATCGCGTGGATCGAAAGGTCCTGACCACGATCGGTACGGTCTATGGCGGAGGGCCGGTCGGGGTGGAAGCCCTTGCCGCGACGCTTCAGTTCGAGGTGGACACGATCATCGATGTGGTGGAGCCCTTTCTCCTGAAGGAAGGGCTCCTGGCGCGCACGCCTGCGGGCCGCCGCCTCACCGAGTACGGGCAGAAGCGCCTGGCTTTTCCCGGGATCTCCGGGGAAGAGCTCTGACCTCTCCTGACCGACCCGACAGGGGGCTTTGAAGAGGCGTTTTCTTCTTTTTTAGGAACAGGGTGGCGGGACATTGTCGGGATGCGGGAAGGAGGCCAGGAAAGGCCCCCTGATCTGTTACGGTGAGGAGGTCTCGCCTTTGGCCGGGATCCCGTAGTTGTAGGTGATACCCAGAAAGACCGGGAGCGTCCACATCATCCCGGAGCTCACGCTGGTTCCTGTTGCGACATTCTGGGAGGAGACGGGGCTCTGGATGAGCGTGGGAAGGACCTCGCCGTAGATCGAGAACTGTTGGGAGAACGGGTAGATTGCTCCGATCCCGGCATCGACGGTCAGTGAGACGGAACCGGCATTCCCGGAGGTTGCGGAGAGGCTATTGAAGGACGGGCCGATATCGGCGGCCAGGTAGGGGACAATTCCCCCGGTGGCGCCCCGGGGATCGATCAGGGGGACGGTGGCCCCCGCCGTGAGGGGAAGGGCCGACAGGCCGTGGAACCCCATGCTCGGAGCAAAGGCCATGTAGCCCACGGAGAATCGGAGACCCAGGTGGGGGGCTATCTGGGAGCTCCAGCGAAGATGGAAGTCGAGACCCGTGTTCTCAAGGTCTCCAAGGCTCGGGGCGGGAACCGGAGTGCCGTCGATCCTTCCGCTGATGGGGCCGGACAGGATGGGGGCCACCCCCCCGTCAAACGAGAGGCTCTGCCAGGAGAAGACCCCGTCGTCGGCCTCCGCGGCTTCGGTATCCGGGCTCATCGAAAAGACGAACAGGAATGCCAGCAGAAACGCCAAGGCTCTGGTCGGTCCGCGCCAATTCCCAATGCGAGAGAAGGGTGTCATGGACACCATTCTCCCTCCCCCTCTTCGGAAATGTCAAACCCGCAAGCACCGGGGATTCCTCCCTCAAGGAGATAAAATGCAGATCAGCTCTGTCCTGTGGATCTTCTTTATCGTGATGATGCTTCAGCCGGTGATCTCCCGCCGGATGCTCGAATATGCCCGGGCGCAGGCTCTCCGGAACCTCGAGCGTTCCCGGGGAACCCGGGCGATCGCCCTGGTCCATCGCCAAGAGACGATGAACCTTCTGGGATTCCCGATTCTCCGGTACATCAATGTGGAGGACTCGGAGGAGATTCTGCGGGCGATCAAGCTGACCGATCCCGGGACCCCCATCGATCTCATCATCCATTCGCCGGGGGGGCTTGTCCTGGCCTCGTTGCAGATCGCCCACGCCCTGGCCAACAGGAAGGCCCCCGTGACGGTCTTCGTTCCCCACTTTGCGATGAGCGGGGGGACGCTCATCGCCCTTTCCGCCTCGCAGATCGTCATGGACGAGAATGCCGTTCTCGGGCCCGTGGATCCCCAGATCGGAGAGTATCCGGCCGCCTCGATCCTTCGGGTCCTCGAGCGAAAAAGCCACGACGAGATGGATGACCGGACCCTGATCCTGGCAGACGTGGCAGAAAAGGCGATACGTCAGCTCTTTCTCGGTGTGACCGGGCTCCTGTCCAAGCGCATGCCCGAGGAGAACGCGAAGAGGCTGGCCGAGCTTCTTGCCACGGGGCATTTTACTCACGACTACCCCCTGACCGTCGAGGAGCTTCGCCAGCTCGAGATTCCCGTTTCGACAGAGATGCCGGAGGAGGTGACCCTTTTCATGCGACTCTTTCCGCAGCCGAAGCAGCTCTCCCCCTCTGTCAGCTACCTTCCGACCCTCCCGGGGCGGCACGCATGACACGAGCCTCGTTTTTCCGCCCGGGTCTCTCTGGTAGAGTAGAATGGAGAGGTGGAAGTTCTTTCTGTCCCGAACATTGACAAGTTTTTTTTGAGGGGGAGAAGGGGCAGCAAGACTAATGTGTTGCCCGGTAAAAGATATCGTTTTCGGGACCATCCAAAATTACGATACCACGGGCTTCCCACCTGGCCACCGGATTGGGGCGGAGTCTCTGGGGGCTATGACCCCACTCCCCGAGGGGAAGCCGGAATTCTTCATGATGTCGAAAAAGTGGATGAGGATTCTTTTTATCCGGAACGTCTGTCTTTGACAATGGAATATAATGGAAAAGTCTACTCCGGCGGCCTCTGAATAGAGGAGTCCGAGTTCCCCTCCCGGGAGTCAGGAAGTGAGGGAAGGGGAGACCGGGAGCGTTCGCAGGGGAGTTTCCCTCCGGGGAAGAAGCCGGCTCGAGAAGTGCCGGGGGATCGGTCTTGGGAGACTGCGAGAGGGTGTCTGCCTCCCGTTAACCTCCGAACAGAATCCGATGATTGTCCCTCCGTTATACGGGAGGGGCTCAAATTTCAAACAAATACATTAAGGATCTCGCCATGTTTGTTGTCGCCAACAGGATTCGCGTGGCCTCAGGCCACGAAAAGGCCTTTGAGGAACGCTTCAAAAACCGCAAGGGGATGATCGACGGATCCCCGGGGTTCATCCGGAACCTGATTCTCCGCCCGGTCGACTCCGAGTATTACTCCGTCATGACCTTCTGGGAGTCGAAGGAGGCCTTTGAGGCCTGGACCCACTCCGACTCCTTCCGGGAGGCCCACAAGGAGCGTCCGCCCCGGGAAATGTTTTCCGGCCCCAATGTCCTCGAGATCCACGAGGTGATCATGGATACCGCCTCCCATGGCTAAGGGAGTCCTCCTGCTCTCCGGCGGGCTCGACTCCTCCCTGTCCGGCCTTCTCCTTAGGCGGATGGGGGTCGACCTCGTGGCGCTCCATCTCGAGAGCCCCTTCGGATGCGACTCGATGGCCGAGACCATGGCCCGGGAGATCGACGTTCCGCTGGTGACCCGCCCCAAGGGAGAGGCCTTTCTGGAGATGCTGGCCCATCCCCGGTACGGTTACGGAAGCGCCATGAATCCCTGTGTCGACTGCCGCATTCACATGTTTCGCATGGGCCGGGCCTTCATGGAGGAGGTCGGCGCCTCCTTCCTTGTGACGGGAGAGGTCCTGGGCCAGCGCCCCATGTCCCAGAAGAGGCGCTCGATCGTGGCGATCGACCAGGACTCCGGGATGGAGGGGCTCGTCCTTCGCCCCCTCTCGGCCCGACTCCTTCCCGAGACCCTGCCGGAAAAAGACGGAACGGTCGACCGGAAGCGCCTCTTCGGCTGGGCGGGACGCTCCCGGAAGCCCCAGCTTGAACTGGCCAAAAAGATGGGGCTGTCGGTCGTCCCCTCTCCTGCGGGGGGATGTCTTCTGACCGACACCAACTTCAACGACCGGGTGGGAGATTTTGTCCGGATCGACTGGCAGGAGACCAAGCCCTCGGGAGGGCGACGGGAGGCCCTGGCGGCGATTCTCCGATACGGGCGGCACTTTCGTTTCGAGGAGGGGGAGTGGGTTGTCGTGGGTCGCTCCCACGACGACAACCAAAACCTCGAGGCCCATATCCGCGGAGCCGGTGTGGCCTTCCGCCCCGACGGGTTCGAGGGACCCCTGGTCTGTCTTCTTCCGGAAGGGGCCCTGCCCCTCTCCCGCATGGAAGAGCTCGCCCGCGGGGCCCTCCATGCCTTTGGCCAGGGCAAGGTCCCGGAGGGCCCTCTGCCCGTCCGGATCCTTTCGGAGGAGGGAGAGAGGACCCATCTTCTCCCCTCCCTGCCCCCCCACCTCCGGCATCTCATGGAAAAGCCGGAATGGATGGCGCGGTGGCGACAGTGACAACCACGGTCCGGGAGCTCCAGTCCGATCACAGCCGCCTCTTTCGTCTTGGAAAGAGACCCTTTGTCTCGGTCTATCCTGTCCTCTCCCGCCGGGCCGGGGGGATCTCGGTCGGGGTCAACCTGAACCTCGACCGGGGGTGCAACTTCGACTGCATCTACTGCCAGGTCGACCGGACAGGGCCGCCCTCAACCCCTCAGATCGCCCTTCGGGAGCTTCCCGGACTTGTCGAAGAGGAGCTCTCCCTTCTCTTCGACTCCGTCAGTGAAGGGGCGTTTTTTTCGACCCCCCCCTTCGACGCCCTTCCGGCGCATCTTCGGGGGGTTCGAGACATCGCCTTTTCAGGCGATGGAGAGCCGACCCTCTCCCCCGTCTTTTCCGAGGTCTCGGAGGGGGTCAGGGGCTTCCTCTCGAAGCGCTTTCCTGAGGGATCCCCCCCGCTACTCCGACTGATCACCAATGGCACGGGGCTCTTCGGAGAGGAGCTGCGCCGTCGGACCGAGCGGACCTTCCTCCTGGCCGGGCCTGGAGAGATCTGGCTCAAGGTCGATGCGGCAACCGACCCGTTCTACTCCCGCATCGATCGTTCAAGGATCCCCCTTGCCCGCATGATGGAAGGACTTTCGGAGATTGTGATGGATCTTCCCGTGACGCTCCAGACGATGGTTCTCGACTTCGGAGCTCCGGGGGCTCCCGGAGCCTTCGTCTCCGACAGAAGCTTCTGGGATCCTCTTCTCGCACAGGTTGCGGCGTGGTGTGAAAAGGGGGCAAAGATCCGGGAGTGGCATCTCTATGGGGTCGCGCGCCCTCCGGCACTCTCTGATGTTCGGGTGGTCGAGAGCTCCCGGCTTCTCGAATGGGCAAAGGAGGCGGGTGACCGCCTTTCTTTGCCGGTAAAGGTCTTTTCGTGACACCCTCCCTTCCCGAGTTTTTTGCGGGATATGCAGGACTGTCCCACGACAGCGGCCCGGGCCATCCGGAATCCTCGGCACGTCTTGCGGCGGTCATCGAGGTGGGGAAGGAGCTTGTCCTTAAAAAAAGGGCCGCCTTCCTCGAAGTGCCCTCCGAACCGGACCTCTCCCTGGCCCGCACCGTTCACGACGGCTCCTACATCGATTTTCTCGAAGGGCTCTCTCCCGCCTCCCCGTCGGCTCCACTCGACGCCGACACCCAGGTGGGAGGGCCGACCGTAGTGGCCCTCCGGGAGACTCTCGGGGCGGTACGATCCCTTGCCGGGACAGCGCCCGGGAGATCGCGGAGGTGCTTTCTCGCCATGAGGCCCCCGGGCCATCACGCCCACTCGGGCGGAGGGATGGGGTTTTGCGCCATCAATCCCCTCTCCATCCTCCTGGCGGCACGGCAAAGGGCAAACCCGCAGGAGCGCATCGCCATCTTCGACTTTGACGTCCACCATGGAAACGGGACTGCCGATATCGTCGGCCGCCTCCCCGGCCGCGACCGGATCCTCTTTGTAAGCACCCATCGTTACCCCTTCTATCCCGGGACCGGTTCCGGCCGGGACAATCATGAGGGGCCGCAGGGCGAGGGGGTTCTCGACATCCCTCTACGGTCGGGGACAGACGACGAAGACTACCGGGAGATCTTCGAGGATGTGGTCCGGCCCCGCTTCGCGGCCTTTGCTCCTCAGACCGTACTGGTGAGCGCCGGCTTCGACGCCCATAGGGACGATCCCCTGGGAGACATGGCCCTCACGGAGGAGAGCTACCACCGTATCGGGCGCTGGCTTGGGGAGACAGCCCCCGGGCTTTGCGTGGCCTTTCTTGAGGGCGGCTATAATCTTCACGCCCTTCGGGACTCCTCCCGGGCCTTTCTCTCGGGGTGGTTCGAGGACTAGAATAAGGGGCGATCCCCGGGGGCGATCCGGGTCGCACTGGATCGCCTGGGCGCCTTTGTGTGACCGGGCTGGACTGTTGGCTTTGTTGTTGGTGGGAAGGATCCGGGGAGGGGAGAGTGGGGGAATCGACAGAAGATCTTCTGTCCGGCTTGAAGGCGGGAACGCGGACGCTCGTCCTGCGGGTCCCTGTCGTCTCGGTTGCGATGGAGGACGGAAAAAACGAGTGGTGCTTCGCCCCGGAGGAGGAGGATCTCCGGGAGATGGAGCGGCTCGGGGAGATCCTGTCGCGATGGGAGGAGGCGGTTGCTCCTGCCATGAGGGTGCTCCATCCCGATCGGGAGGGGGAGATCTTGGAGCTCTTCCGGATCGTCCGGGCGAAGCTCCTTTTAAATCGCCCCAACAAGTATTTTTTTGGATATTTTCGTCCCGGCGGATCCTCCGACGATGGCCGGGACTTCTACCTCACGACCTTCGACCGGACGCTTTCCCACCTGGCCGGTCTGGCGCGCAAAACTGCGGAGGACTCTCCGGAAGGGAGCGCCTCCGGATCCTTTAAAGGACACTGACATGGAACCCCCTTACCAGAACGGCTGTTGCGACTCTTGCGGGCGGACGAACGTTGTCCTTTACAAACTCTCCCTGGGCCACGACTTTTTCGACCGACCCTACGACAGGCTTTCGGCCACCGGAGACATGTCCCCCCGTTGGTACTGCGAGGAGTGCTCCCGGGAGAAGGACTTCCAGCGGGATGTAAGGGTGATCCGGGAGGAGTTCTCAAAGCTCCGGGAAGGGCAGGCTTCCTATCTTGACGACCGGGCGGCATTTGTCCGGGCTCGGGCGCGGATCGCCGCGATCGACCAGACGGTGAAGAAGGGGCGGAGCCCCCACGTCATCCTCGTGCCCCGGGAGGTGGCCCATCTGCTGATGGAGATCGACTCCTGGGCCGATGATCGCGGGATCGGGAACGGGGCGTCTTGAGGGTGGCGGGAGAAGGCGGATAGGATGGGCGAGGAGATGACGATGGACGACATGGTACAGCTGGACGAACTTTCGGAAAAAGAGGCGGGGCTTTCAGCTCCCGAGAGGGAGGGGGCCCGGAAGATTCTGCGGGCGCTGGCGGCAGGGGGCCGGGAGATGGCGGGGCTTCTGGCCTCGGGACCGCTCAAGGGGCTTACCGGTGCCTCCGGTGTGGTGAACGTGCAGGGAGAAGAGGTCCAGACCTTCGACGAGATTGCCCAGGAGGTCTTTACCCGGACGCTCCGGGAGACCGGGGCGGTCCGGTGTCTCGTCTCGGAGGAGCGGGAGACGCCCGAGATCCAGAACGGGGGCTCCGGTCTCTTTCATGTCGCCATGGATCCCCTCGACGGATCCTCCAACCTGGCCATTTCGGGGCCGGTCGGCTCGATCTTCTGCGTCTTCCGTCCTTCCGCGGGGGAGCCGGCCGATCCTTCGGCCGCGGTTCTCCTGTCGGTTCCGTCGCCCGTCTTTTCCGCCTACGTCCTCTACAGCGTCTCGACCCTCCTTGTCGTCTCGTTTGGCCGGGAGGTGAGGCAGTTCGCCCTCGACCCCGCCCGGGGCGAGTTCCTTCCCCTTCCCGGAACGGTGCGTTTTCCGGGTGACAGGGGACAGATCGTGAGCCTGAACGCCGGAAACGCCTCCCGGTGGAGGGAGGGGGACCAGAGCTATCTTCGCTCGCTCTCCGGGGCTCCCTACAGCGCCCGGTATGTGGGCGCCCTCGTCATGGACTTTCACCGGAACCTGCTTAAGGGGGGAATCTACCTCTATCCGGGAGATATGCCGAAGGGGGGCTCGGGGGGGCACCCCGAGGGAAAGCTCCGTCTTCTCTACGAGGCCATCCCCATGGCAATCATCGCCCGGGCGGCGGGAGGGGAGGCGGTCGACGGGACCCGCCCCATTCTCGATGTTTCGCCGGTCCACATCCACCAGCGGGTTCCTCTCGTCGTGGGTTCGCGTTCTCTGGTAGAGGACTATCTTCGCATCTCGGCCTCCCCTTCCTAAAGGGAAGGGTCTTCTTCTTAAGGAGCCTCTATCCCCCCGCGGGAAGCCGGATGGCAAGAAGGCGGGGCCGGCTCATCTCCTCCATCGCATAGGCGATCCCCTCGAATCCGCTTCCCGACTCCTTGACCCCTCCATAGGGCCAGTGGTCGAGCCTGTAAGTGGGAATCTCGTTGATCAGGACCCCGCCCGCCTCGATCGTTTTGGCCCATCCGATCGCCAGGTCGATCTGGCGCGTGAAGATCCCTGCCTGAATTCCGAAGCGGGAGCGATTGATCCGACTGATTGCCTCCTCGGGGCTGTCGAAGGGGGTTAGCGTCGCGACAGGACCAAAGACCTCCTCCTGTTCGATCGGCCAGTCGGCGTCCGTTTTTGTCAAAAGGACCGGGTGGAGAAGGGCCCCTTCCTGCCTGATTGGAGAGAGAAGCTCGGCCCCTGCCGAAACCGCCTCTTCGATCTTGTGCCTGACGGCATCGGCATGGGAGAGGCTGATGAGCGGGCCCACGAGGGTCCGGGGAGAGTCGGGGGGGCCCACGCGCCCGTCCGACTCAAGCTCCCGAAGTTTTTCCGCAAGGAGGGTTCGGAGCGTGTCATAAAGGGGGCGGGCCACGAGAATCCTCTGGATTGAGATGCAGATCTGCCCCGAATAGGCGAAGGCCCCGGAGATCAGTCGATCGCACAGATCGGGGGTCAGTCCGTCCTCTAAAATCATCACCGCGGCCGTTCCCCCGAGCTCGAGCAGGACCTTCTTCCGGGGGACGCGCTCCCGGATCCGCCACCCCACCGCCGCCGACCCGGTAAAGGAGACGACCGGAAGGGCGGGATGGTCGATAAGCCGTTCGATGTCGGGGATGTCGCAGGGGAGGATGGAGAGGGCTTCGGGCGGAAGACCGGCCGAAAGAAGAAGGGCGCCCAGGGCAAGCGCCGTGGTCATTCCCCGGGGGGCGGGCTTGACGACGAGGGCGCTCCCCGTGGCAATCGCCGGAGCGACCTTGTGGGCGAGAAGGTTCAGGGGGAAGTTGTAAGGGGTGATGGCGAGGACGGGGCCGGCCGAGACCCTGTCGACAAGACCGATCATGCCCGCTCCCTGGGGGACAAGATTGCCCGGCTGAAAGTGGTGTCCGTATGTGACGGCGAGATCTGCGGCCACCCTGAAGGTCGCGATTGCCCTTTCGACCTCGAAGAGAGAGGCTCCGGCAGGCTTCCCCACCTCGGCGGTGATGAGCCGGGCAAAGAGTGTCCGGTGGGTTTCAAGTCCCCGGGCCGTCTCCTCGAGAATCGTCCGTCTACGGTGGGGAGGAAGGCGGGTGAGGATCTCCTGTCCCCGTGAGACAGCCTCAAGGGCGAGGAGAATCTCTCCCGTTCCCGCCCGGGCGACCTGCCATACCGACTCGTCCGGGGTCATGGCCCTGACTGGCGGGGGGAGTGGTCGCACAAAGCTCTCGATCGTGTGTGCGGGAAGCGCGCCCGTCTCCCATCGTCCTCCGAGGAGAAAGGGGATGGGGGAGCGGCCGAGAATGTCCTCGAGCATGGGGGGCCTTTCGGATAGGGGGCAGGACTGTTATGGCCAATGATCCCGTGATCCCGGGAGACCCCGGGGAGTCAAGAATACCACCGGAAAAGGATACCGGAAAGGGGGCCGAAGGAGGGAAGAGAGCGAAAGACAGGGATACAGGAGATATAGGGGAGCCGTCCCCCCGTGTTCCGGGAGGAGCGGCTCCGGGGGCAGGTCTCAGAACCCCTTGTGGGGGGTCTTGCTGCGCGAGTCACTCGCCCCAATGACATAGGCCAGTCCGCCGGTCAGGAGGAAGAATCCTACGATCACAAGAACTACCATGGCCGGATTGGCAGAAGGTCCAAGCATGTCTTTCTTTCCTTTCTTTGGGGTGAGTGTTCGGTGGGCCGGATCAGGGTGTTTCGCCCAACAGCTTTCATTATAAGTGTCGCTTTTCGGATCTTCAACGGCATGATTTGTTAGAGAACAACTCATCATGCGCGGGGAGAGAGTGTCAGGAAGGACTTTCTCCAGGGGTCGGAAGTCTTTGCCATGTATGGTATAGTAGGCACGAAAAATGTTCGGCCCCGTTCTCTAGGGGGAACTCCAACCTTCCTGTGCGGGTGGTGCCGTGTTCCCGTCTCGTCTCCTTGACTCTCTCTTTCGTCATGCCGGCCGGACCCTTCTGGCCTCGGTGGTCTTCCCCGCGACGCTCCTTCCAGGCAGCCATTATGGCTCCTTTTCCCATGGAGCAAGCGGGGGGCTCTCCGTCCTTCCGCTTCCTCCGGGAGCAAAGATTCGTTCCTCCGTAACATTCGGGACCGGATCGCCAGGTCGTTATTACTTTCTCGACAACCGCCACCGTCTGCGACTTTTCCGGCTCTCCCTCGAGCATCCGATGGGGGCCCGGGATCTCTGGCGAGAGAAATGGGAAAGAATTCCCGTTCCGGCCCTTCCGGAGCGAGTGCGTCTGCGGGCCTCGGCGATCGGCCAGGGCCACCTCTTTCTCTCGGGAGAGGGGGAGGGGGGGGCGCCTTTTATCCGCTCCTACCAGATCGGGACAGGGAGCGGCGAAGCGGGAGAGCCTCCCGCCCTGACAGGAGAGGTGGACTACTTTCCGGAGAAAGGCGAGATCCCTGTCCGGCGCCTCCTCTTCGACAACATGGCCCGGATCCTCTGGATGGGGTACGACAGTGGCCGCATCGAGTCGGGAGAGCCCTATCTCGTTCTTCATGACCGGATTCTCTGGTCCGACCCTGCCGGCTACCTCCCCCTCCCCCGGGAGACCTCCCTGGACAAGGGGCCGCCCCCCCTTCTTACCCCGAAGAGTCTTTTGAAGTCCAAGGATCCCTGCTTCTCCTGCCGGTTTTACCTGACGAGCCGGAAGGAGCCGGAGAGCCACTCCATTGTGAATGATCCCGTGCGCTCCCCTTTAAATGTTGACAGCGCTCTTGGCCTGCTTCCGGTGGGGGGAGGTCGGGGGCTTTTTATGGGGAGTCGGAGCTATGTCTGCCGGGTTCCCCATGCCTCTCCCGAGGCGAGGATCTCCCACTGTCTTGCGGTCTCGGCCAAAGATCTTCCGGTCGCCGGCATCTGGTGGGGCAACAGTCTGGCCTATCTCTATCCCCCCGGGCGATTTTCGGGAGGGGCGAGGCGATGGACGATTGTGGCGGTTAACCCCGCCATGCTAGTCGACAAAATGACGCGGGTCGCTCCCGGACGGGTCTTTCCTTTTCTCAAGGTTCTCAAAACCGCTGGCCACCCGATCTTTCTTCCAGCCGGGGCGAGGCCCCGGGTGCAGACCTTTAGCACCGATGGCCGATGCCTCGTCCTCTTGGGGCGCACCCACCTCTACCGGCTCGACGTGGGGTCGGGGAATCACTGATGAATGAACCGGTCTCCTGAGTCGGGGAATGAAGAAGAATCGTACGCTTTTGGTCAGAATCCTCCCTCGCTCCCCGCTCCGGGAAAGGGAGGAACGGAAGGAGATTTTGAGAGTCAGCGGCGAGGCGTTGCATTGCATCATGAATATCGTTACAATCAAGCACATTTTCAGACTAAATTTTAGTTGGGCACGAGTTCGTTTGCCGGGACTCCGCGATAGGGCGGGAGCGCTCCCTTTGCCGGGAGATCTTCTCCGTCTGGTCCCAGGCCTTTCTTATGCGGTCCCTGTCTTCTCGGGATCTCCGGAGGGAGCCTGCGGTCCGACCGTGGTCATCGGACCCTGGAGGCAGGATCCGGCATCGGTGGAACATCTGGCGAAAACATCAAGGACCTGGAGGACGTTTTATGGGATCATATGAGAGCAGGAAATCGCTTCTTCGGGGCCGCTTCTCCGGTCGGGCCCTTTCCGTGGTCGTCGGGAGTCTTTTGACCCTCGTTCTGGCGGGGCCGTCCCTTTTCCCCGATTCGAGTGCGAGAGCCGCTGGTCAGGATCAGTGGCACTTCGCCGACTCCCTCGGCATCGGTGTACCGTTTGACGGGCTCTGCTTCCTCAATGACAGCGAGGGGTGGGTCTCCGGGGCTTCAGGCGTCATTCTCCATACCGCCGACTCCGGAAAGACCTGGAACCCTCTCAGCACGGGAACCACGCACTGGATCCATTCCGTCGCTTTCCTCGACGCAAGTCGCGGTTGGGCCGTGGGCAACAATGGACTGATCCTTGCGACGACCGACGGGGGAAAGAGCTGGGAGACCCAGAACCCGGGTATCCCCTTCGACCTCTACTCGGTGACCTTCCTCGACAAGGACAACGGCTGGGCTTCCGGCTTTGCCGGTACACTGCTTCATACGACCGACGGCGGGAACCACTGGTCCAAGGCTTCAACCGACACCGCCCAGTGGATCATGAAGGTCTCCTTCCTCAAGGGGGATCCGTCGCATGGCTGGGCCGTGGGGCAGGACGGGCTCATCCTCACGACGACCGATGGGGGCGTGACCTGGAAGAAGCAGAACAATCCGGTCAGGAAGGATCTCTACGGGGTGACCTTCATCGATGCGAACCGGGGTTGGGTCGTCGGGACCCACGGGATCATCGAGTTTACGTCAAACGGCGGGCAGAGCTGGATCATCCAGAATGGCCCCGGCCGTCCTCCCCTTGATTGGGGTGTGGCAGGCTTCGAGCGGGAGTCGAACGACCTCCACTCCGTTGTCTTCCTCAACGACAAGGTCGGCTATGTCATTGGTGTCCTCGGGACCTTTCTGAAGACCGTTGACGGGGGGAATACCTGGACCCGCATCAAGAGTGGCACCAATCTCGACCTTTACGGACTCACCTTCCCCGACAGCGCCCATGGCTGGGTCGTTGGCGTAGGGGGCATGATTCTTCATTCCTGACGTATTCCTTTCATCATCTCCGGCGGGGAGTGGGCCTGTGCCTCCTCCCCGGACGGATCTCGAGGCTTCTTCATGATCAGTTATATCCCCCTGACATTTTTTGGCATCATCGGCGTTGTCGGCCTTGCCTTTTTTATGCATGGATTTGTCAACCGGCAGAAGATCTATGCCGCATTCGGAGAGATCGCCGCCCGACTCTCGGGGAGCGCCGGACGTTCGGCCATCTGGGCCTATCCCTTTCTCTCGGGCACATATGAGGGCCGCCCCCTCAAGATCTTCTTCCATACCTCCGAAAACCATACCGTGAGCGTCCTGAACCTTGTGGTCGAGATGGGGGTCTCCTCATCCGATTGTCTGCTTCTCCTGCAGAAAGAGGGCTTTCGGGATCCCAAGCCGGAAAACCTCGCCCGTCTCGAGGAGGAGGTGGGAGCTCTCGTTCCCGCTCCGGGACTGCAATTCGATGCCCGTTCCAAGGATCTCTCCCGGGCCCGGGACATTCTTTCCTCGGCGGAGCTTGTGCGGCAGCTCTCGGATTTCACTCCCTACAACCAGATCCTCCTGTGGGAGGGATCCCTGATCGTCAGCAAGCAGTTCGACGGCGTCTCCGAGACCCTGCCCGATGTGATGATGGAGACTCTGGCTAAAATCGGGGGCTTGGGCCGGCGTTTCGAGGGGCTGGCACAGACCACCGCCCCCCGCGGCAGCGAAAGGGGAGAGCCGGTCGCTCCCATGCGACAGGGGACATGACCGACGCCCCCCCGCGCCGCGTCCTGATCCTTCTTCTTCGGAGTCCCGAGTGGACCCCCTATGCAACCGTCCTGCGCCTGGCGGAGGAGTTTCTCTCGTCCGGTGCCCGGGTGACATTATTTCTCATGGACGATGCCGTTCTGGGTCTTCTTCCGCCGCACGGGCGCGGAGCGGAGTCTGCGCCTTTGGCCCCCCTTCTCTTGCGGGGAGCGGAGATCGCCGTCTGCCAGTCCACGGCGGAGATCCGGGGAATTGGCTCGGGCGCGCTTCCTCCGGGGGCCCGCTTTGAAACCCAGGTCCAGCTCGGCCACCTGGCCGGGACGGCAGATCTTTTCCTTCCCTTTGTGAACTAGGGGCATCAAAGGTGACTCCGAGACACGTCCTCTTTCTTTTTTCGGCCTCCCCTACCGCCCATCTCCGGTTTTTCGAGGGGCTCCGCATGGCGTTGGGATTTTCCGTCTCCCACCGGCCGGTGACCCTTCTCCTGCTTGGGGAGGGCGTCAGGATCCTCCTACCGGCGAACCCTCGACTTCTGGGGCTTCCCGGCGAGCTGACCGAGGTCGTTCCCCTTCTTCGGGAGCTCGGAGTGACGGTTCTTGCGGAGGGCGGCGCCCTCGACAATCTCTTCTTCGACCGCCCCATCCCCGACTTCGTCCGTCCCGTCTCCATGGAGGATCTTCCCCGCCTTCTCGAGGAGGCCGAGATCGTCCTGCCCTTTCTCCGGAGGGTCGAATGATGGTCGACTCTTCCGGAACGGTCCTCCTTGTGGGAAGCTTTCCCATGCCCGATATCCTTGCCCCCCTTGTGGGCTTGCCCAAAACCACCGTCATCTTCTACGGGGAGGGGGTCAACACCCCCTGGAATGGCGAGTCGCACTTTTTCTACCTTCTGACCGATGTGGCCGGTCGGGGTCGGGCCCCCTTTTCCCAGTGTCTCACCGACTCGGAGTGCGTCCGGAGGTTATTGTCGGCCGGGAAAGTTCTGACCTTTTGAGGAGGGGACGGTGAGTCAGGGCGGTGGGGTCCGAAGGCTCTCTTCCCGGGGCGGGGTCGTTCCCTTTCTTCTCCTTCTGGCTCTTGTTCTTCTGGCCATTCTTCCGGAGAGCCTCACGGGGATCGATCCGCTCTCCCAGCATGCCCGCCTGGTTCTGGCTCCCCCGCTGACCTCGGGCCACCCGCTCGGATGCGACTTTCTCGGCCGGGATCTCTGGTCGCGCCTCGTCTCCGGGAGCCTTGTCTCCCTCACCGTCGGCGTCAGCGTGGGGATCCTGTCGACCGTGATCGGAGGGGTCTGGGGGATCCTTTCGGGATTTCTCGGGCGCCCGTGGGACCCGGTGATGATGCGGACGCTTGAGATCTGGTACGCCCTCCCGGAGATCCTGATCGCCACCCTCCTGATGCTCGTTCTGGGCCATGGGCTTTTGGCCGTTGTCGTGGCCCTTTCGATCGGGGGGTGGATGGGCGTGGCCCGGGTCCTTCGCGCGGAGACCCTTCGCCTGCGCGAGGCGGTCTTCATGGATGCGGCCCGCTCCTCCGGCGTCTCCCCTCTTCGCCTCGTCTTTCGGCACTTTCTTCCCAATGTCATGCCGGTCGTATTTGTGATGGTTCTCTTCCGGATCCCCGGAGGGATCCTCGGGGAGTCGACCCTCTCCTTTCTGGGGCTGGGGCTTGCCCCGCCACAGGCCAGCTGGGGCGTTCTTGTCAATGAGGGGTGGAAGGCCCTTCCCGTCTCGGCCTTTATGCTGATCTGGCCTGCGGCTTTCATCGTCCTTTCTCTTGTGAGCTTCCAGATTCTGGCCGATCGCCTTGGCCGCCGCTTCGGGGTGGGACGTTGAGGCGCATCGTCTCCCGGCTCTTCTCCTCGCTCTTGCTCTTGTGGGCGGTCTTTACCCTCACATTCCTCCTGACGCGATTTGCACCCGGCAACCCCTTTTCCCAGGGGCGCCACCTCCCGCCAGAGGTGATGGCCAACCTGATGTCGGTCTACCACCTCGACCGCCCCCTTCTGGTGCAGTATCTCCTGACACTCCGCCAGACCCTCGAAGGAGACCTGGGCGTCTCCTACAAGGCCACAGGGATCCCCGTGTCCGAGATCCTCTCCCAGACCCTTCCCGTCTCGCTCTCTCTGGGATTTGCCGCGCTCTGTCTCTCTCTTTTTCTGGGGCTTCTGGGAGGGATCCTGATCGGGGTGGGGCCGCCCGCTCTTTCCCGGACCCTTCGCTGGGCGACGACCCTTCTTGTCGGGCTTCCGTCGTTTTTGCTGGCGGCGGTTCTGATCGATCTCCTGGCGCTCCACGGCGGATTTTTTCCTGTGGCGCTCTGGGAGGGGTGGCGCTCGGCCGTCCTTCCCGTTCTCGCGCTGGCGGTCGCTCCCGCCGGCTATCTGGCCCGGGTCTTTGCCGCCTCGATGGAGGAGACGCTCGAGAGTCCCTTCTACCGGACGGCGGTGGCCAAAGGGGTCGGAGCTGGCCGCAGAATCTTCTTCCATCTTGTTCTGCCGTCGCTAAACGCGGTCCTGTCTCTGCTCGGCCCCCTGGCAGCCGCCTTCCTGACGGGATCGTTTGTCGTCGAGACGGTCTTTGCGATCCCGGGGATGGGGCGGGTCTTTGTCCTGTCGGTCATGAACAGGGACTATCCCCTTATCATGGGGACAACGCTTGTCTACACGGTTTTTTTGACGGTGGCGATTCTGGTGGGGGATCTTCTCTCTGAGGCGGTCGACCCCCGGGTCCGGTCGGTCTAGACCCGGACCCGCGGGCGACGGAGCCTGTCAGGAGGAGAAGGGGAGCCAGTCCGAGGGAGAGGTCTTGCGGAGGAGGGTGACGACCTGCCGGTTCAACCCCTGGTGCTCGCACTCGGCAGAGACTTTCCGGAGAAGGTCTCCAAAGAGCTCCTGGGTGGGGTTGTTGTAGATCACTACCTCGTCGAGGAGCAAACGGACGGCGGCCAGAAGGGCTTTTTCCCGGGTTCCCAGGGGAGGATCGGGGGGGGCCAGCATCTCGAGAAGCTTCCCGTGGGAGACCTTCTTTCGCCGCGAAAGGTGGGGAAAGGCTTCGGGAGAGTCCTGGGATGAGGTGTTCCTCGGAAGATCGTGGAGAAGGATCCAGAAGGTGATCAGCTCCTGGTCATCCTCTTCAATCTTGAGCTTTTTGGCGATTTTGACGGCCATATCGGCTGCCGACTGACGGATGCCTTCCGGCTCGTGGCGCGTGCGTTCGAGGAAGGCGGAGATCTGGGAGAGGGAGTCTCCGGGAAGGTTCAGGATGATGGCCACCATGGTCGAAAGAGAGATGCTCTTGTCGAGGAAGTTTCTGATGGAGAATATCGGCTCTCCGGAGATCTGGGCGGCTTCGTCCGAGAGGATGGCGGTGTTGACGAGGTCGTCGGCGCGATAGATGCCGTCGTCGATGCCGCTGATCCCGATGGAGAGGCTCTTGACCATCCCCTCGGGGCGCAGGAGGTCTTTGACGAGGCGTCGAGCCATGACGAGGGCCCCGTCGATCATCGTCTCGGGGAGAAGGATAAAGGAGTGGGTCTCCGTATCCGCCTCGACGGTATCGGTGTTCCTGATATGTCCCCGAAGGAGCGTTTCCGCCCGGGACATCCCGGACATGAGCGAGGGGGCCCCGGAGAACTCTGCCGAGACGGAGAGGATCGAGAGGGGACGGCGGTATCGGAGCGCTCTCAGAAGTTCCTGCTGGATGGATGCTCCGCTGGGTTGCGACGGGACAATTTTTTTCATAAATCCTCTCAGAGGTGGAGTGTGTCCCCATCCGGGAGCGCCGATAGGCGAATTGGCTGAGAATGGGTGTTGGCAATCGTTTCCCGCTCGCCCGACCATTGTTGTCTAAAAATGAAGCTCGGATGGCAAGAAATCTTTTAAAATGTCCTTCTGATCTTTGTTTTTTGCATTACATTTATAATCATAGCATAATCTTAAGAGGTTTGACAGGGGCCCCCGCGGTCTACAATAAAAGACGGTCTTTGGCGGGTGGCCCGGGATTTTCTTCCGCGGCAGGGGCGAGGGAACTTCCTCGTTTTATGCTGAAAACGGCTCTGCCTTCTCGGAGGAGGGACAACGGTGGGGGGTGGGATGGCTGACGGGGAAGAGGGGAGAGAGGTGGAGAGTGAGGGGTTTGAGACGATGGCGATCCACGGGAGTGAGGGAGAGGATCCCCATCGGGCCCTGACCCCGCCCCTCTATATGACCTCCACATTCACCTTCCCGAATGTCGAAGAGATGGGGAGGGTTCTCTCCGGGGAGCGTCCCGGATATGTCTACTCCCGGGGCTCGAACCCCACCGTGGCAAGCCTTGAAAAGGTCGTGGCGCAGCTTGAGGGGGGGGAGTCCGGGGTGGCCTTTGCCTCCGGGATGGGTGCCATCGCCGCCGTCCTTTTGCATTTTGCCAAGAGTCGTCGGCCACTGGTCTTTTCGCGGCACATCTATACGGGAACGCGCCATTTTGTATCGGAGATGCTCGAACCCCTGGGGATCCCGGTGAGATTTGTCGATCTCAGGGTTAACGGGGAGGGTCTCTCCGGACTTCGCTCCCGTCTTGAGGAGGGGGCGGGGGGGGTCTTCTGCGAGTCTCCCTCAAACCCGAGCCTCGATATCGTCGATATTGCCGCCGTTTCCGCCCTCTGCCGGGAATACGGCGTCCCGCTTGCCGTCGACAATACCTTCCCTTCTCCGGCCCTCCAGAACCCGCTCCGTCTTGGAGCCACGATCGTTGTCCACAGCGCCACGAAGTATCTTGGCGGCCACGGAGACCTCCTCGGAGGCGTGGCCGTGGGCTCCCGGGAGGCGATGCGGCAGATCGCGACGGTGGAAGGGCCGCTTTTGGGGGCGACACTCTCTCCCATGAACGGCTGGCTCATCCTTCGGGGGATCAAGACGCTCTCCCTTCGCATGGAGGCCCACACCCTCCGGGCGGGCGCCCTGGCGAAGCTCTTCGCCGAAAGTTCGCAGGTCCTGGAGGTCCGCTATCCGGGGCTTCCCTCCCATCCCGGCTACGAGACCGCCCGGCGCCAGATGGCCGGGGCGGGGGGGATGCTCTCCGTGGTGTTTGCGGGGAGGGAGGAGGCCGGCCGGTTCATGAACGCCCTTCGTGTCGTCAAAATCGGGGTGAGTCTGGGCGACCCCGCCTCTCTCGTCGAGCATCCTGCCCGCATGAGCCACCGGGGATATTCCCGGGAGGAGCGGGAGTCGATGGGGATCCCCGAGGGGCTGGTGCGGCTCTCCGTCGGCCTGGAAAGCCTCCCGGATCTTCAGATCGATGTGGAAGAGGCGCTTCGGGCTCTCTAGAGGCGAACCCCGGAGACTCCCAGTCCCTGGAGAAAAACAAGCCGCTCGCCGAGGAAGACTGTTCCGAGAAGAAGGATAAGAAGTCCGAGATCGAGCCCCAAGAGGATCTTCCGGGTCCGGATCCTCTCGGGGCCGTCCTTTGTCAGGACCCGTCCGGTCGCCCCCGCCAGCAACAGAAGTCCCATTCCCCCGTGGATACTCCCCAAAGAGATCGTCGCTCCCCCGTTCTGATGAATGCTGTCCCCGGTCAGTGCGACCCATCCTGATGCGACCCCGACAAGAAAAAGGGCGACAAGAATCTCGCCAAAAAATGACTCCCCTAAAAGGGGGCTGGCCCTGTGGTTTGAGTTTTCGACAAGGCGTTTCATGTCCCAAAGAAGGGCGAGCAGTCCAACCCCCACGGTGAAGTGGATCAGAGCCGGGTGGATATGGGACCAGACCATGGGACCCTCCTGTAACGGGAGTGAAGAATTGTATTTAAAACGACAAAATTGTCCGTCTTTAAATGGACAAATATGTTCGTATTCTCCGGGATCTCTTTGCGGAGATTTTTATTAAATTATTGTACGTAAACAATATAGAGTTTTGGCACGTTTTTTGTATATCAAGCGACGTCCTCCTCTTCCCCCGAACGAAAAACTCTCGTCGGGGGAGGGGAAGACACTCCTCCGGAACAGTGCCGTTCCTCAAAAGGATCTTCTCGCCGACGAGATTTTTTCAGGTTTTTCCGACAGGCCATTGGCCCTGCCGGGTTCTTTATTCCTTTGACGATTCAAATGCCATAAATGGATTTACAAAGTTCGGATGGTCGGGATTTCGGTTCCCGTTCATCCTCACCCTTACTCTCTGTTATGAGGAGATCCGATGCGAGAAGACCTTCAATTGATGCGATGGGGGCGGGCCATACTGGCCGGTGCCCTTCTCCTGACCGCAGGCGAGATGTCCGTGGGCATTCGTGCCGCTCTGGCCGATTCCACGGCACCGGCCGCCTCTTCCACCCAGACTCCGGCTCCCGCGGCCCCGGCGGCTCCCGCTCCTGCGGCGACCCCCGCGCCTCCGTCGGACCTTGTGATCCCGAGCATGAACATCCACATGAAGGGGTTCGTGGACGTCTACGGGCAGTACAACCCGACAAGCTCGGGCTACTCCGACTTCCGGGCCTACGACTATGGGGCCAACTCCTTCAACGTCAACATGGCCCAGCTTAAGATCTGGCGCCCCGACGACGACGGGGTGGGCTTTGTCCTCCGGGCCGACTTCGGCCCCGGCGCCTACGCCTCGGGCCAGCTCTTCTCCCCCGGTTACTACAATGCGCTTGGTGGGGCTGGTCAAACGATGCCCTATACCTCCTTCTGGCTCGAGGAGGCCTACATCAACTTCCTGGTGCCCCACACCAACAAGGAGCTCGAGGTCTACGGCGGGCAGTTCCAGACGCTGGCGAACTTCGAGGTGATCCAGCCCTACGGCAACTGGATGGTCTCCGACGGCTACACCTTCTTTCTGGGACCCTACACCCACACCGGGGTGCGGCTCCACTATGCGCCCAACGCCACCACCAACCTCTATCTCGGGGTGAACAACGGGTGGAACTCGAACTTTCAGCAGAATCAGGGGTACTTCGCCCAGGACCTCGAGGTCGGGATTGTGGCCAATCCTTTCTCCTGGCTCAACATCAACTTCTCCGGCTACTTCGGCCCCCAGGTGCGGAACAGCTACTTTGATGCCCTTGGCCCCTGCCCAGGTGGAATTTGCACAAACAGCGCGAATACCGCAAACGCCAACGTCCCCACCTGGCGCAACTACGGGGCCTTCGTGGTGGAGGCGGGACCCTTCGACCACTTTACCCTGGTCACCGACGAGTCCTACGGCGGTCAGTCGGAGGGCACGATCTCGTCGACCGGGACGCCGACCGGGTATGCGGTCTGGTACTCGAGCGAGAACTTCTTGCGCTACGACATTAACGACACCATGGATCTCGTGGCCCGCTACGAGGTCTACTACGATCCGGATGGCTTCATGACGGGGCTTCCCGGAACGGCGATCAACGACGAGACGGTGGACTACCAGTGGAACTTCTATCCGAACCTCATCAGCCGGATCGAGTACCGCCACGACAATGCGAGCACGCCGCTCTTCAATAACTCGTTGTACAGTGCATCCAACCACGGTTCTCCGCTCTATTCGATGGATACCGTCGATCTCGAGCTGGTCTATACCTTCTAGGATCCGAGAGCTCTGTCCCGGGGACCGGAGAATCCTCTCCGGTCCCACTTATCAACCTCCCTGTGAGGAGATCATTCCATGAAACGAAGAAAAATTCCAGGAAAGACCCTTCTTGCGGCCATTCCTCTCCTGCTTCTCGCCGGGACGGCCAATGCGGCGGCCGGTCCGACGCCCGCGGCGATCGCGGCCGACACCATATGGACTGTCGTCGCCGCCGTCCTGGTCATGTTCATGCAGGCGGGATTCGCCTTTCTCGAGGCCGGGCTTACCCGGGCCAAGAGCGCGGGCCACATCGCCGTGAAGAACATCGTCATCTTCTCCATCGCCACCCTCGTCTTCTGGGCGGTGGGATTCGCCGTCTGCTTCGGCACCGGAAATGCCATCTTCGGAACTTCGGGATGGGGACTCGCGGTGGCTGACAAGGACGTGAACACCGTCTTCTCCTCGCTCTCCTTCTCGGACATTCCGCTGGCCGCCAAGTACCTCTTCGAGGTGGTCTTCTGCGCGGTGAGTCTCGCGATCGTCTGGGGTGGCATGGCCGAGCGGACCAAGTTCATCGTCTACCTCGTCTTCGGCGTCGTCTTCTCCGCTGCGATCTATCCTGTCGTCGGCCACTGGATCTGGGGCGGCGGCTGGCTCTCGACCCTCGGAATGCAGGACTTTGCGGGATCGACCGTGGTTCATCTTCAGGGAGCCTCTGCGGCTTTGGCCGGCGCAATCCTCCTCGGACCCCGTATCGGAAAGTACACCAAGGACGGAAAGTCGAACGCGATCGTGGGCCACAACATTCCCTTCGTGGTCCTGGGCACGCTGATCCTCTGGCTCGGGTGGTTCGGATTCAACCCCGGCTCCACCATGATGGCGACAACGCCGTCGGTGGGATACTTCTCCTATGTCGCCATGACCACGAACCTGGCGGCCGCGGCCGGTGCTCTTTCGGCGATGTTTATGGCCTGGAAGCTTCTCGGAACGCCTGATATGTCCATGATCGCAAACGGAGCCATTGCGGCACTCGTCGCCATCACCGCCACCTGCGCCTTCGTCGATCCCTGGGCCTCTATCGTGGTCGGTGCGCTTGCTGGTATCATCGCAGTTGTGGGGGTTCTTCTGGTCGACCGTCTGCGAATCGACGATCCTGTCGGGGCGGTTGCGGTTCACGGCTTTGCCGGAGTCTGGGGCACGCTGGCCAACGGCCTCTTTGCGACCCCGGATCGCGCCAAGCTTCTGGGAGTGGGTGGACCCGGTCTCTTCTACGGCGGGGGATTCCATCAGCTCGTCGTCCAGATCGAAGGTGTGTCGGCGTCCTTTGCCTATGTCTTCGTCATGAGCCTTCTCGTTCTCTACGTGCTGAAGATCACAGTCGGCATCCGCGTCTCGGAGAAGGAAGAGCTTCAGGGGCTCGATATCAGCGAGCACAAGATGTGGGGCTACCCGGAGATCTTCAATCCTTCCTTCGGGGGCTCGGGCTCAATGGGGATGCCTCCCGGAGCTTCCTCTCCCCGCATTGAATCGGCTCATCAGACCGCGGGACAGACGCTTCACCCATAGTCGGCGGATTGCCTAATCAGTAACGCTCTTCAAGGAGGCCCCATGAAAAAGGTCGAAGCAATTATCAAGCCGTACCGTCTTGAAGGTGTCAAGGAGGCTGTGACAGCCATGGGCATCTTCGGGATGACGGTGACGGAAGTGAAGGGGTATGGCCGCCAGAAGGGCCATACCGAGCAGTACCGGGGGGCCGAGTTCCAGGTGGACTTCATCCCCAAAGTGAAGATCGAAATCGTCGTGACCGACGCCGATGCGAACCGAGTGGTCGAGGCGGTGCAGAAGGCGGCCGGGAGCGGCTCCATTGGCGACGGGAAGATCTTTGTCGTCAATGTCGAGAATGCCGTTCGGATCCGGACCGGGGAAAAGGGCGAGCAAGCTCTCTGACCAAGTCTGCCGCGCAAGCCCCTGTTTTTAGACATGGGGTGAGCGGCAGACTGTTGGTTATCCAGTATTGGCCTGATATAATGAACTAGACACCGAATCAGCCCGTGAGGACTGGTGCGCTGTGGAATCGCTGCTGGAGAAAGCGGTGTCTGATGTGGTACAAACTGCGAAAGGTGGGCCATTGCCCGCCAGCTTTGGCATTCGCGCCA